>JGI10216J12902_103720486_pt1 | contig 17927 bp, 18 predicted proteins | sample KanNatreferecore_FD_12902 | JGI IMG/M metagenome (IMG submission 12902)
GCCTTCGCGTTGTAATCAAGCCGAGGCGTAGAAGAGGCGGCGCCTGACGAAGCGTGCATGGCTAGTTACTCACCGAGGGCTCGGCCACCGACAGAGGTTGGTCGTTATCGCACAGGAAGAAGGCCAGGAACCGAACGGGTTCCCCGTCGCTGGCATTCGCCGACACCCGGTGAATTCCATTCGGCGCCTCGTAAAACGCTTCGCCGGCACGAATGATCGTCTCTCGTGTTTCGTCGACACGCGTTTTCAAGGCACCTTCTACTACGTAGCCTATCACTGGGCAGGGATGCCGATGCGGTCGCGAGAACCCACCCGCCGCGTACGTGACCTCGAGCACGGTGGCTTTGAGTCGATCGCCATTGACTGATGGAAACGCGCGACTCAAGACCTCGCGTACGTGTGCTTCGTGACCGGCAGGTTTACCTGACGACACAACGCGCGATTGGGCGCGATGACAGGCCGGCAGCATGGCGAGGAGCGCAAGATACCTTGAAATTCGCAGATTTCGATTCATGTCCTGAGCGGGAATCGTGAGTGCCCGGGAATGAGGATGTTATCAGCACACTGATATTGTGTCAATGTGCTGAGATATATTGGTCCTATGGCGAAACGCAGACCGTCGCAGGTTGTACCCGTGGTCGGCGCGGGCAAGCGCGGCCCGAACGGGCACATCGGGTACCTGCTGCGCCAGGCGCAGGCATCGGTGCGGCTGGCGCACGACGTGGCGCTGGCCGAAGCGGGGCTCACCACCCCGCAATTCCTCGTGCTCAACTTGCTCGACGCCTATCCCGGCGCGTCCGGCGCCGAATTGGCGCGTACCGCGCAGCTGACGCCTCAGACGATGAACCTGATTGTCCGCAAGCTTCAGCGCGAAGGGTTGATTGCGCGGGACGAGCATGAAACACACGGTCGCGTGCTGCGCTTGACGCTGACGCACTTGGGGAAGTCGCGACTGCGGCAAGCCAAAATCCTTTCCGACAAAATCGAACGTCAGATTCTGGCGCTGGCTGACGCGGATACCGAACGGAAGGTTCGCCGCTGGCTGGTCGAAGTCGCGGTGGAGCTGATGGGGGACTGACCACCGGATAACCGACACTGACGGCTACGCTAGAAATTCATCCATCGCGTCATTTTGATAAGAAACACGTTCTCGGGCACGGTTCGAAAGCCCCCGCGCACACCGGATATCAACCCATTAGGCAGCTTTGAGCGCCTGGCCGATCTGCGTCAGGGACTGGCGGGCGTCCCCAAACAGCATGCGGGTTTTCTCATGATAAAACAGGGCGTTGTCGATCCCAGCGAAGCCGTGACCCATGCTGCGCTTGAGCACAATGATGTTGCGCGCACGATCCACGTCGAGAATCGGCATGCCGTAGATCGGACTCGACGGATCGTCGCGCGCGGCGGGATTGACCACATCGTTCGCGCCGACGACCAGAACGACATCCGTCTGCGGAAATTGCCCATTCACCTGATCCATCTCCAGCAGCTGATCGTAGGGAACGTTCGCCTCGGCGAGCAGCACATTCATGTGGCCAGGCATCCGGCCGGCAACTGGATGAATCGCGTACTTCACGCTGACTCCGCGGTTCTCCAGATCGGTCGCCAGCTCGCGCACCGTGTGCTGGGCTTCCGCCACCGCGAGCCCGTACCCCGGTACGATCACCACGCTTCGCGCGTAGGCGAGAGCGATAGCTGTGTCCTCGGCCGTCGTCTGGCGCACGGTGTGTCCGACCGCGGATACCGCGGAGCCCGCGTCATTGCTGGTAGCACCAAATGCGCCGAACAAAACGTTGGCGACTGACCGGTTCATCGCGGTGCTCATGAGCAAAGTCAGCAGCGTACCCGACGCGCCGACCAGAACACCAGCCACCACCAGCATTTGGTTATGCAGCACGAATCCGGTGAGCGCCGCGGCGAGGCCTGTGAGGGAGTTCAGGATCGAAATGACGACCGGCATGTCTCCGCCGCCGATCGGAAGCACAAACATCGCGCCGAGCACCAAAGCCGCCGCGAAGAGCAGCCACAGCATCGTAGAGCCGCCTTCAGTAACCACCATCACGCCGAGCACGAGAAGAGCGAGCAGGATCAGGGCGTTAACGAGACGCTGTAACGGAAACTGGAGCGGTCTCCCCGGAAGTATCTCCTGCAGCTTTCCGAACGCGACGATGCTGCCGGTGAACGAGATCGCGCCAATAGCGGTCCCGAGCACGATCGATGTCCCCTCGCCCACTCCGATCCGCTCACCGAAGCGTGTCAGGCGAAGAAACTCCGCCACCGATACCAACGCCGCCGTCGCGCCACCCATGCCGTTGAACAGCGCAACCATCTGCGGCATCGCAGTCATCTGCACTGTTCGGCCGAAGTAGATGCCCATGACGGCGCCGATCAGAGTTCCAATCGCAATCGTCCAGAAAGAGACGATCTGCCGATCGAGCAGCGTCGCGGCGAGCGCGATCGCCATGCCGATCGCGGCGAGTCGATTCCCGGCGCGCGCGGTAGAGGGAGAGCTTAGTTGTTTCAGTCCGAAGATGAAAAGAACAGCGGCGATGATGTAGCTGACGGCGATAGCAGATCCGCGAACATCAAGCATCCTTCTTTTCTCCCTGCACCGCCCCCCCCTCCCGCTTCTTGAACATCTCCAGCATGCGGTCGGTGACGACGAATCCGCCGAACACATTCGCGGCGCCGAAAACCACCGCGATGAAGCCGAGCGCGTGAAGCAGCGGGGAGTCCGCGGACCCGGCAACGAGAAACGCGCCCAGCACCACGATGCCGTGGATCGCGTTTGTTCCCGACATGAGCGGCGTGTGGAGCACCGAGGGAACGCGGCTGATCACCTCGAAGCCGACGAAGATCGCCATGATGAACACGTAGATGCCGAGTACCAGTTCCTGACTCACCTGACGGGCTCCGCGACTGATTGTTTGAGGGCAGGAAGTCCGAGTCGCCGACGTGTCGGCTCGTTACGGACTTCCCCGTCGGCAGTTACCACCACCGCGTCGATGATGTCGTCCTGAAAATTGAGATTGAGCTCGCCCTTGGGTGCGAGCAGCGTCACCAGGGCCGCGACGTTCTTGGCGTACATCTGACTGGCGTGGTAGGCGAGATCACTCGAGATATGAAGCGGCGCGATGATCGTAACGTCGTGTCTCACCACTGTCTCGCCGGGGACGCTCAGCTCGCAATTCCCTCCCTGCTCGCCAGCGAGATCGACGATGACCGAGCCGGGGCGCATCGCCCTGACCGTTTCGGCGCTGACGAGCATCGGGGCCGGCCTTCCTGGCACCAGGGCAGTGGTGATGATGACATCGGCCTGCAATGCGCGGTTGTGAATCAGCTCTTTCTCGCGGCGGATGTGCCGCTCGCTGAGCTCCTTGGCGTAACCGCCGGCGTCCTGGGCGTCTTCGAGATGCACGTCGAGCTCGACGAAGGTGGCGCCCAGACTTTGCACCTGTTCTTTCACGACGGGACGGGTATCAAAAGCCTCGACCACGGCTCCGATGCGTCGCGCTGTGGCGATCGCCTGCAGTCCGGCAACGCCGGCTCCGATGACGAGCACGCGCGCGGGCCGCACGGTACCAGCGGCGGTCATGAGCATGGGAAAGAATTTCTGCAAGGCGTTGGCAGCCAGAAGAACGGCCTTGTATCCCGCGACAGTGCTCTGCGACGAAAGTGCGTCCATCATCTGAGCGCGGGTCGTACGGGGTACCAGCTCCATGCTGCAGGCGATGATCCTGCGCTCGGCGAGCTGCTGGAAGAGCGCCGGATCACCTGAGGGCTGGAGCAGTCCGATCAGAACCGTTCCCTCTCGCATCATGTCCAGCTCCGCTTCCCCGCTCGATTCGTCGCGTCCGGGACGCTGCACTTTCAGCAGCATTTGCGCGGTCGAATAGATGTCCTGCGAGGAGTCGACGACATCACAGCCGGCGGCGCTGTAGGCGTCATCGGTGAAACCGGCGCGGAGCCCGGCGTCGCGCTCAATGACCACTCGGTGTCCAGCGCGTGACAGCTGCGGGACGACTTCCGGCACGAGCGCAACGCGCCTCTCACCGCTCGCAATCTCTCGCGGGACGCCGATCAGCATTCCGTAGCGTTATTCGCGGGCATGATATGCCGCATAAAATAAGGCTGCCATTGGGTTTCTGGCATAAGGCAGTCCGAAGTAGTTACGCCTGAAGCATCATCCTATATTCGGGGTGTGCCCCGACATCTTCGATGGAGTGAGCTCACTGGAGGCCTGATTGCGGTCGGTGTGATTGCCGCCATCACCCTCGTCGTCCTGGTGTTCGCGCGTGTAGGCGCACTCCACGGCAAAAAGGTGACCCTGTACGTCGTCACCGACGGAGCGGAAGGCGTTCTTGCCGGTACGGAAGTGTGGCTGGCTGGTCACAAGGAGGGATTGGTCAAGGAAATCTCCTTCCGCTCGTCAACGACCGATCCTTCTGAAAGGCTGTTGCTCAGAACGGAATTTCTCGAGGAGGCGCTGCCGAACGTGCGTCGGGATTCCTACGCGCAGATTCGGCCCGGCGGAAGGCTGATCGGCACTCCCGTCGTGTACATATCCTCGGGAACGTCATCCTCACCGGCGCTGCACGAGGGGGATACGATCCGCTCACGACCAACGGGAGCAGTCAAGGATGTCATGAAAGAGGTTGAGGCAATGGTACCCGAGTTCAACGCCGTCGGCGCGGCGACACGGGAGCTGGCTGCCAAAGTGCGCAGTCCGGTCGGCACCATCGGAAGTATCTACAGCGAGGGCCTGCCTGATTTTGAGGACATCAGCGCCGGCATCTCGAGCCTCAGTTCCAGAGCACAAGGCGGCGGCACCATCGGGCGTTTCACGAGGGGCAATCTCCAGTCCCGCGCATCTCACGCGATGGCTGCAGCCGATTCGATCAAGACTTTGATGTCGTCAAAGGGAGGGAGCATCGGTCGCTTCAGACGCGACTCGACGCTCGTGACGAAAGCGAAGCATGTTCTTGCGGAAATCGATACGCTGCGCGCGCTTCTCACGAATCCGGTTGGAACGATCGCCTCGGTGCACTCGGACAGCCTACTCAAACAAGAGCTCGACCGCAGTCACGCTTCGCTCGCGTCGCTGATAAGGGATGTCAAGACTCACCCGTCGCGATACATCCGATTCTGACTTGAACCCTTTCTTTGTCGTAATTACCTTCGGGTAATCGCGCGCCCGCACGCGCGACCCCTTCCTCTCCGCACTACTCTCCTCGCTACTCGCCACTCGCCACTAGCTCCCCGCTCCTCGCTTCCCGCTTCCCGCCTTTCCCTTCCCGCCGCACAACGTGGATATCGCCGAACTAAAGCGAAAATCCGTGAGCGAGCTCCAGGAGATGGCCGACGGGCTCAAGATTGACGGCTCTTCGGGTCTCCGAAAGCAGGATCTCATCTTCCAGATCGAGCAGAATCTCCTCGATACCGACATCATGCTGCACGGTGATGGCGTACTCGAGATTCTGCCCGAGGGCTACGGATTCCTGCGCAGCCAGGACTGGAGCTACCTCCCCGGTCCCGACGACATCTATGTCTCGCCATCGCAGATAAAGCGATTCGGGCTGAGGACCGGAGATGAGATCCGTGGACAGGTACGACCCCCGAAGCCGTGGGAGCGGTACCTCGCGCTGCTCAAAGTCGAAAGCGTCAACGGCGATGATCCGGAAAAAGCCAAGGACCGCGTCCCATTCGACAATCTGCGTCCGCGCTATCCTGACGAGCGGCTCCGGCTCGAGACGAAGGATGGCGACCTCAGCATGCGTGTCGTCGACATCATGGCGCCGATCGGCAAAGGCCAGCGAGGACTGATCGTGTCGCCGCCGCGGGCGGGCAAGACGATCCTGCTGCACAAAATGGCCAACGCCATCGCCGAGAATCATCCGGAGGTGACGATCATCGTGTTGCTGATCGACGAACGTCCGGAAGAAGTGACGGAGATGATCGCGAGTACGACCCGGGCCGAAGTGGTGAGCTCGACCTTCGACGAAGGGGCCGCGCGCCACGTGCAGGTGGCAGATATGGTTCTGGAGAAAGCAAAGCGTCTGGTCGAGAGCGGCAAGGATGTCGTCATTCTGCTCGACTCGCTGACCCGATTCGCCCGGGCGCACAACACCGTCGCACCACAATCGGGGAAGATCCTTTCCGGCGGAGTAGATGCGACGGCGCTGCACAAGCCGAAGAAATTCTTTGGATCGGCGCGGAACATCGACGAAGGCGGATCGCTGACGATAATTGCGAGCGCGCTTACCGAGACTGGATCGCGCATGGACGACGTGATCTTCGAGGAGTTCAAGGGCACCGGCAATATGGAGCTGGTCCTCGATCGCAAGATCGCCGACCGACGGATCTATCCGGCCATCGACATCTTCAGATCGGGGACGCGAAAAGAGGAACTTCTATTGAGCCAGGCAGAGATCAATCGGGTGATCCTGCTCAGGCAATTCCTAGCCGACATGCCCGAGGCGGAAGCGATCGAGTTCCTGCTCCGACAGATGACGAAGTCCAAAAACAACAAGGAATTCTTCACGCAGATGGCGCAGGGGTAGCTTCGGATGAACCCCGCGCTCGCTCGTTTTCTAGCGGTCGACTACGGCCGGAAGCGAGTCGGCTTCGCGATCAGCGATCCTCTCGGCATGATTGCATCACCCGCCGGGTTCATCACGCGGAGAGAGGGCAAGCGGCCGCCAATCACAAAAATCATCGCGCGGGCAACCGAGTTGGGCGCTCTGGGGTACTTAATCGGGCTTCCACTCGACGCTGGGGGCCACGAGACGGCCTGGACCGCGGAAGTGCGTGCTTTGGGTGCGGAAATAGCGAAACGTACCGGCATGCCTGTTCGTTTTTATGATGAACGGTTCACCACGGCGGCAGCCTTGCGTACAGTCAAAGAGCTGGGAGAATCCACCCGCGGCAGAAAGGGCGACGTTGACGCGCTCTCGGCGGCGATTCTGCTTCAGCACGCGCTCAATGTTAGCGAATAATCCGCGCTCCGCGCTCGTCGCGGCGTGCGTGTTTTTGATCGCGTGCGGTGGTCAGCCGCACGGAGCACCGACGCGCGTAATCGTACCGCGCGGTGCCAGCTTCGGGCAGGCAGCAGACTCGCTGGCGCGAACGGGCATCATTGGCTCGCCAAAGCTGTTTCGACTATATGGCCGTCTCACCGGCGGAGATCGCAACATCAAGCCGGGAACCTACCTGCTCAAGCACGGAACTCCGTGGAAGGACATTGTCAGCGCGCTGAACGGCGGACATGGGCTCGTGAACACGATCACCATACCTGAGGGATACACGCTGGCGGAGATCGCCCCTCGGCTGGCGCGAACGCTCAAAGTCCCTGAGGAATCGGTGCAGATCGCCTTCCGTGATACCGCAATGCTCGCCAGGCTCGACGTTCCGAATCCAACTCTCGAAGGCTACGTCTTCCCCGACACCTACGCTTTTCCAATTGGGACGACCGCTCGCCAGGCAGTGCGCGAGATGGTTTACGCTTTCGAGCGACGCTGGAAACCGGAATGGGATTCGAGCCTCGTCGACCTCAAGATCAACCGCAACGATCTCGTGACGATGGCATCGATCGTCGAGAAAGAAGCGCGCGTACCGGAAGAGCGGCCTGTGATCGCCGCCGTCTATTACAATCGACTGCGCAGAGGCATGTTGCTGCAGGCAGATCCAACGATTCAATACGCGCTCGGCCACCACGTCGGACGGGTGCTCTACAAGGATCTGGCGGTGGAATCACCGTATAACACTTATACACACAAAGGGCTGCCACCCGGACCTATCGCATCGCCAGGAGCTGCAAGCCTGAAGGCGGCCGCGAATCCCGCAAACGTCCCGTACCTGTATTTCGTCGCCACGCCGGATGGCCACCACGAGTTTCGGATGACTCTCGAGCAGCACACGAATGCGGTGAGAGAGGTGCGCGCATCGATGCCGCCGAAGAAGCCAGCGCCGCGCATGCTCGCAATGGCTTCTCCCGGCAGCACAGCTCGAAGCAACACGACGCCTTCGGCCAAAAACTCCGCGCGACCGGCCAGCAAGACTCCCGCGAAGACAACCAGCAAATCGACAGTCGCGTCCACAAAGTCCACGGCCAAACCTGTCACCAGGACGGTCGCCAAATCGACGAAGTCGACAGCGACGAAATCGACGAAGAAATCCACCGGCCACACCACGACAACCAAAAAGCGCTCCACGCGGACTACCACTACAAGTCGATAACGTAGATGCTCGATCCAAAGATCCTGCGTCTGGTCGCGATTACCGACGACGCCGAGGATCGGCGCTCGACACTGGTTGATCGCGTGGCAGCAGCTGTTCGCGGGGGCGCCACCAGCGTTCAGGTGCGGCTCAAGACGGCGACGCCCCGGGAAGTGGTCGAGATCACACGATCGATAATGAGTAAAGTCCCGGTGCCGGTCATAGTGAACGATCGCGCCGACATTGCGCTCGCGGCCGGCGCGGCAGGGGTCCACGTCGGTGAAGCAGATCTTCCGGTTTCGGCAATTCGACGTTTCGCCCCGCACGATTTCATCATCGGTGCATCGCTCGGCAGCGACGCCGAGCTACTGAACGCGAAAGACGCTGATTACGTCGGTGTCGGTCCGGTGTACGGTTCTGAATCGAAGAACGACGCCGGCACTGCGATTGGTGTGGAGGGATTCAAGCGCCTCGCCGCACTCGTCGACCATCCCGCTATTGCGGTCGGAGGAATTACCGCTGATCGCGCCCTTCAGATCACTGTCGCGGGCGCCGCGGGCGTTGCCGTCATAAACGCAATCTTCAAGGCAGACGATCCCGAGAGCGCGACCCGCGCGATCGCGGACGCCATCGGAAGGTGATGTCGGGCGCGCGGCGAATCTGTCCGCGCCTGCGCTTATCGCGCTTCTGTTGTGGCATGTGCGCCTCTCGCATCGCCTCCTCGATCTTTGCCAGCACTGAGGGGCTCAGAAACAGGTCGACCAGATCCGGGTCGAACTGAGTACCCTTTCCATCGGCGACGGCGCGAGTCGCCTCGGCGAAGCTGCGCGCGTGGCTGTAGCGGCGCCGGTGGGTGATGGCGTCGAAACTATCCGCAATCGAGACGACACGCGCCTGTAGCGGAATTCGCCGGGCTTTCAGGCCACGCGGATATCCACGTCCGTCCCAGCGCTCGTGGTGGGCGGCGACGCCCTTGCCGAGATCCGGATAATAAACGCTGAGCGGCTCCAGCACTTCTGCTCCCCGCAGCGGGTGCGTCGTCACCGCGCGGCGCTCCTCGGGAGTCAGCTTCTTCGGGTCGTGGAAGATGTCTGTCAGCGCTTCGTCGAGCTTCCCGATGTCGTGGAATAGCGCGACGCGCTCGATGCTGCGGAGAGTCCGCTCATCGAGCCCCGCTGCTTCGCCGAGGATGAGCGCGTAGGTCGCGACCCGGCGAACATGGGCGCCGGTGACGGCATCGTTGGCGTCGATGGCGTTGAGCAAGGTCTCCAGGGTGGCGGCGCTGAGACGTTCGGCGTTAGTTCGTTTGCTGTGCTCACGGTACAGGAACCCGGTAGCAGCGCCAAGAGAAATCGGGACGACGGCTCGCATGGTTAGGGCTTTCGCAAGAACCGTACGGACTCACTCGCGTCGGTCAAGGCCCGATATGTTTCAGCCCATGACCGTCGCCAGAGTGAACGTGAAGGGAGCACGGCGGTGGCTGGCCGGGCATCCTTGGATCTACCGCAGCGACGTCACTGAGCGGCCGATGATGGACGCGGGTGCGGTGCTCGTCCACGACAATCGCGGCAAGCCGCTTGGCTGGGCATTATGGAGTCCGTTGTCCGAGATTTCGCTGCGGCTCCTCGATCGCGATCCCGAAGCGATAATCGATCAGGCGTGGTGGGACGAGCGCATCGCGTCCGCCATCGCGCGAAGAGTACCGCTCGAGGATCACACCAACGCGCTGCGTCTCGTCCACGGCGAGGCCGACGGCTGCCCCTCGCTGGTCTGCGATCGTTACGACGAATGGCTGGTGGTGCAGTTCATGAGCGCAGGACTCGAGCGCTTCAGGGAGGAAGTTCTCGCGTCGCTGCGCTCGCTGGTCGAGCCCGCGGGAATTCTGGCGCGTAATGACGTGCAACTGCGCGCCAAAGAAGGATTACCGAGGGAAACGGTAGTGCTGTACGGTGATGTTCCTCGAGAGATCGAAGTCAATGAGTACGGAATCAGGTTTCTCGCCGCGCCGTGGACCGGACAGAAAACGGGCGCATTTCTCGACCAGCGCGAGAATCGTCACTTCGTCGGAAGCGTGGCACGCGGCCGGGCACTCGACTGTTTCAGCTACCACGGCTCGTTCGCGCTCCATCTGGCGAAGAGAGCGACGCACGTCACTGCGCTCGACGCATCGGGACCGGCGCTGATGAGGGCTGCGGAAAACGCAGCACGGAACTCGCTCGACAACATCTCGTTCGTCGAAGCGAATGCGTTCGATTATCTGCGCGAGAAGGAAAGCGAAGGAATTACGTTCGACACCATCGTGCTGGATCCTCCCGCTTTCGCCAAAACGCGGGCGGCGTTGCCGGGAGCGATGCGCGGATACAAGGACATCAATTTGCGCGCTATGAGGCTATTGGCACCCGGCGGATTGCTTTACACCGCGAGCTGCAGCTTTCATCTGACGAAGCCGCTCTTTCTGGAGATGCTTCAGGATGCGGCTGCCGACAGTGGCAGACGAGTCGCTCTGCGCGCGATTACCGGCCAGCCGTTGGATCATCCCGAGGTTTTATCGATCCCCGAAACGGGGTACATCAAAGGGGCTCTGCTTGAAGTCATGGATTAACGGCAACTGAAGACGTCATCACTCAACTTGGCAGTCAGGACAAAAGTACGTCGACCTTCCCGCCTGCACGATTCGCTCGATGGTCCCACCGCAGCGTCGACAGATCTTACCTTCACGATCGTAGACAGCGAAGCGGTTCGTGCCGCGTCTCTCGGTGTATCGACCCGGCCGCCGCTTCTTTGGACTAAGCACGAGCCTGATAGCGGCGACGAGCGTTTCCAGTTTTGCGCGATCGACTTTCGCCGCCGATACGCGCGGATCCATCTCGGCCTCCCACAAAGCCTCGGCAGAGTAGATGTTGCCGAGTCCAGCGAGGACCGATTGATCCATCAGAGCAGGCTTGATCGCGATTTTCTTGCGCTTGAGAACATCGATCAGATAATCCGCGTCGAGCAGCGGATCGCTTGCTTCACGTCCCAGCCGCGGCAGGGACGACGATCCTTTCCTGTCGAGCGTGATCGCGGACAGCGCGCGTCGATCTACAAGCGATACGCGAGTTCCGTCGGAAAGGTCGATCACAGCTCGCGCGAATTTGTCGAGCCCGTCGCTAGTCTTGCCGAATTCCCAATCACCGTTCATTCGGAAATGAACGACGAGCGTATCGCCGTTATCGAGGCGAAGCAGTTGATGCTTTCCGCGCCGCTGTATCGCTTCGATTCGCCTGCCCTTGACGCGTCGGGACTGGGATGGCGGGAATTTGCGCTTCAGGGACGGGTGAATCGCTCGCGCGGACTTAATCGTCTTGCCCAACGTGGCGCGCGCCAGCTGTCGCACCGCTTTCTCAACCTCGGGGAGCTCGGGCATTCGTGGCGTTTCTCAAGGGGGAATCTTCAAGCTCAGCCAGAAATCTAAGAGTGCACTCCGAGGCAGCAGTGGGGTAAGATAGGTTTTCTGATCCGCGTTCTGTTAAAAACTCCCGACATGACCAACCCAATTCGCATCCTGTTTCTGACAGACAACGAGTCTGATACCGATCTCATCACCGCTGAGCTTGCTCATTCGGGCATGCCCACCGTCACAACGCGCGTGGACTCGCGAGAAGGTTTCGTCCAGGCACTTCGCGCATTCTCCCCGGATGTAGTGCTGTCCGACTTTTCGTCCACCCGATTCGATGCGCGGGGAGCACTCGACATCATGCGATCGGCGACACCGGCTATCCCGCTGATCGTGTTCACTGATTCTATAAGCGGCGCGGGAGCGGTGTCGTGTCTGCGCGCCGGGGCGGAAGATCTCGTCCTCAAACGGAACGTCGCGCGGCTCGCGGCGGCGATCAGCGACGCCATCTCCAAGCGGCGCCCGTTGGGGAAGCTGACCTCGCGACAGATCGAAGTGCTGCGCCTGGTGGCCGAAGGGAACCGGACGCGGGACATCGCCGACAAGCTCAAGCTCAGCGTGAAGACGGTCGAGAGTCATCGCGGTGAGGTCATGAAGCGACTCGAAATGCATGACGTTGTAAGCCTGGTTCGGTACGCCATGCGGGTCGGATTGGTCGCGACGTCGTAAGTCACGGTCACAGTTGAGCTTGGCGAACTTGCTACTTGCGGCTTGAGCCAGCCTATCTAGCTTAAACACCTGGCTGCACCATCCGTCCCGTGCCCGGTGCCAATGGCGCAACATATTCCTCGGTCTCTAAAGCACGAGTACGAGCTGTACGTAGAGAACGAGATCGAGAATTACAAAGAGTCCGTGTCGCGCTCCGCCATTCTGAAGATTGGCGACGAAGCGGCTGCGTCCCTGCGCGCCGGCGAGCAGTTCGCGATGGATGAGCTTCTGCTCTGGGCAGAAGTCGATCGGATCATCCGAAAACGTCTCCGCATTCCCGCGTACGACACGTGGCGCCGAAAACGCCTCAAGCTGCTGGAAGAGTACCGGCGTCCCGAGCACTGGGGAATCCGACCCGATGGAGTTCTGGCTCGGGAGATTCATCCTCCCGCTGAGTCGAAGGTGCTGGTCGCGGGAGGCGAGATAGATCGCACCGCCCTATACCTCGCCGCTCACGGTTGCGACGTGACCGCTGTCGATCGCGAAGTGAATTCATTGGAGCGGGTGATGAACGCCGCCCACGCAGCGGGGCTGGCCGATCGAATCCAGGGTTACGTAGCCGATATCACTGACTGGTCACCCGACGTCCCTCTCGGTGCGCTGGTTTGTACTCCGTCGGCATTCACCGGGCTTTCTGCCGACGAGCGCGGTCGGGCGTTCGAGCTCCTTCAGGGGGCAACACGAGATGGCGGGGTTCATCTCGTCGGAACGATCGTGCGCGGCCAACGCGGACTCTCGGTGTCGGAACTGCGACGTCAATACAGGGGCTGGTCGATCTCGGTCGAAGACGACTCGAGCTCCTCGAAGAGTTTCGTGGCCAGAAAGATCGCCAGCTGAGGCGGTGTCATAAAGACACTCGTGTCCTCTCACCTAGTGTCATTCTGCGACACTCTCGCAGAGCACGGAAACGCCTCAATTTCCAACTCCTTTAACAACAATTGGTTGCATTGATCAGCCGGCCTGGCATATCGACTGCTTTGAATGCCGGCGCGCCACGGTGTGGCAAATACAAAGTGAGAGAGTTAATGAAGAAGGATCGTAAGGAAACCGAGTCATCCGAGCCACTCGGCATCATCATCTCCCGGGGAGACAAGACGGAGCCAACTCCGGTATTCTCCGCCTACATCTGGGGACCGGTGCCCGAAGCGACTGCTGATACCGAAACAGCGCACCGCGCAGCGTAGGCATCAAGGCAGTTTCTGCGTCAGGCCCCGCGCTTAGAGCGCGGGGCCTTTTTGTTACTGCAACGTACGACTACCAGCTAGGGGCTTTGGGCGGAGCGGCTGGCGGCTGCGAGCTAAATACAAAACTCATCCCGTGGCCGCTCGAAGCCCCTAGCTGCTCCGCCCACCGCCCCATGCCGGTAGTCGTAAGTGGCCGTTAACAGGTACACGCCTTGCCCCGATGCCAGTCGTGGAACAGGCGGCTCCCAACTGGGAAGGCGAGCGGCATGCCCTACTGTCGCAGCGCATCTCCGACATCGGTCTGGAGATCCGGGGAACCCTGCTCGAAAAGCTGGTCAACCAGCTTTACGACGAGTTGGCGGCAAAGGGCCTCGATTTCCGGCCGCCCGTCTACCTAAGCGACCAATGGGGTTGCCCCGACGGAACCCCACTGATTGGGGTGCCGTTCTATCTCGCTGACGCCCGGCTCTCCAGGATCGAAGAGGATTATTCATCGGCCGTTGAGGGCGCCGAGGAATCCATGCGGTACCTGCGACATGAGGCTGGACATGCCTTCAACTACGCCTACCGGCTCTACGATCGCTCCGATTGGCGAAAGATGTTCGGACCTTACTCCCGCCCTTACCGCGAGCGCTACCGCGCCGACCCTTTCTCGCACGATTTCGTGCGACACATCCTCGGCTGGTACGCCCAGAAGCATCCGGACGAGGATTTTGCGGAGACTTTTGCCGTCTGGCTCACGCCGGGCCTCGACTGGCGTAGCGCGTACCAGGGTTGGGGCGCGTTGGCCAAGCTCGAATACGTGGACAACGTGATGAAGCGGATCGCGCATCAGATTCCGGAGGTTCCAGAGCCGTCGGACGACGACCTTCCCGTCGCCGCGATGCAGTACACCGTCGCCGAGCACTATGAGGAGAACGAGGAGAAAATTCCGATTCGCGATCAGCGGCTTTTCGATGGCGACCTCAAGACCATCTTCGTTTCTGCCGAGCACGCGCCGGCCGCCGCATTGGCGACGGATTTCATCGCGCGTCATAAGCGCGAAATCGTCACGCGGATCTCTTACTGGACGGGTGAGAACGCATCGGTGGTGCGACAATTCGTCGATTTTCTGGCGGAGCGAGCAGCGCAGCTCGGACTCCGGCTCGGCGGGCTGGAAGCAGCGACTCTGATCGAGCTCACGGCATTCGGGACGGCAGTGATGATGAACTATCGTCACACCAACGCCATCGATGGAACCGAATCGGCAGGCGGCTCGTGAAAATCACGGTTCTGCACGGCAAGGATGCTCTCGATCCGCCGGTCGATCCACTGCTCGACCAGCTCGACGCGGCGCTGGCGCAGAATGGTCATACCACGCGTCGCCTGGCCGTGGACGATTCCGTCGAGCCTCTGATAAAGGAGCTGACGAATCCACAGCCAGAACTCGTCTTCAATCTGGCAGAGTCTTTTCGCGGGAAGAGCGCACTGGAGTCAAACGTCGCGGCGCTGCTCAATCTTCTTGATCTTCGGTACACCGGCTCGAGTCCAGCCGGACTCATTCTGGCAGGCGACAAGACGCTCACCAAGAAAGTGCTGGCGTTTCACGGAATTCAAAGCGCCAAGTTTGCGACGATGTACCGCGGTCAATCCGACTGGGTTGGCGACATCAAGTTTCCATTGCTGGTCAAACCGCCCCAGGAAGATGCCTCGCTCGGTATCAGCCAGAAATCGGTGGTCAACGACGTCAAGGAGCTGCTCGACGTAATCAGCAGCACCCAACAGGAATATCAATCGGCGGTACTGGTCGAGGAATTCATCGACGGCCGGGAGTTTTACGTCGGTGTGATCGGCAACAGCAACGTGGAAGCACTCCCCATCATCGAGCTCGACTTCTCGAAGTATCCAGCCGGCTTGCCGAAGATCGCCAGCTGGGAAGCGAAGTGGGGCGATGACGGCGACGAGAAGGGAGCAGAGTTCGAGGGCACCCAGTCAGTCTTCCCTACCGATCTGTCGGAAGATCTGACGAAGAAGATCCAGCAGGTCGCGGTGGATTCGTTTCAGGCGCTGCGTTTGCGCGATTACGCCCGCGTCGATATCCGCGTTACACCCCAGGAACAGATTTACGTGATCGAGGCCAATCCGAACTGTTATCTGGAGGAGAAGAGCGAATTCGCCCGAGCAGCGCAGAAAGGAGGACTCGAGTACCCCGCGCTAATCGCGCGCATCGTCGAGCTCGCGAGTGCCAGATACTCTCGATAGCGCTCCTCACGATGCAGAAAAGCCGGCCATCGCCGGCTTTTCCGTTGTTGTCTGTATCGAGGTGAGCTACCTGCGCTTCCGCGCCGCTTTACGCGCCGCCTTGTTGCGCGCGCGGGTGCGTGCTCCTTTGCGTGCCGATGCGCTGCGGGCAGCCTTGCTTCTCCGACCGCCTTTTTTTGCAGCGGACTTTCGTCCACGCCGCTTCGCTGCTGCCATGTTGTCTCTCCACGGTGAAGTAGAAATCTCACCAACTCCCAGATGGAATCGGCGATTGCAGCATCGCGTCCTGTCGGGCCGCGAGTTACAAAGGAACTAACTGCGACGACGAGCTCGGACCAGCGTGTGTGACTCGTCGCAATTGGCGAGTGCAAGAGATGTGCGTGCACTTCCAAAAGCGGCTCGCAGTTGGCAGGTTAGAACTCCCGCGTGCGAAGAAAAAAATCTCGACTTTCCGCCGGAGTAAGTCTTAAGTGAAAGCGCTGGTCAAAGAATCCGCGTCGCCTGGTTTCAAACTGAAGGATGTCGCGGAGCCGCGCATCCGTGAGGATGAAGTCCTGATCCGCGTTCGCCGCGCCGGAGTTTGTGGAACGGACGTTCACATTTACGACTGGGACGCCTGGGCAAAGGGACGATGCAAGCCGCCATTCACGGTGGGACACGAATTCGCGGGGGAAGTGGTTCAGGTGGGACGTCTCGTCACGGATGTGAAGGAGGGAGATCGCGTCACGGCGGAAGGACATATCGTCGATGGACGCTGTCTTCTTTGCAGAACCGGCAATGCCCACGTTTGTCCCTACACCAAAATCATCGGCGTCGATCGAGACGGCTGCTTCGCCGAGTACATCTCGATGCCCGCGACCAACGTGTGGCACCTGGATGACGAGACCTCGTTCGACGTCGGTGGTATCCACGATCCGATGGGAAACGCATTTCACACCGTCCTTACCGCGGAAATCCCAGGAGCGGTAGTGCTCGTAACGGGCTGCGGCCCAATCGGGATCTTCGCCGTCGGAATCTGCAAAGCAGCAGGTGCGTCGCGGGTAATCGCAACCGACGTCAACGATACCAGGCTCGCGCTGGCGAAGAACATGGGAGCCGACGACGCCGTGCATCCCGAGGAAGCAGCGAAAATCGTGAAGGGTGTTACCGACGGGCTTGGTGCCGACGTGGTGCTCGAGATGTCGGGCGTGCCGGCCGCGATTCATCAGGCTTTCGCGCTGGTGCGGGTCGGCGGCCGAGTCCAGATGCTTGGCATCCCTGCCAAGAAGGTGGATTTCGACCTGGCGACCGAGGTCATTTTCAAAGGTCTCACCATCTACGGGGTGGTCGGGCGACGGATGTACGAGACCTGGCACCAGATGACGCGCTTTCTTCGATCGGGAGAGTTTGATCCGACGCCGGTTATCACGCATCGCTTCCCGCTGTCGGAGGCGGATGCAGCGATCGCGGCCATCAAATCGGGCGAGGCGGGCAAAGTCATATTCGAGGTCGCCTGAGAAAACTTTCGCATCACACGTGAGGATGTCGTGGCGCTGAACAAGAACTTCGATGCCGAGCTCAAGACGGCAATCGAGAAGCTCAAGCAGGAGCGTGTTTACAAACGACTCAACTACCTCGCGTCGCCGCAGGACGCGCGCGTACAGATGGAGGGCCGCGGCGAGGTCGTTATCCTCTCATCCAACAACTACCTCGGCTTATGCAACGATCCGGTGGTGATCGAGGCCGGGATGGATGGATTGAGCAAATTCGGAGCGGGGACGGGCAGCGTCCGATTCATCTGCGGCACCTTCACGATCCATCGCGATCTGGAGAAGGCGATCGCGGACCTGGTTGGGACCGAAGCTTCACTCAGCTACGTGTCGTGCTGGAACGCCAACGAGGGGCTGACCGCCACCATCGTGGAGCAGAACGACTTCGTCGTGTCGGACGCGTTAAACCACGCTTCGATCATCGACTCGATCAGGCTGGCAAAGGCCATCACCAAGTGCACGACTGCCGTCTATCAGCATTCCGACCTGGAGGACCTGAAGTCGAAGCTCGAGTCAGCGAAGAGTGCGCGCCGGCGGATTATCTGGACCGATGGCGTGTTCTCGATGGAAGGAAGCATCGCCAAGCTTCCGGAGATCCTGCAGCTGGCAGAGGAC
>JGI10216J12902_102481474_pt1 | contig 17925 bp, 12 predicted proteins | sample KanNatreferecore_FD_12902 | JGI IMG/M metagenome (IMG submission 12902)
GCCTTCATCACCGTGTCGGCGAGCTGGTTGCCCGGGCAGAAGCGCGCGATCGTCGGCGCTGGAAACTCCGGGTTCGCCAGACACCCTTTGGGTGCAATGATGTTGATCGGACGGGTCAGCCCATCGTTTACGGGGATGTGGCCATGCACGGCCGTATCCAGCAGCACCGAGCGGATAGTGAGCCAGACAGCTACGTCCACCGTCCCTTCCAGCGGCATATTGATCGGTCGGTCAGGTATCTGGTCCGCTGTCCCAGTCAGATCAACGGTAATCTCGTCACCAGCCACGGTGACGGTCACCTTGATCGGCAAATCTCGCCGGTGTGGGTGGGGATCGTCGAGAAAACCGTCGATAAAGGTCAGGGCGCTGTAGGTACCGTCCGGCAGTTGGGCAATGGCCTGGCGCATCAGACGTTCGGCATAGTCCATCACGGCTTCACACGCAGCCTGAAAGGTCTCAAGACCATAACGACACACGAGGGCCTCCAGCCGTTCCGCTCCAATACGCGCTGCGGCAATCTGCGCCTCCATATCGCCGACCACCAGATCGGAGACACGAATGTTGTCGCGCAGGAGATGCCATACTGGCTCGATCTTGCGGCCTTTCTCGTAGACCTTGATGGCCTTGAACTGCAACCCCTCGGCATACGCATCCAGCGCGTCCACAATCCCGCAACTGCCAGGGCTGAGGGCACCGATATCCAGGTGATGCGCCGTGGTGGAGGCAAAGGCGATGAGCTGGCCGGCATGGAAGACCGGCACAATGAAGGCGATGTCGGGCCCGTGGCTGGCGCCGGTATAGGCATCGTTGTGCATGATCACATCACCCGGTGCCAACGTGTCACCACGCTCCTGCAGGAGGCGTAGGACACCACGGACATACCCGGGAATGGGCCCCGATTGCAGGGGCGTTGATTGGGCGGATTCTGCCAGACCCCGTCCCTGGGCATCGACCAGGGCAGCGCCAAAATCCTCCGACTCCCGGATGATCGACGAATAGGACATGCGCATGAGCTTGTGGCCCATTTCGACGGCGATGTTCTCAAGTGCCCCTTGAATGACACTCGCGGTCACATGGTCGATAGCGACATCTATCCCAGCGATAGCCATGACTCAGCTCCCTACCTGAATGATCAGGTTTCCCCCGGCGTCAGTGACCAGACGGGTGCCCGGCGGCGCTACCGTCGTCGCGTCCTGTTGGACCACAATGGCTGGCCCGGTGAAGGCCACGCCCGCCGCCAGCCGCTCGCGTTGATACAATGGCGTCGCGATCCGCGTCAACGTCCCATCCACGCGAAAGACACATGGCGCGGTCTTGATCAGTGCGTCGTCGAGCGCGCCGTGGGTGCGCATCTGCGGCGGCGCGATTTTGGGCATGACGCCGATGCCCGTCAGCCGAATGTTGACAATCTCGATGGGACTGTGTGTGAACACATGCCCATATTCCGTCTTGTGGAGCGCATGGAACGCCGCGCACACCTGCGCCATGGCAGCGGTGTCGAGTCTACCGCTGGGAAAGGGCACACGCAACTCGTACCCCTGTCCCACATAGCGCAGGTCACCCGCTCGGGTAAAGGTCACAGCGGCCTCGGCGAGGCCGTCTGCCTTGTACTGTACCGCGAGCTGCGCTTGCATGGACGCGAAGTCGGCATTCAGCCGCTCACAATCGAGGTGTTCACTCGTCATGAAGGCGGTCTTCAGCGTCTCGTACTTCAGGTCAGTGGTGAGCAGCCCAACCGCCGACGTGATACCCGGATAGAGCGGCACAATCACCTCCGGAATGCCGAGCGCGCGCGCCACATCGACACCGTGCAGTGGCCCCGCCCCACCGAAGGCCACCAGGGAGAAATCGCGTGGATCAAGGCCCTTTTGCACCGTGCGGGAGCGAATTGCGTTCGCCATGTTGGCGTTGACCAGCGTCAGCACGCCTTCAGCGGTGTGCTCCGGCGACATACCCAGCTCATCTCCTAGTTTCCCAATCACCCGATGCGCTGCCTCCACGTCAAGCGTCATAGCGCCACCGAGGAAATGGTCCGGATCGAGACGGCCCAGCACCACATGCGCGTCGGTGACCGTCGGTCTGTCGCCGCCCTTGCCATAGGCCGCCGGACCAGGCTGCGCACCGGCGCTGTGGGGACCAACGCGGAAGGCACCGCCAGCATCAAGATGGGCAATCGACCCGCCACCTGCACCGATGGTGTGGATGTCGATGATGGGGACCATCAACGGATAGCCACCGATCCAGGTGTCGCGGGCGGTGGCCTCAGTGAACTCACCATTGACAACAAGGCCAATATCGGCCGATGTGCCGCCCACGTCGAAGGTGATCAGCTTCCTTTTCTGCGACAGTGCGCCACTCCATGCTCCGCCGAGGACACCTGCCGCCGGGCCAGATAGCAGTGTCAACACCGGCCGCTCCGCCACCATCTTGGCGGTGGCGACACCACCATTCGAGCCCATGACGTGCAAATCCGCCGTAAATCCTGCCGCCTGGAGCGCCCCTTCAAGCCGGGTCACATAGTCACGCACCTTGGGACCGATGAAGGCATTCATCGCTGCAGTGGTAAAACGTTCGAACTCCCGGAACTGTGGGGAGACTGCGGAGGAAGTCGTGACGAAACACTGCGGATAGACGTCGGCAATGATGTCCCGGGCACGCTCTTCATGCTGCGGGTCAAGATACGAAAACAGAAAGCAGACCGCAATGGCCTGGACTCCCGCGGTCTTGAGTTCGTGCGCCACCTGACGTACCGCGGCCTCGTCCAACGGGATCAGCACCTCACCATAGGGCGGTATCAGGCGTTCCGGCACGGTCTTCCGGTGCCGGCGTCGCACGAGTGGGCGATCCTGCCACGGGATGTCCTGCATAATCGAGTAATGCTGGGGTCGCTGGTGGCGCCCGATGTGGAGAATGTCCCGATAGCCTTCGGAGGTCACCATGCCGGTCACGGCGCCGTTGTATTCCAGGATCGCATTGGTCGCTATCGTCGTCCCGTGCAGCACGTGATCGATCTCCCCTCGCGCCGAGCCAAAGCGCTCGCACAGCTCTTCCACCCCCGTGATCACCCCGTGCGACGGATCGTCGGGGGTCGTCGGCACTTTATGAATGATGGTGCGTCCAGTCTCCGTGTCGGTGCAGACAATGTCCGTGAACGTCCCCCCGACATCGACTCCGATCAGCTTCATCGTATCTCCTCGATGGGGTGCTGTCGCACCTGACGTCGTCCGACCTTAATACTTCCAGGCCGTAAAGCGATTGACCACCAGCAGAGGCAGGTCTGTGGTAGCCATCAGGGTTTTGGCGATGTGCCCATACCGGAGCCGTTGCCAACTCAGCCCCTGATCAGTGCCAAGCCCAATGATATCACATCCGTGCTCGGCAGCCGCTTCCAGGATGGTGGTGATACCACCCCAGGGGGCTACGACTTCATGAGCACTCCCAGCCATCGCCGGCGGTGTGAGCACCATAGAGGGTGAGGTTGATGCCTGGGTGGCACGTCGGAGACAGGAGACTTTGTCAGAGCGCCAGTGGGTCCCGAGGCGTAAGACACAGGTATCCAGATAGACGGTGTCTGCGAGCGTCATGGCATACTCGACCGCCATATCTGCGACAGGAGAACCGTCATGCACCACCAGCAGACGCGACCACAGGGGCTCACCATAGAGGGTGGGCGGTGGCTGCGTGACCACTAAGACAGGCTGCCGCGCTCGGGCGATCACGTGGCGCGGGAGGTATTTACTGCAGGGCCATGGCCATCCAGGGGAGGTGGGCGATCCCACGACAATGACATCACAGTCTGCCTCCTCAGCAGTCCGCATGAGGGTGTCCGGAATGGCACCCCACCGCGAGAGCGCCGTGTACGCGACCCCAGCCTCTTCTGCTGCGGCCACGGCGCAGGCGAGTGCGTATGCCTGCGCCTCCATGATGTTTTCCATGGCTAGGTGCGAGCACGTGACCATGTCTGGCGCACCGAAAGTCAAGGGTACGGTGAGGACACGCAGAAGCAGCAACTCTGCATCGGTGTGGGTTGCTAGCGCTATCGCATAGGCGACAGCGGTGTCTATTTCCGGGTAATCCCCTACAGCCACGGCAATGCGTTTATACATCTCTTGCCCTTCACGACGTGTCCGACGCCAGTAGCCGGTGGGCTCTCAATAGTGCAGTGCCTAAGCAAGGCGCATACCATTTTGCACAACTAGGCTGCAAGGGTTTGTATCTCTTTATGCATCAATAGAGTCGCCATACTATGGCGACCCTGAGGAGGGTCGGAGAGGCGAATTTTTTCCCACAATTTCGGCAGTAGTAGCGGCGAAAGCGCCAAAATTGGCGTCCCTATTCCTTATGTTGTCGCGTATGACTTCTTACCGTCACGCGTCTGATGTGCGTCTCCGGCATGCTGATGTCCCCATCTGGCGTCTCCCATGCACCATATGGGCAGCCGTAGACCGCTATGGCAGCGGTCCCGCCGTCGTCAACTTCTCCAACGCATTTGTCCTCTGTGCGTGAAAAACACACACAATGGTATCGCGATGACTGTGCGTGCATGCGATGCCATTGTCCGTGTGTCTTGGTAGGCATTGTGGGAGCTGGCTTTTCAGGGCTCGGCCAGGTCTTGGTATCATTCTTGCTATCATAGAATCAGGGCGAGATGAGAGGCCTGCAATCGTCATCCATGCAACCATGGTTGTCGCACTCGGGTAACTAGGGATGGGTCTGGCGGTTAGGCCGCTGCTTGGAAGTAACGTCACTGGCAAAGGCAGAACAAACCCTGAGCGGGTCATTATTCTACACAAGGGACCAAGGGAGGTGTGCTCATGATGTCTGACAGGCTAAGAAAGCCCGCATGGCTAACCCTGGTGCCCACGGTATGGTTGCTCTGCGTCACCTTTGCATACGGACAACAGGTGCAGGCCGGGGCAAAAGCCTGGCCTGATGCTTTTCCGAAGAAAGGCGTTGGTGGTGTCCCGGAGTCTGTGGACAAGCTCACAATCGCCGTGGATAGCTGGGGGACCAGTGAGCTGAATCCCTGGGCCCTTACCGGCGTGAGCTTTTTGGGGGATTACTATAATTTGCGCCTCATGATGCAGGACCCGAACGGTGACCTGGTACCCGCATGGGCGACAGAGTATACCCAGACTGCCGAGGGTCTTACCTTGAAACTCCACCCGAAGGCCACGTTCGCGGATGGCACACCCGCGGATGCCGAAGCTGTGAAGCTGAACCTGGAAGGCTTTATGGGGCAGTTCGTGCAGCAGGCCGGCTATCAGGCGCCGCTGTGGAACAGCGCCAACGCCAAGGAACATATCGAGTCCGTACAAGTGATTAGCCCTACTGAAGTCTTGGTCAAGACCAAAGGCCCCAAACCGACCTTCATGTGGAATTTTGGCGGTAACGGGTACCATTCCTACTGGTACGGCAATCCCCGGCGTCTTCTCAAAGGCCCCACGGAATATCTCAAAGACCCTGCTGGAGGAGGGCCTTACAAGATCAAGGAGTGGGACCCCGGCAACCGTATCGTGTTCGAGCGGCGCGACGACTTCTGGGCCGACTATCCACACTGGCACAAGCCCCAGGCCAAGGTCCTGGAGTTTCTGATCGTCCCGGACCCGGCGGCCAGATTCGCGATGCTGAAGAGCGGGCAGGCGGACATTGTCTATAACCTCCCGTGGGCCCTGGCCCAGGGCCTGGCCCGGTCTGAAGCTGGTGTGCGAGGCGTCAACCCAGGCAAGAAGGATATCTGGACCCAGACCTATAAGGCTAATGGCCTGCTGGCCCTGACCTTCGGCTGTCCTCTGCAACTGCGCGAGGCTGCCAAGTCCCCTGACCGGGTAGACCGTGCCGGTGTGTCCATCCCGCAGTGGACGGTGTCCGAGGTCTGCAAGGATCATCCCACCCTGGACCAGCGGGTACGGCGCGCCCTGAACCTGGCCATTGATAAGCAGGCCCTCTCGAAAGGGCCTCACTTCGGCTTTTCAACGCCTATCGGCTCGATCTTCCACGCCGGGGCCTTCGGGGCTCGCCCGGAGAAGGTTTTTAAGCCCTCACCCTTTGACCTCGAGCAAGCCAAACAGTTGCTGCAGGCAGCTGGCTATCCCAAAGGCTTTACCATGGTGGGGCACTTCGGTCAGTTTGCTGGACGCCCTGGGATACCTGAGGCCGCTGACTTCATCGCCAGTAGCTGGGAGAAGCTTGGTGTCAAGGTCACCTGGAAAGAGCACGACCCCTCCGACTTTGTCCGCAGCTTCCGCGCCGGGGTCTTCTCCTCGGTCCCCGTAGCCTTGCAGACCTGGGGCCGCCAGGACCACTCCGGTGTGCAAGTGAGTTCATACCATGCGACCAGCGGTTACACCGGGATCTACAACGACAAGGTGGAGGAACTCTACTTCGATCTCAGCGCCACGTTCGATCCCGCCGCAATGCAGCAGAAACTGGCGCTGCTAGAAGATGAAGTCCTGAGCCTGGAAGAGACCTTCCCGTTGTATGGCATGTCCCTGGTCAACGCCTACTCTGATCGGGTACTGGCCCACCCGACAGTCGAGTTCTCGCCCCATTTCAAGCACTACGATCTGGTGCTACTCAAGAAATGAACTCTGTGGCCCTTTAGCTGGCATTTGACTCAGTCACGAGATACTGAGGAGAAGGAGTGGACGGTGGGTCGTTATCTCATGCAGCGTCTCATCGAGGGGATCATCACTCTCTGGCTGATCACGCTGGTGGTGTTTTTTCTCCTGCGACTGGGCGGGAGTAATCCTGTCGAGTACATGCTGCCGCCAGACGCCTCGCGCGCGGACATTGAGAAGCTCACCAGGGCCTATGGCTTTGACCAGCCACTCCTCCAGCAGTACTGGATATTCAACCAGAAACTGCTCCGGGGTGATTTAGGGAACGCCCTTGCCTGGGACAAGCGGCCCACGGTGCATGTTGTCTGGGCCCGTGTCCCCGCTACCCTCCAGCTCACCAGCGCCGCGATGCTGTTCGCCCTCATCTTAGGGGTGGCTATGGGGGCACTGTCGGCAGCCAGGCCAGATTCCCTCTGTGATCGCGTGGGACGCGTGCTGGCCATTGCTGGCCAATCGATGCCCGTGTTCTGGGTAGGACTGCTGTTCATCCTACTGTTCAGTGTCTACCTCAAGTGGCTCCCGAGCGCTGGCGGTATTGACCGCGTAGGGCTGCAAGGTCTCATCATGCCTGTCCTCTCCCTGAGTTTTTTCCTGGTGGCCTCGCACATGCGGATCGTGCGCTCGACGATGCTCGACGTACTGCACTCGGACTACATCAAGATGGGCCGCGTCAAGGGTCTCCCCGAGCGGCTCGTGATCTGGAAGCACGCTTTTACAAACGCTGCCATCCCTGTCGTCACGCTGTTTTTTGTGAACTTCACCGCCCTCATCTCTGGAGCCGTGGTCACCGAGACCATCTTCGCCTGGCCAGGTGTCGGGCGGTTGCTGGTCGACTCCCTCCTGTTGCGCGACTATCCCACGACCCAGACGGTGATCTTCTTTGCGGCGGCTTGTATCGTCTGCGTCAACATTGCGGTGGACATGCTGTACGCTTGGCTGGACCCACGCATACGGGTGGCGTCGTCGTAGGGAGGGAGCATGCTGAAGTTAAGAGACCCTCATGGTACGCTCGTTGTGCCACGGCCCACCGAGGCGCCGGTCGGGTTTGCTCCCCTGGTGCGCAAGCTCCACAACATCTTGCGTGGTGCCCCCACGTTCTCGCTCTGCTTCCTGGCCATAGCGCTCCTCTGTGCCGTCTTTGCCGCGCATCTAGCGCCATTCAGCCCTGTTGCCACCAACCCAACGCACATCTTGCAGGCCCCGAGCGTCTTCTCGCCACACGTGCTTGGTACCGACAATCAGGGGCGGGATATCCTCAGCCGCCTCATCTACGGGGCTCAGACTTCTGTCAAGGTCGGTGTGCTGTCCGTCTTCCTGGCAGCAGCAGTCGGCACCCTGATTGGCTTGGTCAGTGGCGTCTTCCGAGGGTGGACCGACCGCCTGCTGATGCGCCTCACCGATTTATTTCTAGCCTTACCCTATCTGATGGTGGCTTTAACGGCCGTGTCGCTCCTCGGGCCCAGCATCACCAATGTTATCCTGGTGATCGGCCTCCTGCGCTGGATGGGCTTTGCCCGTGTCCTACGTGGCGAGGTGCTGAGGCTGGTGGAGATGGACTTCGTGCGTCTGGCCGTGGTCGCTGGCTGCAGCCGCTGCCGCATCATGTTCAGGCACATCTTGCCAAATCTCATCAATACCCTGCTGGTGCTGGTGACGCTGGAGGTGGGTCTAGCGGTCATTGTCGAGGCCTCACTGAGCTTCCTGGGTCTGGGAGTGCCACGGCCCTGGCCGTCCTGGGGCTCGATGCTGCGAGATGCCCAGCAGTACATCTACCTGGCCTGGTGGTTCCCCCTCATCCCAGGTATTGCCATCACCTTGCTGGTCATGTCTGCCAACCTCACCGGCGACTGGCTGCGAGACCGGTTCGACCCCACCAGGCGGCAGCTCTAATCATGCCCGCGCCTGGGCCCAAGCACTCAGGGGGACGCGGCTGCTAGCAGCCGCGTCAGAACTCCAGCAGATTCTCGCGGAAGTGCGCGTGCCTATAGGCCGTCCGGGCCAGGCCGCGGCGCTGCAGCGCCGGGACGAGACCGTCGGTGATCTCGATAATGTACTTCCGGGTCAGACCCGTTTGTCCTGGGCGGGTGATGAGGAATCCGTCTCCCCCAACTTCGTCCATGACCTCTGCCATACGCTCGGCGACCTGGTCCGGTGTACCAATGAGCTCGATGGACCTGTCGACCCGTTCTGCCGCGAGCTGCCGTAAGGTCTTCCCACTTCCCCATTGTGCGAATTTGTCGAGCGAGCCCCGCTCGCCGTTGGTCGTGATAGGAGGCAGTGGGGCATCCAGATCGAACGTGGAGAAGTCGACTTCGGTGATGGAGGAAATCCCGATGAGGGTCTGCTCGATATAGTCTGGAGCTTCGATCATCGCCTGCCGCTTCTGGTGCGCTTCTTCTGCAGTGTCACCAAGAATCGGCGACACGAGGAACAGCACTTTACAGTCGTCAGGCTTCCGACCGTGGGCCTTCATACGCGCGCGCACATCATCACGGTAGGCCTTCATGCCCTCGATGCCTGTCGCTGTGGCGATGATCGAGTCGGCATACTTCGCGGCGAACTCTCGGCCGCGGGGCGACCCGCCAGCCTGCACGAACACGGGACGGCCTTGCGGTGCACGCACTGTATTCAGGGGGCCGCGGCTCTTGAAGTAGCGCCCGTTGAAGTCAATGGTGTGCACTTTTGAGCCATCCGCGTAGACGCCAGTGTCGCGATCCATCACCACGGCGTCGGGCTCCCAGGAGTCCCAGAGCTGGCACACCAGGTCGACGTACTCGTCGGCGATGTCGTAGCGCAGGTCGTGTTCGATCAGTTTCTCCATACCGAAATTCTGCGCCGCCCGGTCCTCACCCGAGGTCACGATGTTCCAGCCGAATCGCCCCTGACAAATATGGTCGAGCGTGGCACTCAGCCGCGCCAACAGGAAGGGCGGATAGAAGCTCGTCGACATCGTGCCCACCACCCCAAGACGCGACGTCGCCTGGGCGAGGAGCGGGACCAGCGGCATCGGGTCGTGCTTTGGGGCGAACACGGCGTGCTTGAGCGAGGTCTCGAACGAGCCGCCATAGGCATCCGACACCATGCACGTGTCCTCGAGGATCATATAGTCGAAGCAGGCGCGTTCGAGGGCGCGTGCCATGTCCACGTAGAAGCCCCCGGTCCAGTCTGGGCCGTTATTGTCGGCCCACGTATCATTCCAGGCGTTGACGGTGAAGTTCACGAACCACCCCAGGTGAAAGCGCTTTGGCTGTAACATCTCTCTCTCCTCTTGACCAACATCGCACCGTCATGATCGCGCTTTGAGGCGCGGGTTGAGGGCATCGTTGAGGCCATCACCAATGAGGTTTAACGCCAGCACAATGACGAAGATGGTGAGGCCAGGAAACATGGCGGTCCACCACCCCATACGCATGAACTGCAAGGCGTTGATGAGCATCTGTCCCAGGGAGACGACGTTGGGATCTCCCACGCCAAGAAAGCTCAGCGAGGCTTCGGTGATGATGGCGCCAGCCGTCCTGAGTGAAAGGGTGGGAATGATGACCGGGAGGGCATTGGGGAGAATGTGGCGTACCATGATCATGGCATGGCCGGCACCGACGGCCTTGGCAGCCAGGGCAAAATCCCGCTCGCGCAACGACAGGAACTCGGCGCGGACCAGCCGGGCGACCGGGGGCCAATTGGTGATACCGATCAGGGCGATGAGCTTCCAGATGCTCCCACCGAAGATCGCCACCACTATGAGGACGAGAAAGAAGGTTGGCAACACCATGAAAGCATCGGTGGCACGCATCAAGAGATTATCGAGCTGCGCCCCGAAGTACCCGGCCGGGCCACCGATGCACACACCCAGCGTGACGGCGATGAGGGCGGCACACACACCGACCAGCAGCGAGACGCGTAGACCCCAGAGTACCGCGCTCAGCATGTCCCGCCCCAGGTGGTCGGTGCCCATGAGGTGCAGGGACGACGGCTCACTCAACGCGATGTCCCCCAGCGAGAACGGATCAGCGGGCGCGAGCACAGGGGCCAGGCAGGCTACGACGATCAGGAAGAGCATCACGATCAGTCCGGCTACCCCTCCCTTATGCCGTGTATAGCGGCTCCACAAGGTTTCTTGCGGTCGCAAGGTGGAGCGCGTGGCCTCACGAAGGCGTACCTCCTCAACCTGAGCTGGAGTGGAGGCGTGGATCAACGATGGTATAGCTAAGGGTTTTTGCGGTTGTAAGGCGAAACTTACATCCTCAGACATAATGGCCTCCTCAGCTTGGACTGTAGCGGATGCGCGGATCAACGATGGTATAGAGGACGTCGGTGACCAGGCTCATGCCAATCACGCACACGGACACCATGAAAAACAGGCCCATGAGCAGCGCATAATCGCGCTGCAGGAGCGCCTGGTACGTGAGGCCGCCCATCCCCGGCCAGGCAAAGATCGTCTCCGTGAGCACCGCTCCCGTAAACATGAAACCGATTTGGATCCCAGCGACCGTGATCACCGGCAGCAAGGCGTTCCTGAGTGCATGCTTATAATAGACCGCCTTCCCAGACAGCCCCTTGGCCCGGGCCGTGTTGATAAAGTCTTGGGCCAAGACCTCTAACATATTCGCCCGCAGCAAGCGGGCGTAAATAGCCAGGTTATAGGCGCCCAGGGTAATGGTGGGCAGCACCAGATGGCGCAGGACATCCATGCAGGCTGACAGACCTGAGTCCTTGCTACCCAGCGTCTCCATGCCCATAGTCGGCAACCACCCGAGATGCAGCGAGAAAACGAGGATGAGCAGGAGTCCCAGCCAGAACGTCGGCATGGAATAGCCGAACAGCGAGAGGATGGTGACCCAATAATCGATTTGCGTCCGCGCCTTCACGGCTGAGATCACGCCCCAGAGCCCCCCGAACAGCACCGAGAACACGAACGCGGCGCTCATCAACAGCATGGTGGCCGGGAGACGTTCTAGGATCAAGGTGAGCACCGGTTTGCGATTGATCACAGAGAACCCTAAATCCCCCCGCAGGAGCTGACGCAGGTAGCAGAAAAACTGGACATATAACGGCTGGGTGAGGCCCATCTGCTCCCGCAGCTTGTGCATCTGTTCCGCCGATACCTCACCCAATGAACCATACAGATACGTGACCGGGTCTCCAGGGGCTGCATGGATGATCCAGAAATTGATCGCCATGACAAAGCCGATCAGGGGTATCGCGAGCAGCAAGCGCTTGACGATGTAGAGACCGAGCGTCTGCATGCCATCATCCTCCTGTCCAACGCCAACAGCCTGCAGGCCATGCACTGGAGCGTGGGTTGGCCTACTCCTTCTGCCACACTTTCTCGAGAAACGTGATGGCCCCTCCACCCCATTGCGTCACTCCGAAGCCGTCGAATTTTTTATTCCAGATGTCCACTCCCGTCAGCGTATACAGTGGGATCATGGGAACCTCACGTGCCAGGATGTCCTGATACTCGTAGAAGAGTTGTGTCCGTTTCTGTTGATCGAGCGTCGACTGAGTCTCGTCGATGATGGCATCCACCCGCGGATTGCTATAGAAGAGATAGTTCTGGCCTCCTGGCTTAATCTGCGTGGAGTGATAGCGTATGGCCTCGATGCTCGGATCCGGCACGCTCTGCAGGCTGAAGATCGTAAAGACCCCATCGATCTCTCGGGTATTCCGGATGGCGTTGATATAGCTGGCCCACTCGTTAATCACCACGTCTGCCGCGATCCCCACGGCCTTGAGCTGCTCCTTGAGAATCTCTGATAGGATGGCGCGCACCCCCGGATTCCCATAGATGTGCGTCCGGAAGCGGATGCCGCCAGCGCCTCTGGGGTAGCCGGCCTCATCCAGCAGTTGATTGGCTTTCGCCACATCATAGTTGTATTGCGGTACCTCGGGGTTATGGGCCCATGGCAGTGCCGACGGCACCTCGCTGTGGGTAATCTGACCATAACCGAACAGCAGCTTGTCAACGATGAATCGCTTGTTGATGGCGTGGGCCACCGCTTGCCTGACCTTCAGGTTATTGAAGGGCGGCCTGTCATTGCGGAAGAAGAGCCGTTGCGTGGAGACGACGTCAAAGACTTTTACCTCCAGGCGTGGACTCTGCTTGAGCCGGTTGACGAGCTGATAGGGAGGACCACCGATCACCCCAGTAAACGGGAAATAGTCCACATCACCCTTTTCCAGGGCGGCGAAGGCCACGGTGGCGTCGGGGATCACCTTCACAATGACCCGGTCGAGATACGGTCGCCCCTGGAAGTAGTCCGGGTTGGCGTCGAAGATCATGTGGTCGCCACGCACCCACTCCTTGAGCTTCCAGGGTCCTGAACCAACCGGACTAATGTTATACGGGCTCTTCGCAAAGTCTTCCTTTTCCCAGATATGCTTGGGAATGATCCCAGCCCACAGGTTGGCGAGGAAGACCGGGTCCGGCCCTTTGAGCGTTACCACGACGGTCGATGGGCTGGGCGTCTGGATGTCTTTCACGGCTTGAAAATTCAGATTGAACCTGGAGGCGATCTGTGGGTCGAGGATCTTCTCGTAGGTGAACTTCACGTCCTCGGCCGTGAGCGTCTGGCCGTCATGCCATTTGACGTCCTGGCGTAACTGGAACGTGTACGTCAAGCCATCGTCAGAAATCTTCCAGGATGTGGCTATACTTGGGACGATGTTTCCCTGCGCGTCATAATCGATCAGCCCATTGAAGGACATGCGCTGGAATTGTATCCATCCCGGTGTTGCGACCGGGTTCATGAGATCCGGGTCGGTGTGCACCATTACCAGAGTCCCACCATATTTCGGTTGGCCCCAGCCAACGTCGGGACTGTCCAAGGTAGCCATGAGCCACAACGCCAGCGTGAGAAGCATCATCCACCAGGGCTTTGCTACATGCATGCGTCTGTCCTCCCCGTGATACACCATCCGCCGTATCCTGCTTGGTGAGTTCCTGCTCTAGGGCGCCCCCTCCCCTCCCACAATCGTGGCGTGCGAAAACAGCGTCTCCGTGCTGAAGTGGTACAATCGCGCCGTGTTTGCGCCGGCAATCTGCACTTGTTCCCTCTCCGGCACTCCCCGGAGAATGCGGTCAACAATGGCGCGCGACTGGGGAAAGGTCGACTCGGCATGTGGATAGTCCGAGGCCCACAGCAGATTCTCGACCCCAATGTGCGAGCGCAACTCGATACCCAGGGCATCTTCCTGAAAGCTGAGAAAAATGTTTTGACGGAAGAAATCACTCGGCAGCGCGTTGTGCTTGAACCGTGGCCGGCTGACCCCGACCGCACGCGCGGTGTAGACGTCGTCCATGCGACTCATGAAATACGGCGTCCACGCCGCTTCGAACTCGACTGCTCCCACCTTGAGCTGCGGGTAGCGCTCGAAGACCCCACCGAAGATCATCGCCGCAATGGCCTCGCGCACGTCATACTCCCGATTGGACGTCTCGACCACATCCCTGGAGAGACTGGGGGCGCGGAGATCCATCCCGGGACGCCAGCGTCTCGTGCCAACGTGCAGGCTCAGGGGCATCGCCAGGTCTTGCGCGGTAGCCCACAGGGTCTCGTACATCGGATGATCGTAGCGGTGCTCCTGCGGGCGTATCGGAATCATGGCCCCCGCCAAGCCCAGGGTGGCGGCCCGGTAGATCTCACCGACAGCATCCTCGATGTCGTCCACGTTCAGCATGGCGATCCCTTTGAGCCGCTGGGGGTAGGGCTGACAGAAGTCGGCGAGCCAATCGTTATAGGACCGGAAGATGGCCGACAGCAGGAGACCATCAGGGATACGATACACAGTGAGCCCCTGCGAGGGGTAGAGCACACCCCCGGCCACAGTATCCGCATCCATATCCATGACATGGGCATGGGGGTCAACTCCGCCGCGTGGGACAGTCGCCATACGGCCCTCTACCGTGAGCTGCTCCGGCGTCTCAAACCGCATGCCGGCCTGTTGATTGATGCCGATATTCCCAAATGGCACGCCATCGGCATACCATTGGTCAGCCTCGGCCTCATGGACCAGACGCGGGGCGCGATCCAGGAACGCGCGGTCGATGCGCTGTTCCCAGAGGTCTGGTGGTTCAATAATGTGAGAATCAGAAGAGATGAGCGTGTAGGTTGACATACGGGGAACCTCCTGGGCGCTGATGTCCTCCCAACCTGTGCTCCCGCGGCTCCTGCAAGACACGTACCAGGCGCTTTTCTCCCACCTGTCTGCAGTGGCAATGGGCTTGTAAAACAATGGGCCATGGAAAGAGAGACTGGCGAGGAAGAGCTCTGATCCCTGCCGTGCTTTTCGACGAGCCTGTCTGAAAATGCGAGGCCAGCGACAAAGCTGTCTCAGAGTCTGCCTAGTATGCGATATTGTTGCTACGCAAAGGCAGTCCTCGGGTAGGAAACGGCTAGAGGCAGAAACAGCGCAAGGGCACGAAGATAAGGATAGAGAGGAAGGAGGCGGACTACGGGGGGTAAGTAGACGCGGACGGGCACGGGGGAGTCTCGTCCAGCGCTTGGGCCAGGCGCGTTGCGTTGCGCAACTGGCGCGCCCCGTCCGTGAAGCAGCGCGCGTGATACCATTCCCCATCCCGGTATACCGCCGGCGGCGTCAGCGCCTGATAACAGCGGGCACACTTCCTGTCGTCGAGGTTATCGTACCACTCCACGACGGCGGCTCCTTCCAGTCTGGAGGCCTGGGTAAGTGCCATCAAAACCCCTCGCAGGGAAAAACTCTGGCAGAGCATGGGGTCTTCTGGCCGCTCATCTCTGCATGATGATTCTACCATTGCTTTATCTGGTTCTGTTGCAAGAACCATCGGGGCCCTGCTATAAGAGACCTCAGACTCAAGGCTCCGTACATAACATGTTACGTAGCAGCAAAAATGTCATGAGTCATACGAAAACGTCTTTACGTGTTGCCCACACGTTGTATAGAAGTGTGACGAATGCACCTGGAGAGAGCAGACCAATCCCGCAGACGGCAGGAGATTGGTAGTGTGGGCCTTATAAACGTACAGACAAGCCTACGGCTGGCATAGGATTTGCTGTTGTTATCCATGTGGACGAGAGGCTCTCCGTACAGTCTACCGTCCGGACTGTGACGTATCAGGGTATGTAGGTGTAACTGCGCCTGGGCACTCCTGCGCTTGAGAAGTTTACCGTAGGCACTGCTGTTGCGATGGCCCTGAGGCTACGGGTAGACACCACGGACAACATGCCTTACAATGCCTGGCCACAAAATTCCGACCCATGAGTGCATTGCTGGCTGTGTTGGACACCCAATTAGGGTGTACATTTCCTCATACACCGAGGGACGGACGTGATGACGCTGCTGCACGACCGCCTGCGTTCCGCAGTCACGACCATGCCACGGTCCGATGGCCCGCTGCTCGATGTCCGGCACCTCGTGACCGAGTTCAAGACGCACGGAGGCTGGCTGCGTGCCGTGAACGACGTCTCGTTTACGGTACCGCATGGCAAAGTGCTCGGCATCCTCGGTGAGTCGGGGGCTGGGAAGAGCGCGCTGCTGCGCACGGTGCTCGGCGTGCAGCCGCGCACGGCGTCTGTCAGTGGCCAGGTGCTCCTCAACGGTGTCGACCTGCTCCAGCTGCGTTCGGGTGAGCGTGAGCGCATCCGCGGCGCGTGGCTCTCGATGATCTTCCAGGACCCGATGACCGCCCTCGACCCGCTGTTCACCGTCGAGCAGCAGATTGTCGAAACGGTGCGCCGCCACACCACCATGACGAGGTCTGAGGCCTCTGACCGCGCCCTGGAACTGCTGCAACTCGTGCAGATCCCCTCGCCAGAGCAGCGCCTCAAAGCGTACCCGTTCGAGCTGAGCGGTGGCATGCGGCAACGCATCGTGATCGCCATCGCGCTCGCGTGCAACCCTGGCCTCCTGCTCGCCGACGAGCCGACGACGGCACTCGACGTGACGGTACAGGCGCGCGTGCTGGCGTTACTCCGCGATCTCCGTACGACCCTCGGGATGAGCATCGTCCTCGTCACCCACGATCTCGCCGTTGCAGCGTCTATGGCGGATGACCTTGCCGTGATGTATGGCGGCCGCATCGTCGAGCAGGGCAGCGTCCGCGAGGTCGTGTACGCCCCGAAGCACCCGTACACGCTCGGCCTGTTGCACGCGAACGTGCGGCCCGGCCAGCGCGACCGTCCCGAGGCGATCCCGGGGGCCCCGCCAAACCTGGCGCGGCTGCCCGCTGGCTGCGCGTTCGCACCGCGCTGCGCGTTCGTGACGGCGCCATGCCTGGAAGCCACCCCCGCGTTGATCCCCATCGAAGGCACGCACAGCGCCCGATGCCTGCTTGTGGAGCCGGCCACTCGAGCCGCTGGCGCGACTGCGTCGGCGCATGCGTGCGTTAGCACGCACGAGGGCGCAGCCCTTTCGCCCCCACCCAGCGACTGAATGAAAGGACGTGTATGCACCGCCAGACAGCACGGGAATGGACCATGTACCGCTTGAGCATCCTCGTGGTGCTCGCCGTGATCAGCGCCGCCTGCGTCAGCGCCTGTCGCGGTAGCGACGAGCCGACCAACCAGGCCTCCGTGCAGCCCCGTGCCGAGAGCGGCGACGTGGCTGCGGAGAAGGATACGTCGGGGCGTGGCGGCACGCTGCGTATTGCCATGTCGGCCGGCAACATCCCGATCCCGGACCAGTTCGTGACCGAGGGGGGCGAGGGCGTCCGCTTCGTGCGTGTGAACCTCTACGACTGCCTGCTCAACTGGGACGCTGGGCAGGGCGCTACCCCACCAGACCCTATCCCTGGCCTCGCGTCCTCCTGGACGCGCTCCGCTGACAACTTGACTTGGACGTTCACGCTCCGGCAGGGCGTGAAGTTCCACGATGGTTCACCGTTCAACGCGGATGCCGTGCTCTTCGCGCTCGACCGTGTGCTGAACAAAGAGTCCGAGTTTTACTCGAACACACAGCGTAGCGCAGGTGCTACCTTTCTCGGGGCGATCGCCAGCTACAAGAAAATCGATGACTTCACTGTCGCCATCACGACGAAGCAGCCGTGGGCCTTTCTGATCTACGATCTGGCTTCGATCGCCATCCCCAGCCCAGCGGCCATCCGGCAGTGGGGGAACAAGGCGTATCCGCAGCATGCCTCCGGTACTGGTCCGTTCAAGATTGCACAGTACGTCGAGGGCCAGGTGCTGGAACTGGAGCCTAACAAGGACTACTGGGGCACGAAGGCGAAGCTGGACAAGCTGGTGCTCTACCCCAAGCCAGAACCGGCGGCACGCCTCGCGGCGTTGCAGGCGGGCCAAGTCGACTGGGCCGAGGTCATCCCACCGGA
>JGI10216J12902_116345276_pt1 | contig 17901 bp, 7 predicted proteins | sample KanNatreferecore_FD_12902 | JGI IMG/M metagenome (IMG submission 12902)
CAGAAACTCTGCGTGAAGGGAGGGAAACCGGTGATAATAGCTTACCGGTCTTCCTCACAGGTTGATCGTGCGTGCCGCCCGGTCCTCGTCTCCGCCAAGAGTGGGAGGGCCGGGTGGTCTTGCGTTTTGGCCTGGTTCCAGGTCCAAAGTCCAAGGTCCAAAGTCACCGGGAACCGAGACCTGAAACCTGGGACCTGGAACTTGGAACCGACAACACTAACAGGATGCCGCCCGAGCGGCGCTGCAGCTCTGCGATAGTCATCTCCTCCTCTCGTTCTCGGTTGGGGTCCCGGACCGTCGCCCGGTCGCCCCGGACATTCAGAATGGCCAAATAGTGCGCGCCGTCCACCCAGGCGACCGCCGGGCTCTTCAGGTTCAGCAGCGCGTTCCGGTCCATCTGGACCCCGGCCGCTTTCAAGCCGAGCGCCTTGGCGGCCTTCGCCAGCCCTTCGAGCGTGGAGCCGGAGGCCGTGGTTCCCGCCTTCTCCCGCAACTCCGGAAGCGTCGTCTTCACGCGGAGGGTCTCGCACACGGGGAGTAGCGCCCGCGGCCCGCAGTCCGCCTGACCCTTGTCCGTCGCCTCGTGCTCCGCATCCCCGGCCTCCTTGCCCAGCGCCTGGAGTGCTTCCCCCGCTTTGGCCGCCAGGAAGAAGCCCGGGTACTCGGTCCGCACTCGCTCGAAAGCAGCTCTGGCCTCCACGGTACGCTTGAGTGCCCGGTATCCGATCGCCTGCTGAAAGCGTGCCCAGGCGCCGAGCTCGGAGCGTGGCTCGCGGTCGGCGAGCTTCCCGAAGGCCTCCGTCGCCCCTGCGTAGTTCCCGGACTGGGCCGTTTCCATCGCGGTCCGGTACACGGGATGCTGCGCGAACCCCGGGTGGCGGCGAAAGGCGTCCGTGCCGGTGGAGAGACGGAGGGAAAGGAATGCGCTGGCCGCGGCGGCGGGGATCAGGATCGCAAGTCCCAGCGATCTCGGTTTCTTCCAAACGGTTACGGCGGGAGTCATCGCGGCGCGCTCCTTAGACTCTTGCCCGGGAGCGGTCGCCGTGCAGTCGGGCGAGCAGCCTCCCGGTTGTAGAGGAATCATACCTGGGCCGGGCCTTCCTGTCAAGCCTTTACTCAAACTGATTTTCTATAGTTCGTGGAGGGTCGAATCGTAAGCGAGGTTTCGGATGTTCGTTGGCATGCAGCCGGGTGGTATGCTGCGCATGAGGTGAGTCTGGGAGTGTCCCGCCAGCTCGGCAGCTGGCGTGGGGCCATTCAGCCCGTCGCGAGCTAAGCGCGTCTGCAGGCAGCGCCCCGCTAGCCACCGGTTTCTCTAATCCTCGCGACCGCCGACCGCCTCCAATCGCCTGCCGCACCGGCGAGTCGCCTGCGCCGTACGCGCACGCTCCGGCCAATCGCCTGTCGATAACGCCTTCGTTCTCGCGCCTTTCGTGCCTGGGAGGCCCCTGTTCTGACCGCCGCGCTTAGCGGGCGTTATTTGCGGCGCGTCCGACCTCATCCCTCATGTTTCGGATCGGTGCTATAATGCCGCAGCGTCGAAGGACCGCGCCGCGCATGTAATAAGGTAGCGCGCTGCGGCAGGGCGCCTGTCCGCAATCGGGCGGGCCATGAACCTAGAAGATTTTGGGGTGACCAGGGATGAGTGACGAGCGAGAAGGCGAGCTCGCCGCGGCGACCGCTGGCGCGTCCGGCGGCAAAGGCTCGCGACGCTCCGGCGCTGCCCTCGGCAGGGTGATCGAGCAGGGCGGGGAGATCCCACAGGAAGTAGAGCGCGGCGGCGGCACGTTCGAGTACGGCGGCAACCTCCGCGCCCTCGTGGAGGGGGAGGTGATCACCGGGACGGTGGTCCACATCGACCGCGAGGGGGTCCTGGTGGACGTGGGCCTCAAGTCGGAGGGCCTCGTACCACTGGGAGAGCTGTCCCGGGAAGCCGGCCGCCGGCCGGAGCACGTGGTCCAGGTAGGGGACCCGATCGACGTCTACGTCCTGAAGACGGATGACGACGAGAGCGACCAGGTGATCCTCTCCAAGCGCCGCGCGGACTTCGAGAAGGCCTGGGACCGCGTGATCGAGGCGCAGCGCGCGGGCGAGAAGCTCCACGCCATCGTCACCGAGCGGGTGAAGGGCGGCCTGGTGGTCGACCTCGGCATCCGTGGGTTCGTGCCCGCCTCCCACGTGGGCAGCGGCAAGGCGCGCAACCTCGAGAAGTATGTCGGGATGGAGCTTCCTCTGAAGGTCATCGAGGTGGACCGCGACCGCCGGAAGGTGGTGCTCTCGCACCGGCTGGCGACGGAAGAAGAGCGCGAGGCACAGCGCCTGGAGACGCTCCAGACGCTGGCCGAGGGCCAGGTCCGCACCGGCGTGGTACGCCGGATCACCGATTACGGCGCTTTCGTGGACATCGGTGGGGTGGACGGTCTCCTGCACATCAGCGAGATGTCCTGGACCCGCATCAAGCACCCCAACGACGTGCTCAAGGTCGGCGACGAGATCCAGGTGATGGTCCTGAAGACCAACCTGGAGCAGGGCCGCATCTCCCTCGGTCTCCGCCAGATCCTGCCCGACCCGTGGACGGAAGCGCAGGAGCGCTACGCTCCCGGCGATCTCATCAAGGGGCAGGTGACGCGGCTGGTGCCGTTCGGCGCCTTCGTCCAGCTCGACGGGGGGCTGGAAGGGATCGTTCCGAACAACGAGCTCTCCATCCGGCGCGTGAACAAGCCGGAAGACGTGGTCGAGGTAGGGGACAACGTCGAGGTGAAGATCGTCGAGATCCGCCCCGAGGAGCGCCGCCTCACCCTCTCCATCCGCCAGGCCCTCGAAGAGCGAGGCGAATACGGCGACTACCCCGCCGAGGAAGAAGCGGAAGAAGCCCCCGCCGAGGAGAGCTACAGCGAAGAGGACGAGGGCCAGGAGTAGTCTGTCAGTGGTCAGTGTGGGTGGTCAGTGTCACGCGGTAACAGCCATGGCGGCCGTTTCGACCACTGAAACTTCAAAGGGCGGGGCTAGCAGCCCCGCCCTTTTTTAGCGAGGAAGGTGCTTGCTTGACTCACGCCCAACCACGCCGAGGTGGCCGCCGCTGGTGGTGGCGGGACTGACGGGCGGAATCGCCAGCGGCAAGACCACCATCTCCCGGATGTTCGGCGAGCTGGGGGCGACGGTGATCAACGCGGACGCCGAGGGGCGGGCGGTGGTCGAGCCGGGCGAGCCGGCTCTTGCGGAGCTCGCTGCCGCCTTCGGCAGGGAGTACCTGCAGGCGGACGGCAGGCTCAACCGGCGGGCGCTGGGGGACCGCGTGTTCTCCCGTCCGGCGGACCTGCGGCGCCTCAATCGGATCACCCATCCGCGCATCGGCGTGCGTATTAGTAAAAAATTGGAATATCTTGCGAACGACTCGCCCGCGGCGGGCGTAGTTGTGTTGGAAGCGGCCGTCCTGATCGAAGCAGGGTGGGCGCGGCTGGTTGACAAAATCATCGTGGTGGTCACGCAACCTTCCGTACAGGAGGGGCGTCTAATCGCAGGATCGCAGATGGACGCCTCGCAGGCCGGGGCGCGAATCCGCGCACAAATCCCCCTGCGCGAGCGATTGAAGTACGCGGACTACCGCGTGAGAGGCGACGCGCCGCTTGAAGAGACGCGCGCCGAAGCAGCGGCCGTCTACGGGGAGCTTACCCGCCTGGGGACCCTCTCCCGCAACGGCTGACCGCTGGACTGGTATTCTCGGGGCACCTTGCTTGCCGAAGCAGGAGGAACGTCGATCTCCTGCTGTGAAAATAAGCAAGGCGCCCGGGGGGCAACCAAGGCAGCGGTGGGCTGACCCCCATTACAACCCATTACTATGTCCCGCATAATGCTGCCCGAGATTACTCCCCGAGGGCGAGGAGGTTCTTCGTTGAAGTCCACTAATTCACGTGCCGCCGTCCGCGCGGCTACCGCTTGCGTCGCGGCACTATTACTGGTGGGGCTCGGAATCTGCCACTCGGCCTCCGCCCAGGTGAGGGGCGCGGCCGGGGGCCAGCCTCAGCTTCCGCGCCGCCTGAACAAGCCGCTGAGCCGGTACGAGCTCTCGAACCTCCCCAACCAGCGCATCACGAAGGAGCAGGCCGTCGCCTGGAAGGCCCAGAACGCCGCCGCGCTGAAGGCCGGCCCCCGGAACGGCGGCCTGGTGGGAACCTTCGCCAGCCCTCCGCCCACCACCACCCAGTTCGTGGACCTGACCACCGTGCCCCGGCCCCCGCAGCTCGGAGAGTCCACCCGGTGCCAGGAAATCCACCCCATGTGGGCGTGGGACCAGCAGCGGATCTACTTCGCCTCCAACAACGTGGACCCGGTGGCCAACTACGGGCAGACCACCCCCGGACCCAACGCGCCCTTCCATCTCTATTGGATGAGCAGCGACGGCGTCTTCATTACCCAGTTGACGGGGCTCACCAGCCCTGAGTCGACGGCGACGCAGCTCTTTCCGGCCGTCAACCACGCCCTCACCAAGCTGGCCTACGTGAACCGTGCCCGCGCCGGGGACCCGTTCCAGCTCTTCACCCTGGACCTGAACACCGGCACCCGGACGCAGTTGACGGGCATCACGTCCCTCGGCGGGTTGAACGCGCAGATCGTCAGCGTCGAGCACCCCTCGTGGTCGCCCGGGGACAGCGTCATCGCGTTCTCCGCGCGCAACCTGAGCATCACCGGGGACGTGCGGAACATCTACCTCGTCAACAGCAACTCGAAGGTCGTCACGCAGCTCACCTTCGGCCCGGCCGCCAACGGCGTCGACTCGAAGGACCCGGTGTTCCACCCGGATTCGACGGTCAACCGCATCGCCTTTGCCGCGAACACGGGCAACCCCGCGAACGGGCCGGCCGTCGGCGCGAACGGCACGCTCAACTACGTCGCCAACCCGCTGCAGGACCTGGACAGCAACCCCGCCACTCCTGCGGAGCGGGACCATAACCTCTTCACCATTCCGGTCCTCGGCCCGAACGCCGGCAATCCGGTCGTGCGCCTGACGCAGGACCCGGCCGACGACATCGAACCCGCGTACGAGCAGGGTGTCTACCCGCCCGGAGCCGGCGTCAGCCCCTTCAACAACTGGCTGGCCTGGTCTTCCAAGGGACGGCTCCAGACCGGCACGCTTGTCCGCTCGACCACCTACGACATTTACTTCAACGACGGCACTCCGGAGACAGTCCTCCCGCCGGTCCGGCTCTTCACGCCGGATACCAACGCGGGCGCGCTGCCGCTGAACCAGACGGACGAGCGGTACCCGACCTGGTCATCGAGCCTGCCCCCGCAGAACCCCATCGACCGCATCGTTTTCTCCAGCAACCGCAGGAACAACGTCGCGGACCCCGCCAATGCGCTCGTCGGCGCTCCGGGCGACACGGACCTCTGGGCGGCCGAGGTGACCGACATCACCCCGCCGACCCTCTTCGCGATCGAGGAGTACGCCGCCGAGCTGGGCACGCAGTTCCCCGGCCAGGACTTCAGCTTCCTCCGCGGCGAAACGCTCCACATCTCCAACCGCCCGCTGCCCGCCCCCGGCAGCCGCAACGGCTCCCCCGGCGAGCCCTTCTACTTCTACACGAAGCTGAAGGACCTTCAGTACGGCATTGAGAGCGTCTGGATCCAGCTCAAGGACCCGGACGGCCCCAGCACCGACATCCGTGGAGTCAACCACAAGCTCTACGGCGTAGGAGCCTTCCCGCTGAGTGCCGGCTCCTCGTTCCTCGCCAACAACGTGTATGTCGCCCGGTACACCTCTGAACCCGCGATCACCCACCTCATTCATCTTCCGTGGGAAACGGACTACGAAGGCGTCGGAGCGACCGATTACCAGTACTTCAGCGACCCGGTGCGCTTCGATGATGCCACCATCGTGGCCGCGCGGTACGCCAGCAAGATCGCCGGCGTGGATGATTCCGTGCGCTGGTCCGGAAACCAGGTCAGCCTCTTCAACCCGGTTCCGACGTCCAACCGCCCGCCGCAGGACGCCAGCGGCGGACAGCGCTGGCTGCGCATGCACGACGACGGGATCTTCCCGGACCTGAAGCCGAACGACAGCATCTTCTCCGCCGAATGGGTCACCCCGCAGGACCCGAGCGACTTCTACGTCGACCTGATCGCCTACGACAAGGCGTTCAACCCGCGGGACCCCGGGCAGCAGGAGAACTGGATCGTCTACGACAACATCTGGGGCTTCAGCACCCAGGCGTTCATCTCGCACAACCCGGTCCTCTTCGTGGACGACAACGGCGCCGGGCAGAAGTGGCCCCGCGGGCTGAAGGGCGCCTTCCGCACCTTCCCGAGCTTCCGGTTCGGCACGGAGTCCGACATCGGCGACCGGCCGCAGCAGTTCTGGCCGAGGGCCGTCCCCCTCACGGGGGGAGCGCTGCTCCCTATTCCCGGCGCTGACGTCTTTGGGGTTATCGACGCCGCCGGAACGGTTGGCTCTGTCCCCTCGCCGACCTTCGACTTCCTGACCGGCGACGCCGTTCCCTACGACTACATCGCCTACAGCGTGCTCTTCAACGGAGAGTCGGTCGGCCGCCGGGCGTACCGGTACGACATGTGGCGCATCCTGGCCAAAGGCCCGGTGCCGGAGCAGGTCCTGAACGACTACCTCCCCGTTCGCGACGAGCAGCCGGACCCGGCCGACCCGTTCAACAAGAGCATCCAGCAGCTCGTGCCCAAGCGCGCGGTGCTGTGGAGCTCGCCCTACACGGGTGATATCTTCCTCGGCGGCGGCAGCATCCTGGACCAGGCCACACAGCAGCAGCTCACGACCTACCGCAACCGCGGCGGCCGGTTGGTAGTGTCCGGCGGCGACATCGCCTGGGCGCTCACCGTGGACGGTACCCTGCCGAACACCTTCCTGGCGAACGTTCTCGGCGCCACCTACCGCGGCGACACCAGCAATATCGCGGGTCTCTTCCGCAACGCGAACTACAACCCGTTCACGGGTGGAACGCTCAGCCTTAACATCAGCCGGGACGTCTACCGCAGCTTCAACGCCATCGGAAGCCCGCCCTGGTGGGGGCCGCTGCGCGACCCGGACCCCATCGGGACCTCCACGGACAAGCCGGGCTACATCAAGGCCAGCCTTGTCAACTTCCGGCCGGACACGTTCTCGGGGGGCAACCCGGTCCACCAGGACAACGCCGGAAACGGGGATTTTACTGCCTCGAACGACGGCACGCCATTCGAGGTGCACGACGTCATCGCGCCGCAGGCCGGCTGGGAGATGGCCTTCGCGGACCGGATGGTGGTCAACCAGAGCGCCGTGGACGGGTCGAAGACGGTCTTCATGTCGTTCAGCCTGGCGAGCTTGGGCCGCCGCAACGCTAGCGACACAGACACCAGCGCGCTGTCGTGTATGAACTATCGCTCGAAGATCTCGCACGCGATGTTCTGCTGGTGCTTCAGCGCCGACCTGACCGGCATCGTCCGGAACCTGAACGGCGGCGCCCCGATCGCCGGAGCGCTGGTCCAGGTGTTGGTCGGCGGGACCGTCGTGGGCAGCGCCTTCTCGCGCACGGACGGCACCTACATCGTCCGCGGTCTCCCCGTAACGGCGGGCGGTTGGTCCGTGCGGGTGAGCACGCCGGGGTTCTCTTCATTCCAGAAGGACACGGGAAGCGGCGCTCACGGTCTGGACCAGGCCTCGCTGGACGTGCTGATGTCCCCGGCCGCGCCCGGATCCATCTCCGGCCGCGTTCTGGACACCTCCAGGCCGGCGGGCAACCCGGTCCCGAACGTGCGGATCAAGGCCACCATTCAGGCCTCGCCGCTCTACACCGGCCAGCGGGACTTCTTCGCCACGACGGGAACGGACGGCAGGTACACGATTCCGGCCCTGCCCACCGCCAGCTACGTCGTCAGCGTAGACTCCTTGCCGCCGGGCTTTATCAACCCGCAGCCCGCGTCCCAGACCGTTCAGGTCAGCCCCGCGCAGGACACGCCCAACGTGGACTTCACGGTGGTGGGGCAGCCCGGGCCGCTTACGGTGAGCGTCTTCGCGCAGCTTCCGGACGGCACCCGGGGGTCCGCAGTGGCGGGCGCCGAGGTGACGCTCTTCGATAACGTCACCGGCACTCCGTTCGTGCCGGGCCTGCAGGGGATGACGAACGGTTCGGGCCAGATCGTGTTCGACGCCACCCTCCCGGTGCACGACCCGAACAACGGCCTGGTGCAGGCGAACGTGCCCGCTGGAGCCGCGAAGGTGACCGCCTTCAAGTTCGGCTTCCAGGAGACCTCCGCGGTAGTGCTCATCCCGCAGCAGAACGCCATCGAGATCCTGCTGCCGACGGCGCGGACGGACCTGCAGATCATCGGTCTCGTGGTGCGCAAGTCCGACCAGCAGCCGGTCGCGGCGGCGGATCTGCCCATCAACGTGAAGGTGCTCCGGCCCAGCGGCCTCTCCACTCCGCTCAACGCGGACGTGTTCGCGCCGCCGAACCCCGGGCCGCCGCAGCACAACTACATCATCAACGGCGCGCAGGGCGGCGACTTCCTCATCGCCATCCGGAACCACCCGCGCTACAAGGACACGCAGGTCGCCGTGACCGTCGGCTCGGGCGTCACGGTCGCGCCTAACCTGCAGGTCGAAGGGAAGGACGGCAAGTTCTTCGGCGTGGTGCGGGAGAACAACGCCGGCGTTGCCGGGCCCCCGATCGCGGGCGCCACCGTGACCATCCGGAACTCCGTGTCCGGCGCCACCGTGACCACCGCCACCACCGCGGCGGACGGCACCTGGGACACCGGCACCACTCCGCTGACCTCGGACGTCTACGACATCGTCGTCGGCAAGTTCGGCTTCACGTCGAAGGTCCTCAGCGGCGTCCTGCTGGCCGGGGACACGGACGTGGGGACGGTGCTGCTCGACCGCGCTGCGCGCGGCCTCGCTCACGGTCTCGTCCGGCGGACGCTGGACGGCGCGGCGCTCACCGGCGTCAAGGTCGATTTCGTCCCCGTGGCGGACCCCACCAGCGGCGGTGCTTCGGCGATAACGGTCGGGACCTTCACCGGCCCGGACGGCAACCCGTCGAACTACTCGCTCGGCTCAACGGATACCAACCAGGCAAACCTCCCGGCGGGCGACTACGACGTGAAGGTGACCGATTCGCGGTTCCAGACCTTCACGAGACGGGTCACCATCCTCGGAGGCCAGAACAACCGCGTGGACATCGACCTGGTGGCCAGGCCCGGCGTCCTCCGCGGTCTCGTGCTGGACGAGACGGACCTGACCCCGATCTCCGGGGCCACGGTCACCGTGACGCAGGGCTCGGCAATCCGGGCCACGGCCATCACCGGGATCAACGGCGCCTACCAGACGGGCGTCCTGCAGCCGGGCACCTACACGGTCACCGCCGCGCTGTCGCCGCAGTACCAGGCGACGAGCATCACGGTGTTCGTGCAGGGGGACACCAACGCGCCGGACATCCTGCTCACGCGGGTGCCGCCGAGCGTGGTAGCCGGTTCGGTGCGGAGCGCGGTCGACAACGCCTTCATCGGCGACGTCACGATCGATCTCATCACCACGGACGGCACGAACCGGATCATCGCCACTACCACGAGCACCTCCACGGCGCTCGCCAGCCCGCCGGATGCGAACTTCCGGCTGGACGGCGTGCCGCCGGGGAGCTACACGGTCCGCGCGACGAAGCCGGGCTGGGTCACGGTGTTCAGGACCATCACGGTCAACCCGTCCGTGAACATCCTCAACCTGCGGCTCGTCCTGGATCCGGACCACATCTTCGGCTCCGGGCTGAAGCTGATCTCGCTGCCGGGCGACTTCCCCGGTCAGGACGCCGCCACGATCCTGGGGAAGAACCCGGCGACGTTCAAGTCCGCCTACTGGCTCACCACGGCGAACACCTACGCGATCTATCCGAACCCGCCGGCGGACGAATTCCGCCTAGGTAAGGGGATGTTCGTGCGGTTCAACGAGCCGACGGCGTTCGCGAAGGTAGGCCTGCCCGCTCCGAACGCGCCGTTCGCGCTGCAGGTGCAGGCCGGCTGGAATCTGATCGGCAGCGTCCGGCGGATCCGTATCGAATGGCTGCGGGTGAAAGTGGTCACCGGTGCAGGTGATACCTTCACGATGCAGGAAGCGATGGATCGGGGGATCGTCCAGAACGGCCTCTTCGCCTACGAAGACGGCTACTTCCGGAGCGACTTCATGGAGCCCTTCCGGGGCTACTTCATGCGGGCGTTCCAGGATGTCACCCTGATCATCCCGGTCGACAACGCGGTAGGCTCTATCAACTCCTCGGCGTTCAGCAAGGTCGCCCGCCATCCTGCGCCCAGCGCGGCGCAGGTGGCGGCGGAGCTGGCCGCCGTGGGGATGGGGCCGGGTTCAAGGAACAGCAAGTTCAATGAAAAACCGGCGCGCGGAGCCGGCAGCCTCTTCTACAGGCTGCCGGAGAACCCCGCGACGTCGTTACTTCCAAGCCCGTACCGGCCGGGGGACCGGCGCCGCAAGCTAGGCTAGCGGCCCGGTCCCAGCCCGGGGCGGGTGAGGTCATGTCGCACAGGAGGTACCGTCCGTGAAGTACATGCGCAGTCATGCGCGCCGTTGGCTGGCCTGGACGCTGAGCATCTTCATGCTCGCGCCCTACCTGGTTGCTCCCAGGCCGGCCTACGCGCAGCGCCCGCCCCTCAGTGTCTACGTCCTGGACTTCAATAACAAAACCACGGTCGGAGGCGCGCTCCTCGGTCGCGTCGGGGCTGCGCAGGTTTCGTTGCAGCTCTCCGAGTCGCCGAACTGGGACGTCATCCCGGAGTCGCAGGTGCAGGCGCGTATCCAGTCGCTCAACCTGCAGCCGCCGTACGACCGGCCGGACCGCGTCCGGATCGGCACGGGCATCGACGCCTCCGCCGTGGTCTACGGGACCGTCACGGAAGCCCGCGTGGGTAAGGACCGGGACGGCCAGAACCTGCAGGCCTTCGCCCGCATCCAGGTCCTGGTGGAAGACCTCAGCAGCGGCGAGCTGATCAACGGCGCGCTTGCGGAGGGCACCTCCACGCCGCGGATGGGCTTCACCGGCGACGCGGACATCCTCCTGGAAGAGGCGCTCGGCAAGGCCGCGTTCCGCGCCCGGGAGTTCATGGACCGTTTCCGCCTGCCGGAAGGGACCGTGATGAACACCACGGTCGTCGGCACCCCGCAGGACCCGGACATGGACGCGCTGATCAACATCGGCACGCGCCAGGGCGTGAAGCGCGGCATGACGATGATCGTCACCCGGCAGAAGGAAGTCGTCGGGCGCATGCGCATCACGATGGTGGACAGCGACGTCAGCACCGGGCGGGTCACCGGCAACACCCAGGGGGTGCGGGCCGAGGACCGCGTCCGCGCGATCTTCAACTTCGCCGACTTCCCGTTAACCCGCACCCGCCTGCGCGCCGCGGCCCAGGAAGGCCCTTTGCGCGTAGGATCGCTCCCCGTGAGCGGCGGCACGGATCAGCCCGCGCGCATCGCCAGGGCGGACCGCGGCGCCACCTTCACGCCCTTCGTGGCCGGTCAGGACCGGCCGCTGCTGTCGCAGGACGCCCCCCAGCCGCCCGCAAAGGTGATCATCGAGGAGCCGGGCGTAGAGGAAGACCGCGGCGCCGACGGGGGCCGCAGGAAGATCCTCAGCGGCGGGGCTTTCCGGATGCTCGTCGGCGGCCTGCTTGTACTGGGCATCCTGGCGGTCGGCGGCCGTGGCGGCCGGGGCGCGACCCGGGCGGACGCCGTGAGCGCCAACGGCTGGCAGCTCCAGATCGGCGCTCCCGGCGCCTTTATCAAAATCGGTTGGGACCGCCCGCGGGCGATCCGCTCCAGCCAGGTGCTGCAGTACATCGTCTGGCGCGCGGACGTGCTCGGCTCGTTCCTCATCGTCGGCGCTCACTCGACGGACGCGATCAAAAGCTTGATCGATTCCGAAGCGACCCGCACCGTCAACGACGTGTTCGACGGCCAGCCCGGCAGCGCGGACGCGGGCGCCCAGGCGGACATCGCCAACGTGCCCGGCATTGCTCCCGGACAGCAGTACCGCTACCAGATCGCCACCGCCTACGAAAACGGCCTGGAAGACCGGGACGGCGACGGCCAGCCCGACGTGGAGAACTTCATGTCGCCGCTGTCCGACAGCTCGCCGTGGGTTACGGCGATCACCCCTCCGATCATCACGGACCCCGTGGTGGGCGAAGAGGTGCAGTTGGACGCGCTGGAGGTCACCTGGCAGCAGACGCCGGGCGCGGACACCTATTTCATCTGGCTCAGCACGAACCCCGCCTTCCCGGAAGGGAACCGGGTGGTTTTCGGGCCATTCAAGTTCACGCCCATCGACCAGAACGGTGACCCCCGCGTCACCCAGGTCGTGAACGCGAACACGGGCAGGCTGCGCGGCGCCAACGTGATTTACCTCACCGTCGGCGGGCGCAACTCGAACGACAGCACCACGCCGAAGCCGTTCGGGGCGATCTTCAGCCCCGGAGTGAGCGTCCGGCCGGTGGTCCCGCCGCCTCCGCCTCCGGGTGGGGGGCTCCAGGGTGGGGGCAAGCGCAACAAAAAGAAGAAGTAGCGAACTTCGCCGAACGGATCCCGCCCCTGCGGGCGGGATCCGGGAGGCAGGTCTTATCGGTTGATCGGCATGGCGTCGCATGGCTCGCCAGGAGATGCTGAATGTCTTCGAATCTTAGAAACCTGTATTGCACAGCTGTAAATAGAATCACTGTTAGTTGCAGCCTGCTGGCCGCAGCGGCACTCGTCGCCAGTTCGGTCGCCAGCAGCGCGAACCGCGCGCCGCAGCCCAACGGGGAGCAGGCGCCGAACGTCCAGCCGATCATCGGCTTCCTGGAGAACCGCACCAAGTTCTTACCGGGAGAGCTCGTGGTGCGCCTGTCGCCGGGCGCCAACGCCGAGGAGCTCGCCGCCACGATGGGCGCGCACGTCCAGCGCCGGCTCAGCTTCGCGCCCTACACGTATGTCTTCGACTCCGTTCCGGGCTCGGTGACGGAGGCGGCCGAGCAGGTAAAGAACCTCCCGGGCGTGATCGGAGCTACGCCGAACTTCACGTACCGGCCGAGCGCCCTGCCGCGAGTGGTGCCGAACGACCCGCTGTACAACCAGCAGTGGGCCATGCGGCTCGTCAACGCGCCGAATTTCTGGGGTGTCACCGTCGGCGAGCGCCTGGAGAAAGGACCCGTCCGCCAGGTGACCGTCGGCGTGATCGACAGCGGCTTCGCCACGAGCCACCCGGACCTGCAGGAGAACATCGACACCAACGCGTTCGACTTCATCAACCAGCAGCCGTACGATGAGACCGCCGTCGGATTCCTGAACTTCTTCAGCCACGGCACCATCTCGCTGGGGTGCATCGCCGCCGCGACGAACAACACGGAGGGCATCGCCAGCCTGCCCTGGGAGGCGGTGAAAGTCCTGCCGTGCCACGCCGGCAGCTTCACGACCGTGTCCTTCAACTCGATCCTGGAGCCGTTCATCCTGAGCTCGGCCGCGGTCGACGCGATCTACTTCTGCATCCAACAGAACGTGGACGTGATCAACATGGGCTTTGGGTTCGAACAGATCTTCTTCCCGGTCACCGACCCCCTGTTGGAGCAGGCGATTGACGACGCCTATAACCAGGGCATCGTGCTCGTCGCCTCCAGCGGGAACGACCGGACGCAGTTCCTGGGCGGCATCCGGACGGCAGTGGCGTTCCCGGCGAGCCTGCCGCAAGTGATCCCCGTAGGCGCCGTCGGACCCGCCGGAGAGCTGGCTTTCTATTCGGACGGCGGCGATGAGCTGCGGCTCCGAGGGCTCGTCGCGCCCGGCGGGAACGACAGCACCTTCCTGGACGTCAGCCGGGAGATCGTTTCCACCGATACCTCGCTGTTCAACTTCCTGTTCCTGTCCGCTGGCTACGGGTACAACCAGGGCACCACGCTCGCGGCGGCGCACGTCTCCAGCGCGATTGCCACGCTGATCACTCAGGGGGCGCAGGACGAGTCCCTGCCGCCTACCCTCCAGGTCGAGCAGATGCGCGCGCTCCTCACCAACACTGCGCGCAGCCCCGTCGGCTCGGCGACGAACGATTTCGGCGCCGGCATCCTGGATGTTGAAGCGGCCCTGCGGCAGGTCTCGCAGGTAATCGATATCAACGCGCCCACCCAGAACGAGGTCACCGAGAGCTTCTCGGAGCCGCTCGAGGCCCGGATCGGTTTCCCGATCAACGAGCCGTTGGAGCCCGGCGACTTCGAGGTGTTCCAGAACGACAGCGACATCACGTCCGAGACCGAGATCCTGGACCCGCTGGCGGGCACGATCCAGTACGAGCCGGATGCGCTCACGCGCTACTCCATCGGCATCAACCGGTTCAACATCCGGGCGATCAACCCGCGCGAGAACCCGCCCGACCCGGCGGACCGCCTGCTCACGCGCAGCCTGGAAGGGCCGTCGGACGGCCGCATCCCCGCGCGAGGCTTCCGCTTCCGCGTCATCCCGCACGTCGAGCAGATCGGCCTCAAGATGATCAGCGTCCCCTACGAGCTGAAGGACGAGGCGAAGGGCCTCACCTTCCTTACGGGCGGGAACCTCGTGCGGCTCGCACGTTGGGTTCCGGACCAGAACCGGTACGCGATCTTCGACACCGTCGGCTCGCCGCAGGACCCCGAAGCGCAGCTCGATACGACGGATGCGGGCGTCGCCCAGCCGCCGATCGGCGTGGGCTTCTGGTCGCGGATCGTCTCGCAGACGCAGTTCCAGGTGCTGGGCCGGGCGGAGCGCACGGGCTCCTACGCGATCCCGCTGAAGGCCGGGTTCAACCAGATCGGCAACCCGTACAACTTCCGGGTCCCGTTCAATGTCTGCAGCATCCAGTACGGCAACGAGCTGCTCTCCATCACGGAGGCGGTGCAGCGCCGGCTCATCCGCAGCGTCATCTGGCGCTACCAGGACGGCCGCTACACCTTCCAGGCGCTGCCGAACGGCGAGTTCGTGGAATGGGAATCGCACTGGGTGCAGGCCACGATCTCGCCCAGCGATCAGCGCCCGCTGATCCTCATCGTGCCCCGGCTGCCTTCCAACCCCACCGGGTTCACGCTCGCGGCGCCTTCGGGCCCGAAAGTCGCCGGCGGTTGGAAGTCCGGAATCCGCGCCGCCGTCGCTAACGGCCGTGCGTTCGGGGAAGTCTTCCTCGGCGCCGCGGGCGCCGCGAAGGACGGGTACGGGGATGAGGACGTGGCCAACCCGCCCAGCGCTGCCGGCGCCGGCGAGCTCCACGTTGCGCACCGCGACTGGGGCAGGTACAGCGCCGGTTACGCGCAGGATATCCGCCGCGCGGGCGGCCGCCTGCAGAGCTGGAACCTGGAAGTAGCAACTTCTAAGCCCGGTACCCCCGTCAAACTGACGTGGGATCGCTTCCCGGCCCGAACGCGGGCTTTCCTCCGTGTAGAGGGTACCGGGGCTACCTACGATCTGACCAGGACCGGCTCCGCCGTGTTCTCGCCGAAGGACCCCCGGTCGACCCGGGTTTCGGTGGTAGCGCTGGCGGCACCGGGAGCTTAGAACACTAATCCGCTAGGTGACGGTGAGACCGGCCGTGAAGGACGGTCTCACCGCCTCCGATCAAATCATAGAGTTTGGAGAGTAGGATGCGAAAGACGCGTCGGAAACTGGCCCGGGCTGCGGCGCTTACCTCGATGGCGGGGGCCGCGCTGCTATCATCCGGCAAGCCCGCGTCCGCCCAGACCTTCACGATCCCGCAGTGGATGAAGGACTCGGTCCGGGTGGACAACCGTTACCTGAGTATCTGGGAGTACTTCACGGGCGCGAACATCGGCAGCTTCGACATCTGGACCCAGGTAGGGGATCCGGACAACCCGCGGGACGACTTCCGGTTCATCTTCACCTTCGACAACATGGGGGTGATCAACGGCTACGGCGTGCCGTGGGGCTCGCGCCTGTTCTCCTCGCCGCACCCCCCGTACGGCGTGCAGAACCCGGATGTCCGGCCGTACTGCAACCTGGTGACGGTCCGCATCGACGACCCGATGTCGATGACCGGCTTCACCGACCAGGCCTTCCCCCCGGGACAGAACGGCAGCGCCGTTTTCGCCCCGCCGGTGGTCACGCTGCCGCGCCTCCAGGGGTTCGAGTCGCCCTGGTTCTACAACAACGGCGAGCTCCAGATCAACGAGAAGCTGCAGTTCGCGCGCGACCTGGTGCGCATCGAATACATCGTGAAGAACATCGGGCCCACCTCGCACCGCGTGGGTTTCCGGCTCCTTCTCGACCCGTTCGTGGACTACGGCTGGTTCCGCACGGACTTCACCAGCCTCCAGGAGACGCGCTCGCTCTTCATCCCCGAAACCCGGAACCGGATCTTCTTCGAGACGGACTTCGGGGCCCGGACGGGCACGCCGACCCGCCCGCGCGACCCGGTCATTCCGGTGGAGTGGACGGCCCTTGACGATGACGAAGGGCCGAACCCGAACTTCGTCGCCAAGGCGATCCTCCGCGGGAACGGCGCCACCACCCCCACACGCTGGGCCGTCGTGAACAGCCTCAACATCTACCCGGCGGGCGCGGTGTGGGACTACCCGGTGGACAACCCGATGGAGCTCCGCATCTCGGATATCGCCACGCTCACGTGGTGGGATCCGATCGAAGTTCCGGCGGGGCAGACGCGGACCTTCGTCACCTACGCAGGCATGGGCGTGGCCAGCCACGCGATGAGCAACGCCTACCTGCGCGCACACCAGGAGACGCTGCTCACCGGCAACAACGAGACGCAGGGCTACATCGCCTCCGTCCAGACTCCCTTTGCGCTGCCGCTGCGCAACGGCAACTCGGACATCGACGACACCGGCCTGCCGCTCTTCGCGCCGCTCACCACCTACGTCCAGAACATGTTCCACATCTCGAACCTCCCGAGCGCCTTCGCGTTCGTGGAGCTTCCGGATGGGCTGGCGTTCGCGGGCGAGGACCCCTTGCTGCGCGGCAAGCGGATCGACATGGGCTCGCTCTCCTCCATCGGTCTCGGCATCGACGAGGGCGTCGGCCGTCTGCTCCTGCAGACCACGGGCATCGAGTCCGGCGTGCTCCCCATCCGCGTGACGTTCAGCAACGGGTTCGGAGACTCCACGCAGGTGATCCGCACCGTGAACGTGCCGCAGGGCCGGCGCTACCAGATCGGCCACGACTGGCGGATGCTGAGCTTCCCGTTCACCTACGAGGACCTCGCGGATGATCCCGCCGTGGCGCTGGGGCTCGAGCCCGGCACCTTCCGCGTGATCCGGTGGAATCCGCTCATCAACCAGTACGAGGACGTGAACCAGCTAAAGCCCGGCGAAGGATATTGGGTTCGGATGCTGAACCTGAGTCCCGGTCAGGTGAGGTTCACGCGGCTGAACGACGCGAACCCCGTGAAGGTGGCCACCACGGACACCAGCCGGACGCAGGTGAAAACCGGCTGGAACCAGGTGGGCAACCCGGCGCCGTACGCGGTGCGCGTCCGGGACATCGGCGTCCTCGTGGATGGGCGGATCATCGATTTCGACAGCGCCGTCGCCGCGGGGATGATCCGGTCCGCGCTCTACGAGTACGACCGGAAGACCGGGCAGTACGTCCAGCTTGGCAAGGACACGCTGGTCCAGCCGGGCCGCGGCGTGTGGCTCTTCTCCACGGCCGAGCGCACGCTCGTGTGGAGAGCGCCGCAGGGACCGAACCTCTCCATAACCCCATAAGTCGAAAACCAGGCAGCCCCCGATTCTCCGGGGGCCGCCTTCCTCCCACAGACAGGAGAGCACTGGTATGATCACCGGCCCACGCTGGCTCCTCGCCGCTTCTGCCGGGTTCGCCATCCTCGCGCCGGGGGCCGCCCAGGCCCAGGAGCCCGCGGAAGGCGCCGCTCCCCG
>JGI10216J12902_102074231_pt1 | contig 17883 bp, 8 predicted proteins | sample KanNatreferecore_FD_12902 | JGI IMG/M metagenome (IMG submission 12902)
GGAGGCGAGCCTGCGCGAATGGCGATAGGCAGGCGCCTCCCACGCGCCCACGCGATAGAACCTGTGCTCACCATTCGAACTGGTCGCGAGCCATTTGCCATCCGGACTGAAGCCGAAGTACTTGCTGCTCGGAACACTGACTGGATTAGTCTCCGCGATCGATCCGGCGCCCGTTTCCGAGAGATTCCAAAGATGAAGGACATTGGAATCTCCACTCCTCGTCGCCAGCCACGTGCTGTCCGGGTGCAGTGCCATTTGGGAATAGTGAATTCCCAAATGCTTCGTGCGCAGGCCGGAGAGCATTCCTTGTTCTATGGCCCCGATGAGAACCGATTCGTTGCGGATGACGGCGAGCTTCATTCGATCCCTGGAAAACGCCATCGTGCCCAAACTGTCGTGCAGGCGGTCGAAGATCGCTTCCAGTCGTTGCGCCGGCTCAGTTCGCAAACTCACAACAGGCGCTTCGGGTGAGGGCCGTATGGGGGGAGAGAAACTACGTGGACTGTTGCAATAATTAAGCGGCCACCTGAACAGCCCGTTGTCGCTGCTCGTAACAAGAGACTGGCTATCGGCGGAAAACAACGCGCCAAGTGCATTCTCAGCGGGAACACTTCCAGTTTCACGCCCGGAGTCCGCGTCCCAAAACGTGATCTGTTTACCGCTGGCCGCCAGGAGGAGCCGATTGTCAGGACTGAAGTCAATCGATCGCAGATCATCACCGCTCGCGCCTGGCACTGGCAGAATGACAAATGCTCCGTCCAACACCTCCCACACGCGGGCGCCTCCTGGCACGCCGCCGGCCGCAGCTAAATTCCGGTCATCAGCGCTGAACCAGATCCGGCTGAAAGTTTCTCCCGAGACGTCGAGTGTCGTTTTCCGCTCAGTAGCAGGAATCCACAGCCGGATCGTTTCATCATCACCCAACGACGCCAGAAGAGTGCCCTGATGGTTGAAGGCCACTGCCGTCACGCGACCCTCGTGACCAGCCAGTCTCTTCCCGGTTTTGAAACTGTTGGTTTCCCAAAGATAAACGACGGAATCGGCGCAGGCTGTGGCGAGCATTTGGCCCTGTGGATGCCAGGCAAGACTCAGGACATTGTGTTTGTGGTAGGGACGGGCCAGCCATTGGGCCGCGCCGGGACTCCAAATCTCCACATAGAAATCATCCCGGCTCGACACCGCCAACCACTCGCCGGATGGGCTGAACCGAACGGTTTGAGGCGTTCTTGCCGATCCCGTGTCCAGCTTCGGTTTCCACTCGTTGAGAATTTTTCCGCCCGGCAAAGCGCAAACGATCAGCCGCCCATCCGAACATCCCACGGCGAGCTTCTGGCCGTCTGCGCTGAAGTCCAGTGCATCGGCATTGACGCCTTGAGCCGCGGTGAAGAGTTGCAAACTTTTCCGCCAATCCCAAATCACGAGTTGGTTGCCTTCTGGCGTTTGGTATCCCGCAGCCAGCACTTCACTTTTGGGACTGAAGCGCAAGTATTCGACTTGATAGCCCGCGCCGGGGAGTTTCGCGAGCGACTGCCCCGTGCTTTTATGCCGGACGTTGATGGTTCCATCCGCTGTAACCTCCGCGGCGATCTGCAGGTTGATGTCGAACTCAATCGTGTTGGATTGATGAAGCACTGATGCGCCATCGGTCAGCTTCTTCAAATCAACCAGCGCGAGGCACGCGATGGCTTCATCGCGCAACGCCGCCGAATTGGTGTAGTAATGACGCGCCTCACTCAAAGCGCTCAAGCCTTCATACTGTTGGCCGGCCATCCCGCTCGCCCGCCCCGCCTGCGCCTTCGAATAGTAAGAGATGGCGAGTGATCGCTTCGCTTGATCTCTTTGTTTCCACGCCATCGCCACGGCGATCGTCAGCGCCGTCACGACCACGGCCGCGATGGCGGTCGTGCGAACGACGCCCCGATTAAACGCTTCGCGCTGCCGGCGCACTTCCGCATCCGGCATGTGCGCGTAGACCCAGGATTGATCGAATACCCGTGAGTAAATGCGGTTGCGCGCCACCAGACGACCTCGAACCGATTTCACGATTCCGGACAAACGCAGCACGCTGACCCGCTGGCTGGTCTCGTCGTCTGCTACTGGCTCGCCGCGGCGGACTTTCAAATACAATTCCAGAAGGCTGGGAACATCGGTCTCGCTGCGCAGGAGCCGGTCGCGCACGAAGAGCAGATTGTCATCGCGCTCCTTCGCCCGGTGAGTAAAGAACAGTTCCTCGCCAAGCCGATCAACTCCGGCCTGGTTGCGAATGTGCGGATCCTCAGCTATCGCGCGGCAGAAACGCTGGGTCAGGTAGGGATGGCCGCCGGTCCAAAAAAGAACGCGATTCAGCAGGCGCTTCGTTTCCCTCCCGCCAGTGTTCAGCTCGCCAAGGTGCGAGACCGCCGTGTGGGTCGTTTCACGGGAGCCGGGATACCGCATCCCCTTGGCCAATGGCACCGCCTCCTGCTCCGTGAAATCATGAAGCTCAATGCGCCGCCCGATGTTGAAGGGCGTCGTCCGCGTGTCGCGAATCAGGTCGGAGGGCGTGGCGACGCCGAGAAGGCACAAGGTCAGGCGTTGAAATTCCGGATCCTGCCCACGCCGATTATAGCACTCTCGAATGGCGGCGAAGAATTCGTCCGTGGGAAACGGCAGGCTGCGCACTGTGTCGATTTCATCGACAAAGATGACGAGCGCTGCTCCTGAGAGCTCAGGAAGGATGGCATCACGTATCGCGGCAAAGAAGCGCTGGCAGGGACCGAGCCGTTCGTTCGATCGCCAGACCGCCTCCAGCCGATCGTCGAGGCGAAGCTGACGGCCCATCTGCGCCAGCAACCCGTCATACCATTGTTCCGGCGTGACGTTCTGACCGACAGCCGTCAGATCGAGCGCGATGACTTGGATGCCGCCGTCGCGCAGCCTCATGGCCGTGCGCACCATGAGCGACGACTTGCCCATTTGGCGCGCTGTCAGCACGTAGCAGAATTCACCCGCCCGCAAACCGTCGAGCAGATCGTGATCGGCCTGGCGTTCGACGTACGACGGCGCGTCCTGGCTAAGCGTGCCGCCGATCGTATAGAAGCTGGGTGGCCCGGGACTCATCGCAGGTGGCGTCTCAGGTAGGACGCGTAAATCTCGCAGCGGGGCCGCGCCTCGTGCAACGAATCACCCCGCATCAGGCCGCCGCTGCGCAATCGGTAGAAGCTGGACACGTCCGTGCGCGGCCGGCCCTGCAATATCCCGCGAACGACCTCCATCAGTTCCGCGTCCTTGGCGAGCATGACCAGCATTCGGCGCAGGTGATCGCCGAAAATGCCCTGGTCGTGATCCGCTTCGGCGGCCAGCGTCTGGAAACTCACATTGCCCGACGCCAGTTCGTTAAGCGCGCGGCGCACCAGATACGGCTGGCCGCCGAGCAACTCGTAGAAACGCTTCAGATCATTATCATCCCGGATCGGAGAACCGTAGCGCTCGTTGAGATCGATGACCTGTTTGAAAGTGAAATCTTCCAATTCCAGTCGCGTGCCAACATTGAACGGCGACTGGTTGACATCCGTGATGAACAAATGGGCCTCGGTCGCGTAAGCGATGGCGAGAGTCAGGCGTGACCACGGCCCAGTGGGATCGAGCGCACGCTCATTGTGCCAGGAACGAAACAAACCAAAGACTTCACTGCCGAAGCTGCAACTGAACAGCCGATCCACTTCGTCCAGGCCCCAGACGAGTTGGCCGGAAATCTTGCCCAGCACTTCCCGTCGCAGAAAACGCTCAAAGTTTATGTTCGGGCTGCGTCGTTTGTCCCAGGTCACATCAGGCAGCGCGTCCAGGTCGAGTTGGTCGGCCAGGAATCCACCGAGGGCCAAAAAAAAGGACTCGGCCGATTCAAAGTTCTGCAGGCTGAGTTTTTGGAAGTCCGAGAGCGCCACGCGCGCACCGGCCTCGCGGGCCTGGTGCAAGCCCCGCGCCAGCAGGGAGGTCTTGCCCATCTGCCGCGCTCCTTTCACCAGAATGATGCTGTCCCATCGGGTGACCGCCTGCCGGAACGCCTCATCGGTCGGACGAACGACATAGAATTGCGAGGAGAGATCTACTGCGCCCCCGGCGGGTTCAATCCGTGGCTTGTCTTCGCGTAACAGTTCCTGGTTCGTTGTTTCCAGCGCGCGCACCAGTTCGTCCACGAGGCGTTCGTCGTCTTTCGGGCTGTCCCAAGAGAAACTTTGAAGCGGATCGAGAAACGGCTGCAGGGCCTGTGGCCACGGATCAGGAAACTGCACGCGCACCGGAAGCCGCAAAGGACGCCCGTCCTGCTGTTGCGCGGCGTGGTCAGCCATTTCAACTTCATACGCCAGCATCTCGCTTTGCACGGATGATGGGGACAGAAGAATCACTACTGCGTCAGCAGCCCGAATCTGGTTTTCGATCTCCCGTGCCCATTGGACACCCACAGTGAGGCGCTTGTCGAAAAACACATCAACGCCCCGGGCGAGCAATCGACTGTGGAGCAAATGAAGGAGTCGGCGATCCAGTTCTGTGCCGGCTTTGTAAAGCAGGGTGATATGGGGCTGCCTCGTGACGGAGCGAACGACCGGACGGTCTGTTGGAAGCGACACCTCGGACCGCGTGCTGCTCCGCTCCTGCAAGGCTGCCAAAGCGGCATTCAACTCATCCGCTGTCTGGTAGCGGTCTCTCGCCTCTGTGGCACAGGCTTTGAGTACGACGCTGTTGAAGCGGGTAAATCGGAGCCCGTCCGAATTGTCGAAGATGCTCGGGGACAATACGGGAAAGTCTTTCACGCTCTGACCGGCCGCGATCTCGTAAAGCAACTTTCCCAGGCCAAAGATATCCGCGCGAGGCGTTCCTGGCCCCTCTTTGGGAATGAACCCAACGGTCCCGGCCCAGCTCGGTCGATCGCGGACGCAAGCCACGAGACCGACATCCGCTAATCGGGGTGTGCCGTGGATATAAATGATGTTCGACGGCTTGATATCGCGATGGATCAAACCCTGGCGATGCAAGTGCGCCAGGGCCGCGCTCAAGGTGATGCCAATCTGGATGCACTCTGCCACCGGCAACCGTCCGCGCTGCTTGACTTCCTCCGAGAGCGTCCGGGCCACGTAGGTCTCGGGATTGATTTGCTGCTGCTGGACGGCGTCATCCGCCACCTCCATGACGTAATAGAACCAGCGCGCCGCATGATTGCGCCCAACGTGGAGGATGCTGACGAAGCCCGGATGCGAGCGTGAGATCGGTTCGAAACGTTGGATGCCCTCGAACTCACGATCAAAGGGGCGATCGTCCTCGAAGGTGGTTCGCCGCACAATTTTCACCCCGCGATAAGTGCCGAGTACGTTGCGGGCGAGCCAGACTTCCCCGTACGCACCCTTCCCGATCCGGCGAACCAGTTGATGGTCTGGAATGCAGGGGATCTCCACGGTGTCTGCGTTTTCTTGGGCGGTCATGTCTTGCGTCCTCCGTGCCAGCGCCTTACCGAACAGGTTCCTCAGGTGGGCGGGCAGTACCCCAACGAGCCATGCCAGCAAACGAACAATCCTAGACCGAACCGACTTGTAAACAGTTTGGCAGGGAGTGGCAATCTCTTTTGCCGCGCCCTCAACCAAGTCCGGCGGTATCACCGGCACAAAGAAAGTAGCCTCGGTTCCCATCAACGAGGTGCTTGTCATGCTTACCCCCAATACGGAGGATCCCCGTCAATCTTTCATTAATTCTGCTTGCGAGCGCCTGCGTGGCCGGAGCTGCGCAACTTTAGTCACCGTCTCCTTCAATTCCGCGATCGGAACCGCAATTCGATCTTTCAGCCATGCCTTGAAGCGTGACGGGAAACAGAGCCTCCTTCTATGGGGTGTTACCCTACCCAATTCAAAGTGAGCCACTACCGCCCGTTTCTCTTCTTGACCCATTCGCCGGTCGGAAGTGCAATCGCCGCCATGACACCGCAGGTTTTCAACATCAATCGACGTCGCTTTCTCAAAACCACTGCTGCTCTCACCGCCGCGACGGGTGTGCCGGGATGGTTCCTCGAATTGGAGGAGGCCCACGCTGCGCAGCCGAAGCCGCTTGGTCCAAATGACCGGCCGGGGATTGCGCTGGTCGGTTGCGGTGGCCAGGGCCGCGGCGACTGCGCTGGCGCTGCCGCGCACGGCAACGTGATCGCTGTCTGCGACGTGGACGACAACCATGCAGAGGCGGCGGCGAAGCAGTTCACGAAGAATGATAAGGTGCCGGAAAAGTACAGAGATTTTCGCAAGCTCATGGAGCGCGACGATGTTCACGCCATCATCACTGGCACGCCCGATCATTGGCACACGTTGGTGAACCTGCTCGCGGTAAAAACCGGCAAGGATATTTACAGTGAGAAACCTCTCACGCTCACCATTGACGAAGGCAAGCGTCTCGTGAAAGCGGTGCGCGACAACAAACGCATCCTTCAAGTCGGCAGCCAGCAGCGGAGCGACCGGAATTTCCGCGTCGCGTGCGAACTCGTGCGCAATGGCCGGATCGGAAAACTTCAACACATCATTGTCGGCTTGCCCACGGGACCTCGACGCGGACCGTTTCCAGAAAAGCCCGTGCCGGCAGGCATGGACTGGGATTTTTATCTCGGGCAAACGCCGAAGGTTCCTTACAACGGTGAGAACGCGCATTGGAATTTCCGCTGGTGGTATCAATTCAGCGGCGGCCAAATGACCGATTGGGGCGCGCACCATAACGATATTGCGCAATGGGGCAACGGCACGGAACGGAGCGGCCCGACCGAGATCGACGGCAAGTCACTCAAAGAAATGATCCCCGGCGGGTACGACGCGGCTTCCGAGTATCGCATCGACTGCAAATACGCCAACGGCGTGACCATGACTATCGTGGATGAAAACACGGTGACCGATCGGAATGTTCTCACGGCCACCAATCGCGAAGGCAAAAAGAGGACGCCGAATGGAGTGCAGTTCATCGGGCCGGACGGCTGGATTTTTGTGACGCGCGGCGCGCTCAAGGCGAGCAACGAGGAATTGCTGACCACTCCGCTGCCGGAGAGCGCGGTAAAGCTCTACAAGAGCGGGAATCACATGGGGAATTTCTTCGAGTCGATGCGCAGCCGCAAAGATCCGATCTGCGACGTGGAGATCGGCCATCGTTCCATCAGCGTGGCGCACCTCGGTGTCATTTCAGTTCGCATGAAGCAGCCGCTGAAATGGAATCCCGACAAGGAGGAGTTCACCGGCGACAATGCCAAAGAAGCCAACAAGTGGCTCACGCGCGAGCAGCGCAAGCCGTACGACTACAGCTTCATTGCTTGAGCAGTTGCAATTGAAGGGAGAGGCGCGCGCCCATCAAGATCCAGTTCAGCGTCGCGAACCACAAAACGCCGATCAAATAAATCGGAATTCGCAAAGCACATGGATTGCGGTCTTGCTTTCGCTCCGCAACCACCCGACATTCCAGCGGCGATGAAAAACCCCAGGCGCATCCTGCTCGTCGAGGATAATCCCAACGACGTCGAACTCTCTTTGGCCGCGCTTGGCGAGCAGGATTTGGCCCGCCATGTCGATGTCGCCCGGGACGGCGCGCAAGCTCTCGATTACCTGCACCGCCGCGGCAAGTTCGCCAATCGCTCGCCCGGCAATCCCGCGGTGATTTTGCTCGACTTGAAAATGCCCAAAGTGGACGGCCTCGAAGTGCTCGCGCAGGTGAAGAAAAACGATCAATTGCGTTTCATCCCCGTCGTGATGCTCACTTCGTCGCGTGAGGAGCGTGACCTCGTGGAAAGCTACAAACGCGGCGCCAACGCCTATTTGGTCAAGCCCATCGAATTCGAGCAGTTTGTCGAAGCCGTGAAGCGACTGGGCCAATTCTGGGCCGTGTTCAACGAAGTGCCACAGACCGCCACTGCGGCCGCGCCTTGAACAGTCCAGCGCACCGGCAGAATAACGAAAGCTTAAGTTAGACTTCCAGCCCGCCGATGGCTTGTTTACGAAGGAATGCGTAAACTTCAAATCATCCATCTTGAGGACAATCCCCACGACGCGATACTCGTGGAGGCGATGCTGAAGAGCGCCGAAATTTCCTGCGAACTTCACGTCGTGCACTCGCGTGATGCGTTTGAGCGCGAGCTTCAGCGCCAGCAACTCGATTTGATTCTGTCCGACTTCTCCATGCCCGCCTTCAACGGACTGGCCGCGCTGCAAATCGCCCGTGCCGTCCGCCCGGACGTTCCGTTCATGTTCGTTTCCGGCGCCATCGGCGAGGAGGCCGCCATCGAATCGCTCAAGAATGGCGCGAGCGATTATCTCATCAAGGACCGCCTCGCCCGGTTGCCCGCCGCTGTCACTCGCGCGATCAACAACGCGCAGGAACGGCAGAGGTTGCGAGAGGCCGAAGATGCGCTCCGCGAGCGCGAAGCGATGTTCAGCAGTTTCATGAACTTCAATCCGGCCGTGGCGTTTCTGAAAGACGCGGAGGGCAAGTTGCTCTACGTCAATGAACCGCTGGAACGATTCTTTGGATGGAAAGAGCGCGAGTGGTTCGGAAAATCGGAGAGTGATTTTCTGCCGGCCGAGTGCGTGCGCCAATTGCGGCAGAACGACGCCACAGTGCTCGCCACGGGCAAGCCTTTGCAAACGATTGAGAGTGTGCCGAGGCCGGACGGAGCTTTGCGCCAGTGGTTCGTCTGCAAATTTCCGCTCGATCGGCGCGGTGAAAAGCTTCTGGGCGGCCTGGCCATCGACGTCACGGAACAAAAGCAGCTCGAGGAAAAATTTCTTCGCACGCAGCGTCTTGAAAGTCTTGGCACGCTGGCCAGCGGCATCGCGCACGATTTGAACAATGTCCTGCTTCCGGTGCTCTTGGGGATGGAAGTATTGAAAGACAAATACAAGGACCCCGAGGACCAGACAATACTTTCGATGCTTGAAACGAGCGTGGCGCGCGGCACGGCAATGGTGAAGCAGGTGCTGACCTTTGCGCGCGGCACGGAGGGCGAGAAATTGTTGCTGAACCCGGCGCACATCATGCGCGACGTGGCGCAAATCGCCCAGCGCACCATGCCCGCGGGGATCACAGTTCGGTGCAGCGCTCCGAAGGAACTGTGGCCGGTGGAAGGCGACCCAACTCAGCTTCATCAGGTCATTCTCAATCTCGCCGTGAACGCGCGCGATGCCATGCCGGAGGGCGGGATTCTTTCGCTGATCGCGTCGAACGTTGAGGCCGCGCAAGTGCGGCACCATTTCGCAGCCAAGGTTTCTTCGGGCGACTACGTGTTGCTGGAAGTCGCGGACACCGGCGGCGGCATTCCACCGGAAGTGCGCGAAAAGATTTTCGAGCCGTTCTTTACAACCAAGGAGGCCGGCAAAGGCACCGGACTCGGCCTGGCGACGAGCCTTGGCATCGTGCAGAGCCATGGCGGATTCATTGATTTCGAGACGCAAGTCGGCCACGGCACAGTTTTTCGCATTTATCTCCCGGCGGTTCCGGCCGGGAAACCAGAATCATTGGAACTGCGTGAACAGGCCAGTCCGCATGGCGGAGCCGAGGTGGTCCTTGTCGTTGATGACGAAGCCGGTCCACGGGAAGTGACCAAGTTCGTGCTGGGTATGCACGCCTATCAGGTGCTGACCGCAGGCAATGGCGCGGAAGCCTTAAGTGTGTTCCGCAGGTTCCGCGACAAGATTGGCGCCGTGATTCTCGATCGCAACATGCCGCTCATGACCGGACCGGAAACGGCGCGCTCGATTCGTGAGTTGAACCGAAACGTCAAGATCATCGGGGTGACGGGGCAGCCGACCGATGCCGCAGTGGCGGAGTTCAAAGACAACGGTGTTGATGTCGTGCTGGCGAAACCGTTTACGGCGGAAAAAATTCTCGCGACGTTGAATTCATTGCTGCACTCGGCGGCGCACAATTGATTCAAAGACCACGCGCAGCTTCTCTGCCCGCGCATCTTGGAAGTCCACCGAATGCTGGAGCGGGTAGGGCGACGATGTCCTCATCGCGCCGGCCACGTCGTCAAGGAACGCGCAGGGACTGCTCACGCCTCGCTCCGGCGCGCTGAGGACAGCGTCGCCCTACCTATGCTGCCTCTCTTCGCGCGCAGCGCTGTTCGGTTCACTTTTCCGAAACGGCTGTTGACGATGAATCCCTCGCCTTCGCCGCCGTTTCATCTTTCCGAAACGACCGCAGCGCCAGGAGCAAAGCGAAGAAAATAAGAATCGCGCTGAAGAAAAACGCCGCCCCGGGCAGAACTACACGTGATTTGTCGCTGATAAAATAGGCGAACAGTCCCGTTGCAATCGGCGGCCCGATGATTCCCGCGATGCTGGCCAGACTCGCGAGCGAGCCTTGCACGCCACCCTGTTCGTCCGCGCCAACATTGCGCGAGATCAATCCTTGCACTGCGGGTCCCATCACGCCGCCAATCGAGCCGGCGAAAAGAATTGTGTAAATCATCCAACCCTCTGTCGCGAGTCCGTAGCCGATGAAGCTCATAACCACGATGCACATACCGAACGCGGCCGTTCTCCGCTCACCCAGTCTTTGCACCACGAACCGCGTCAGCCCTCCCTGCACGATTCCCGCCATCAAACCCACGATGGCCAGCGAGATGCCGACTTGTTTTGCGTTCCAACCGTACCGGTAGCCGGTGTAGAGCACCCACGTGCTCGGCAAGGCCTGGTGCGCGACGTTGATGAGGAAATGCGTGCCCGCCAGCCCGAACGCAATCGGGTGTTCGCGCAACGCGAGCAGGGACCCGACCGGATTCGAGCGTCCCCAACTGAACGCACGGCGATTTTCCGGCGCGAGCGATTCCGGCAAAACAAAACAGCCATAGAGCCAATTGACCAGCGTGAGTCCGCCCGCGACGTAGAATGGCAAGCGCAGATTTATGTCACCGAGCAAACCACCCAGCGCCGGACCCGCGATGAACCCGATGCCGAAGGCGGCGCCAATCAATCCGAAGTTGGCCGCGCGTTTCTCCGGCGGGCTGACGTCCGCAATGTAGGCGCTGGCCGCGGCGATGTTCGCGCCCGTGATGCCGGCAATGATTCGTCCCGCGAAAAACCACGTCAGGTTTGGAGCCAGCGCGAGCAGAAAATAATCGAGTCCCGAGCCGAGCAGCGACACGAGAATCACGCGCCGCCTGCCGAACCGGTCCGACAAACTGCCGAGCAACGGCGCGAACACGAATTGCATCAACGAATAGAGCGCCGCCAGCGCGCCATAAGTGTGCGAAGCCGCGACCACGTTGCCCCCTTCGAATTTTTCCACCAGCTTCGGCAGAATCGGCACAATCAGCCCGATGCCGATGATGTCGAGCACGAGCGTGATGAAGATGAAGATGATGGCAGGTTTTCTTCTCGGCACAAAACTCACGGCGCCGCGCAGTAGAATGGATCAAGCCTGTCCGTGGCAAGGCAGGGGTGCGATGGGGACTCGCTCAATCGTTGCGCGCGACGCAATACTTGTGACGAAACAACGGAAAGCAGCGGAGTTGGTCGTGTTGCCTGCGAACGAAACCTCGGAGTTTTGTCGCGCAACTTCAGAGTGGCGCGCGAAACGAAAACGTGCGAAAAGCAATGGACAGGCGGAGCGAATCTGCCTAAGAGGAGAACATTATGAACAAAGGGAAACTTCACTGGGTGCTCATATTAACCGTCGCGTCGATGCTGTTGCTGGCCAATCGCTCGCACGCCTACTACACAAACTTCCTCGATGGCGCCTCCAACGCGCTTTCGACCACGTACCACAGTCTGACAAACACCGCTACCAACGCCGTGCAGAGACGGCAGGCTGCGCTCATACTGCGGGCGCTTCGGGACCTGGCCAAGCCATCCACATCCGTGGCAGGCGACTACAATCTATTCGTCACCGCGGCGCTGCACCTCGGACCGATCGCGTTTTCACCGGAGTTCGGCATCATCGGCTCCAATACTTTCCTGCTGTTCACGAACGAAGCCCAGGCTGAAATCGATGCGACCCGGATTCGTGTTGCCGCGTTGAACAATTTCGTGCGCAACAAAAGGCCGGCGAGCAATGCCGTCGAGCGGGCGCAGGGGACGTTGAATTCCATCGCCGATCTGACCAACCCGCAGCTTGCCATTCTTCTCGTGCGGCAGGTTTTCGCGCAAATCACCATTGCGAACAGGCTGGCGGCCTTTGGCGAAGCGCACTCCGGCTTTGCACGGAACAGCGTGATTGGCAAAAACCTCATGCATACCGAGCGTGGCGAGACAGGTAATGTTTATTTCAATAACGACGTTGAAGCGACGCAGGACGCGCTGCTCGACACGGATTATACCTACACGCGCACCGGCTTGAATACAGCCACGCTGGTCCTGATAAAGACCGAGGGCGCAGAAACATCTACCACCACAGTGAAACTCCGATTCACGTCGTCGGGCGGAGGCACATTTACGTTCCGCAACGTGGACAGTGATGGAGGTGTCGATACGGGTGTAGGCACGTTTACGATTGATTGAAGAGGGAAGACTTCGCAAGCCGGCCGTTTCACCGCGGCCGGTTTTTGTTTTTTCAGGAAGAATTTTGCTCTGGGCATGAATTTAGGTTTGCGCCAATTGTGCCGTTGAACGAAAAATAATTCGTATGCGTGTGAGAACAGCGCTGGCCGTGCTCGTGGCCGTGAACGTCCTTTGGGCAGCGGCTTTCTTTGGCTACATCCAACGCTCCACCACGCCCGTCGTGAAGCCTGAAGCGCCCACGCTGATTGCAAAGCAGACGAATGCTTTGTCTCTTTCCAATGCGATTTCCACTCTCGCCCCTCAATCCACGAACCGCATCGCGAAGACCGAACCCAATACAAACGCAACGCAGCGCGGGCCGAAGAGCCTTCCCTCCGCCGACAAGAAGTTCGGCTGGCAGGACCTGACGAGCGACAGTTACCTCGATTACATCGCCAGCCTCCGCTCCGTCGGCTGCCCGGAGAAGCAAGTGCGCAACATCGTGGTGTCGGACGTGAACGAAATGTTCGACAAGCGCCGCCTGGAGCACGCCATCAAAACCGATTCGCAATGGTGGAAGGCCGAGACCTTCATGGGCGTGCTGCCGATGCAGAATTTCGCCAACGCCAACTTCGACGAGCAACGGCGCGAACTCCTCACGAAAATCCTGGGCGAAAGCTGGGACGATTTCGTCAAGCTTCCCTCGCTCAGCGGCACCGCGGTGAATCTCACCGGTCCAGTCCTGGGCGCGCTGCCCTCCGATACGTGGAGCAGCGTGCAGGAAATTTGCGCGCGCTCGATGGACCGGCACCAGGCTTTCCTCGGCATGAGAATGAACGAGGGCGGCGGCATGGACAATATCGAGATGGCCAAGCTGCGCGACATGACGCGGCAGGACCTTGCGAAAATTCTGACGACGGAACAGCTTGAGGAATTTCTTCTGCGCTATTCGCACAATTCCAGCAAGCTGCGCCAGGACATGCGCGGCCTGGACCTCACGCCCGACGAGTTCCGGAAAATCTTTCGCGCCATCGATCCGTTGGAGCACCAGACGCAATTGGATTACGGCGGGCCGGAAGCATTGTCGCAAAAGCAGCGCGAGCAACTGGAAGCCCAGCGCGACCGCGCGATTCGGGAAGCGCTCGCTCCGGCGCGCTACACGCAATACCTGCTCACCAAGGACCCGCTCTACAAGCAGGCGCAAATCATGGCGATGCAATACGGAATGAATGGCAAGGCGGTTCAACCGCTTTACGAGATGCAGAAGACCATCGAGGCGAAGCGGCTGCAGATTTCGCAGAACACTGCGCTGACTTACGAACAGCGCAATCAGGCCATGCAATCGCTCAGCATCGAGCATCAGCAAACCCTGCAACGTTTGCTCAGCAACGGCGCCTATCGCCAGTGACGGAGCGCGGGCCGCCGAGTCCGCGAGAACCTCCTTACGCCACGACGGCTTCGGCTTGTCGCACTGCGCCGCTCAACGCTTTGTGCCCATACCGCAACATCCGCTCAGTGGTTTCCCAACTGACGCAGGCGTCCGTGACAGACACTCCATAAATAATGTCTCGCGGACTCTCCGGCACGGGTTGATTGCCCTCCTTCAAGTAGCTCTCGACCATCGCACCGATGATGGCGCGCGTGCCTGCGGCGCGTTGCTCGATGAGCGAGCGCCACACGTCTTCCTGCTTGGCGTGCTGCTTGAGGGAATTCGCGTGGCTGCAATCCACCATCAGCACAGGCGGGAGATTATGATTCGTGAGTTGCGCGGCAGCTTCGCCGATGCTTTGCGGATCGTAATTCGTCCGCGCGCGCCCGCCGCGCAGCACGACGTGGCCCTCGGGATTTCCCTTGGTGCGAATCAGGCTCGTGAATCCATCCTGGTCGATGCCGAGAAAACTGTGTGGCGTCCGCGCTGAACTCATCGCATCGATGGCGATTTGCAGAGAGCCGTCCGTGGCATTCTTGAAACCGACTGGCATGGACAAGCCGCTGGCCATTTCACGATGCGTCTGGCTCTCAGTGGTCCGCGCGCCAATCGCCGCCCACGCAATCAAGTCGTCGATGTATTGCGGCACGATGGGATCGAGAAATTCTGTGGCGGCGGGCAATCCCAGTTCGCTGATGTCGAGCAACAACTTGCGCGCAATTCGCAAACCGTCCTCGATCTCGCACGAGCCATTCATGTGGGGATCGTTGATGAGACCTTTCCAACCAACCGTCGTGCGAGGCTTTTCAAAATAGACGCGCATGATGACGAACATTTGATCGCTGAACTCACGACTGAGCGCGGCCAGCTTCTGTGCGTATTCCATTGCGCCCTGGGGGTCGTGAATCGAGCAGGGGCCAATCACCACAAGCAGGCGCAGATCGCGTTGCGCGAGAATGTTCTGCACCACGGCGCGGCCCTCCACGACCGTGCGGTTCGCGCGCTCGGTCATCGGCAATTGCTCTTTGATCGCACGCGGGGGCTGAAGGCGTTTCGCGCCCAACACGCGCAAGTCTTGTGTCTGCTGCATAAGGGAGCCGGAGTGTAGCGGACGGGCAGGCGTGGAGCAAACACGGATGTGGGCGCCGGGGTTGTCATTTGTCTCCCCGCTCGAAACCCAAATCCCAGGCTCCAAACAACCAGATAAGCTCCCAAGTCAAACACCAAACCAACGGCATCCGCAATCAAGCTCAGGTTGAAGTTGAGATTTGGAATCTATTTGGGATTTGGAATTTCCACACGTCAGTGCGGCTGATGTTCCTGAATGTATTCCTGCTTCAGCCCCAGTTGCTCCGGCGCGTGCAGCACCAGCATTTTCATCCGGCTGTCGGATGGTACTTCGCGCTTCGTCATTTTCGAGACAATGACCATCAGGCCGATGGCCAGCGGCACCGTCCAGATGGCGGGTTGTTCGCAAAGGATCCTGAGCAACGGATTTGCGGCCCAGAAGTCAGAGAGGTTAATCCATTTCAAATCGCTGAAGTTCGTAATCGTCACCGACGCGAGCGCACAAATGCCGCCGGTCAACATTCCCGCCGCCGCGCCCTTCATCGTCATGCCACGCCACCAGACGCTCATGAAGAGCAGTGGGAAATAACTCGCCGCCGCAATCGCGAACGCCTGGCCCACCATGAAGTTGATTTGCAGCGGCTCCACGAACGAGCCTAACAGGATGGCGACGCCGCCAATCAGCACGGCCGAAATCTTGAACATGCGCAGTCGTTGTTCCGGCGTGGCTTTGGGCCGGAGAATTCGTCCATAGACATCATGCGCCAGCGCACCGGTCATGCTCACGAGCAACCCGCTGAACGTGCTCATGAACGCCGCGAACGCTCCGGCGCACGTAATGCCGCTGAGAATTGAACCCCATGGGATGCTTTTACGCACCCTCGTTTCTGTCGTGGCAGTAGCTGAAACGGAAGCGGCGCCTGCTTTTTCACCTTCACTCGTTCCAACCACGCGCGGCAATTCCAGCACTACCTTGTCCGTCCCTTTCGCTCCCGTGCCTGCGTAAAGCGAGGGCAACAAGTTCCGTCCCATCACGCCAAAGATCGGCGGAAAAAGATAAAACACACCGATCAAAATCATTACCCACATGGTCGTGCGTTTGGCGGCGACGCCGTCGGGGTTCGTGTAGAAGCGCACGAGAATGTGTGGCAAACCCGCCGTGCCGCAAACGAGCGCGATGATGAGTGAGTAAGTGTAGAGCAGCGCGAGTGGCTTCTCGTGTTTGGCGAGCCAGGCTTTTTCAGCCTCCGTCGCGGCGGACGTGGGTCCGGCCTGATTTGTTCCGTACTCGCTCGCGGCGGGCTGTCTCGCGTCGGCTGCCGCAACGCGGAATCCCTTGTCGCCCACTGCGATCAATGCGAGGCCATTGGCGCGCAATTGATTTTCGATCGCCGCCTTTACCTCCACTGCGGTGAAGGCTCCATCTGCGTGTTCACGCACACCGCTGTCCGGCGCGGGCGTGCGCGCGACGAGTTTCAACGCGCTGAGTTTGCCCCCGAGCAAACCATCCACGCGCGCGGTGAGAGAATTGGTGTTGGGCAACAGTTGCCGCCCGGTGAGTTCTACATAAATCGCGAGCGCCTGCGCGACGGTGGGCGAATCGAGATTCACGGTCATGCGTTGCTCGGCTGCGAGATCGGCGCGCAGAGGAATGGAGTCTCGCGAAGATTGCGAAGGAGGCGAAGAGGAAAAGCGGATTGAACCTTCGCGAGACATTTTCTTCCCATCCCGCACTCGCGCCGCAAGGTATTCTTCACCCACAGGAATCAGCTCCACATCCAATCTGTTCAACGCAGCCCAAAGATCGAAAACGCGGGCGCTGCAAGTCGTGCGGACTCGTGTCTCATCGAAAACCTTTGCCGCGGTTTCAGGCGGAAGATTGGTCACAAAGCGCCGACTATCACGCATGATCACGTAACTTGGACCAATACCGAGGCGGGGCGCAGGCTTAAGTGACATTCCGACGTTGTAAATGCCACTAACGGCTTCTTCCGTCGGCGTGCGAACGACGGGCGCAGGAGAAGCAAACTCGATGATGTTCGTCGGCAAAGGGGGACTTCGTATCAGTCCGTAAACCGTTAAGCGTCCATTCAACATGCGGTCCAAACGATCCAGGCTGGGCATTCCCGAGTGCAGCGGTTTGCGTTTCGTAAGCGAGGCATATTCGTAAACAGCGTCACGCACCGACAGCCGCTTTTTGAAATCCCGCTCGGCGTTCCCGTTCTCCGCCAGCAACGGCGATCCACTCATGCTCGCGGCGAGGTGGTCGTCCGTTCCCGTGGCAGCGCGCTTGCCAATCGCCGCTGCGGCATTCTTTGCCGCCTTGGTCGTGAGCGGGCCGAAGGGATTGAGCCACGTTTCATCGAGCGGCGCTTTGGGAGGAAGCGGCTCGCGCTCGTTCTTAAAGGCGCTGGCGCCATATACACTGAGCACCTGCTGCATCTGTGAAACGCGGTCTTGGGGAACTGCGATGGTGAACTCGTCGGCTTTAATCAGCGCGACGCCTTTTTTGCCCAGTTCGCTTTCCAGAAACGCGAGGTTCTGCTCGGGCGCGATTCCCGGGAATTCGGCTCGCAACATGCCGGCATTGGTCAACGCATTTGCGATGAGAACGGGTTTGCGGGAATAAATCGCGACGGCGGCGAACGCATCGATTCCAGCCATTTCGCCCGCCGCCATCGCGCTTCGCAACGATGCGATCGTAGATGGTTTGGCGTCGTCAGCCGGCACCGGCATGAGCACAAAATCTTTCCACAGCGTATTTACACTCGCAGGGCGTCCGTTGATGTGAAGGTGTTTTCCATAGTGCCCATACACCGCCATGAGCACGAAGATGGGCACCGAGATGGCGAACATCTTCAGCCAGTATTGGAACGCCTGCACCAGCGTGATGCCTTTCATGCCGCCGAGCGCGACGTTGAG
>JGI10216J12902_100344485_pt1 | contig 17838 bp, 15 predicted proteins | sample KanNatreferecore_FD_12902 | JGI IMG/M metagenome (IMG submission 12902)
GGTGGTGTTGTAGGGAATCTCCATCTCGTAAATCGTCACGCTGTCCGGCGACATCTCGATGGTCTTGCGGATGTTCTCGCGCCAGTTGTCGTCGGTCTCCTCAACCATGCCGGCGATGAGGTCGATGTTGATTTGCGGGAACCCGACTTCACGGGAGTAACTGTAGGCGCGGGCGATTTCCTTCGAGTGGTGCGCGCGACCGTTGATCTCCAGAATGTGGTCGTCGAAATTCTCCACGCCGAGACTCAGGCGCGTCACGCCGAGTTCTCGAATCGCCTTCAACTTGTGGTCTGTGAGTGTGCCCGGCTCCGCTTCGAACGTGACTTCCTCCACTTCATCCCACGGCAACAGCCGCTTCATCTCCCCGGTGAGATGTTTGAGTTGATCGACGGACAGATAACTCGGCGTGCCGCCACCGAAGTAAATGAAGTTCGGCTTGCGCCCGCCGATGAACGGCTTGCCGGCGTAAAGCGTGAACTCCTGAATGACCGCGTCGATGTAACTGCGGATCGCGGCCGCGTCCTTGTCCGTGTAAACGCGGAAATAACAGAAGTGGCAGCGCTTACGGCAAAAGGGGATGTGAACGTAAAGGCCGAAGGGAACAGAAGTTGAGAGTTGAGAGTTGAGAGTTGAGAGCGGCGGACGCTCCAGTGCGGCGAGCAGTTCCGGCACGGCGCTCTGCTTCCAAAATGAGAACGGCGGATAATTCGAGACGAAATAATTGCCGACCGTCGTCTCTTTCTGAATCGGCGGAGCCGGCGGCCGCGGCAACGGAATTTCAGTCGTTGTGCTCATCGTTACTTCTTCACCCCAAAACAATAAACGCCGCCGTCGTTCGACCCGACGACGAATCTTCCATCGGCAACTGCGGGCGAACTCTCGATGGGCTGGCCGATTTCGTAGCTCCATAATTGCTTCCCGTTGGCGAGGCTTACGACATAGACACGTCCGTCGTCCGAACCGACCACCACTTTGTCCGAGGCAATCGCCGGCGAGCTGTCCACTTTGCCGCGCGTCGGCAAGCTCCAAACTTCTTTGCCGTTCGCGCGATTTACGCAGTGCAACTTCTTGTCTCGCCCGCCGAAAACAACGCGGTCACCCGTCACCGCTGCTGAGGAAAAATACGGGAACGCGCGGTCCTTGAACGTCCACAGATTTGTCCCCTTCTCCAGGTCCACGCACAGGAACTCGTTCTCGTAATGGCCATAGTAAGCTTTGCGATCCGCGATTGCGACCGACCCGGCAATGTACGCGCCGCCATCAATCTCCTTCACCTTCGTGCCGTCCTTGAGCGAGATGACGTGCAGAATGGCGTCGCAGCCGCCAAAGACCGTTTTGCCTTCGAAGATTGCTGGAGAGCCGTTGATGTAATTGCCCGTCTCGTAAAGCCAGTTGCTCTTGCCCGTCGCCGCATCGACGCAGTGCAGTTTGAAGTCGTGGCTGCCCACGATGATTTTCAATGCGTTGCCATCGCGAAAATAATTCGGCCCGCCGACAATCTTCTCGCCCGTCTCGTACTTCCACAGCGGTTTGCCGTCCGCCGCGTTGACCGCGTGCAGCACTCCATTCATGTCGCCGACGAAAACTTTTCCGTCCTGCACCAGCGGTGACGACTCGATTTGCTCACCCGCCGGATAGCTCCATTGCTTCTTGCCATCCGTGAGCGCCAGTGCGACGAGGTTGCTGTCGTGCGACCCGACGAACACTTTCCCGCCAACAATCGCGGGCGAAGACTTCACTGGCCCGCCCGTCTTCACATTCCAGACCAGTGAGGGCTTATCGGGCAGCGCTTCAGCACTCACGCCCGTGAGGGAAGGATTTCCGCGGTACTGCGGCCAGTCCGCTGCGTGCAACGCACGAGACAGGCACCCACACGCGCTCGCGCCAAACGTCAGCCAACAAATGAAATGCCTTTGAACTGTATTCACCAAACGCCCGAACTATCCGGCACTTGGCAGTGCGAAGCAACCGGATAATACCTACACGTATTAACCGGGTGATCCACGGTGCATCCTTTTCAAGCAGGCTGGAAGAACTTGCCGACCGCCATTCGTGGCGCCTGCAAACGCCATCGAAACGGCGGGCGCTCGAGACGAAATACGCTGCGACCGCAGACCGCTCGCTCCGACACGCGGGCCAATTGGTCTCCGGTTGATTCAACATGCACCTCGCGGCCAGTGAATAACTCGCCAAAGATTTCCGCAGAAATTTTTTGAAGTCCCGCGCGGCTTCTGCTGTCATAGCTCCCGCAAGCCGGAAGCTTGGCGTATAATCGGTTCCTCACGACCAGGTAAGTGGTTTTCAATGACGGGAAACGTGTGTAGTGATTTCATGAGTCGAGGAACAAGAGTCAAAAGCCAAAGGCCGGGGGTATTTCAGCGTATCGAATTGCACGGGGTTTTCTGCTCTCGACGTTTGACCTTCGACCTTCGACCAACCAGAGCATGAGCGCGTTGCTTTTCTTTGCCGCCGCAGCCCGGACATCGAGCGATGTCGAGCTGAGCTACGTGTGGGACAAGTGCACGATGGAAGGGAAGGTCATCATTGTCTTCCTGCTCATCTTATCCATTTTCTCGTGGTCTATCATGGTGGCCAAGGCCGTGCAGATGCGCCGCGCCAAACGATTGAACCGGCTGTTTGAAGGCGAATTCCGCACCCAGAAGCACACGCTCGATGTTTATGACCGCCGTATCAACGTGGAGGATTGCCCGACGTTTGTCGTCTATCAGGAGGCGTGCAAGGAAGTCGATGCGCGGCTTAAGCTGCCCGAGGGCGGAAGGCGCACGGCACTTTCGATTAAGGCGATTGAGCATATCAAGCGCACGCTGGAGAGCGCGGTGGCGTCGCAGTCGATCAAGCTGGAGTCCGGCCTCATCATGCTGGCGCTGGCGGTGAGCGGTGCGCCGTTCCTGGGATTGCTGGGCACGGTCTGGGGCGTGATGAGCGCCTTCAGTTACGTGGCGATGGCGGGCCGCGCGGACCTGGCGACGATGGCGCCGGGCGTGGCGGCGGCGTTGATTACGACGGTGGCCGGACTGTTGGTCGCCATTCCGTCGATGTTTGGATACAATTGGCTTGTGCATACTCTGCGCGTCCTGACGGTCGAGCTGGACAATTTCGCGCAGGCGCTCGTCTCGCAATTGGAGACGGAGTATTTGAAGGACGAAGGATGAGTCGAAGGATAAGTCGAACGTCGAGAGTCGAATGTCGAAGGCCTGAACGGCTCCTCGGTATTTCTGCTCTCGACCTTCGACCTTCGACGTTCGACTGAACAGATGCGTCGTTTCTCGCAAAGGAATTCGCTGGTGACGTTGAGTGAAATCAACATCACGCCGCTCTTGGATTTGGCGTTCGTGTTGTTGATCATCTTTGTTATCACCACGCCGTTGCTCGAACAAAGTCTGTCGGTAAGCCTCGCGAAAGGCGGCGAGCCGACAGCGAAGTTTGACCCGAACAACGTGAAGACAGTGGAGATTACGTCCGCCGGAATATTCGCGCTGGACCGCATGCGAATGTCGCCGACTGACATCGAGCGGCGATTGGTGGCTACGTTTCGGAGCAATCCGAACCTGATCGTCGCCATTCGCGCGGACAAAGACGGGAAGAACGAATACCTTTACGACATCATCAATCGCTGCCAGCGGAATGGGATAACAAAGTTTTCGCTGCGCACAGAACCCAATCGCTGATGAGCCGCTTCGAGAAAAAATGCGTCGTTGGTTCGGCGGCCCTGCACGGGCTGCTGCTGGTGACGTTTTTGTTCGGCGCGGCGTTCCTGCCGTCGAAGAAACCGGAGAAATCGCCGCCGGTGATCACGATTTTTGACGCGAAGGTCACGGACCAGATGGTTGCAAGCGGCGGAAATCCGAATGGCAATCCCGAACCTCCCGCGCCCGCGCCGCAGCCGGAGAAAGTTCAGCCGCCGCCGCCGGAGCCGCCGAAGCCTGAAGTGAAGCCGAAGGAGCCGGACAAAGTTGAACCTCGCAAGGAAGCGACGCCGGTTCCTGAGAAAGACAAAGGTGACGTGCCGGTAGCAAAGAAGCAGCCGGACAAACAGCCAACCCAAACGGCGAAAGCCCCCATCAACACGAAGCTCACGGTCCGCACAAACAATCTCGCGCAATTGGAACGTGATCGAGCCGACCGAGATCGCAAAGCGCGGGAAGATGCGGCGCGTCAGAAAGAAGAACGGGACCGGCTAAGGACGCAGATCGGCGGAATCATCGGCGGCGTCGGCAAGTCGCTCAACAAGAGCACAATCGCGGAACCGATTGGTCCTGGCGGAACGGCCTACGTGAATTACGCCAGCCTGGTTGGTGAGACGTACAAACGCGCCGTTTATGCCGAGCACCCGCAGAGTGACGAGGACGCCGATGCGGTGATTCGCGTGGTCGTGATGCGCGATGGTTCCGTGCGGAGTTCGGAATGGGTCCGTCGAACGAGCAGTCCGGTTTTGAACAAGGCCGTCGAGCGCGCCATGAACAGGGTGCGCTCGCTCCCGGAATTTCCGCCGGAAACGAAAGACACCGAGCGTTCATTCAACATCACCATCGCGTTCGACGCGAAACGAGTTTCAGCATGAAGAAATTACTGGTCTTGGCTCTTACTGGATTGTCGCTGCACCTTTTGGCGGCAGACAGCGACGTTATCGTGGACATCAAAGTCGATCCACTGGGCTTTCCGCTTCCCATTCCTGTTTCCGTCTCCGGGTATTCCGGCGACGTGGATAGCGTGTTGCGGTTCGACCTCTCGTTTATGGGCTTCGAATTCGTTTCGCCGGACAAAGCGCGCTACAACATTTCGAAGAACAACGCCGCGGGGGTGGGCGCACTTATCAATGATCCGCTCCAGAAGAAAAGCATTTACAACAAAGCATTCACCGGCGGTTCGATGCGGCAGCAGACGCATGCGCTCGCGGATGACATCGCGAAGACCCTGACCGGCAAGCCCGGCATCGCGCAGACGCGCATCGCGTTCAAAGCGCGCGCGACCGATCACGGCGCCGGCGAGATTTACATTGCGGACTTCGATGGGTTCAACGCGCAGCCAGTCACGAAGGACAATGTGATTTGCGCCGCGCCGACTTGGGCCGGGCGCGGCGAGTTGCTTTACGTGTCTTACAAGCTGATGGGCAAGCCGGACATTCTTTCGCACAACCTCGCCACCGGCGCGCGCAAGGCGTTGTTCCGCCAGTATCCCGGTTCGAGCATGAGTCCCGCGGTTTCGCCCGATGGCCGGCGCGTCGCGTTCATTCACAACAAGGCGGGCAGCCCGGACCTTTACGTGAGTGACATCGATGGCGGCAATTTGAAACAACTCACGACGACGAAGGAAGATGAGTCGTCGCCGTGCTGGTCGCCGGACGGCCGCAGGATTTGTTTCGCGTCGCGCCAGACCGGCAAGGCGGCGCTTTATACGATTTCGGCTGACGGTGGTTCGATGTCGCGCTTGTCCGTGAGCGCGGCCAGTCCGACGGAGCCGGACTGGTCGCCCGACGGGAAATACGTTGTATTCACGGTGCCAGGCAACCCGTTCAAGCTCTGCGTCGTGCCGATGCAAGGACCTCTCCGCGGAACGGCCACCGTGTTGGTGGACGGCGAAGATCCAGTGTGGGCGCCCAACTCACGCGCTGTGATGTTCGTGAAAAACGTGAACAATCGACACGTCCTGACATTGCTGGACGTGCCGAGCAAACAAACAAAAGAGATCGGTAGAATAATGGGAGACGCTTCTCAGCCGAGTTGGGCGAGGTGATTCCCGGGAGGAACGCATTATGAAAATTCAAACACTGCTCACACTGGCGCTCGCGGCGGTCATTTCGGCGACGACGGGTTGCCGCAATCCCAAAGTCATTCACACCGCATTGCCAAACATGTCCGTGACTGGCGATCGCGCGGCGCAGATGTCAGATGGCGAGCGTTTTCGGATTGGCGATCAGGCAAGCAAGGTTGCAGGAGAGCAGGTCACAACGGAGTTGGCCAATGATAACGACCTGGCTGGCCGCGACCTGGATCGCGCGGCGTTTGCGAACCAGACGGTTTACTTTGACTATGACCGCTCGACCGTGCGCGCCGACGAAGCATCGAAGGTCGAACAGGTCGCCGGTGCGTTCAAAGCCAAGGGAGCGGACTTCGCTCTGCTCATCGAAGGCCATTGCGACGAACGCGGCACGGAAGAATACAATCGCGCGCTCGGCGAAAGCCGCGCCTTGAGACTTCGTGAACTGCTGATGAACTCGGGCGTGGACGGCAAGCGCATTTTCACGCGCAGCTTCGGCAAGGATCAGCCGGCCTCGATTGGCCACGATGAAAGCGTGTGGAGCAAGAACCGTCGCGGTGAATTCGTCCTTGTGTTGCCCAAGAAGTTCATTACAACCCAGAACACACAATGAGACTGAAATTACTTTCAACGTTGCTGCTGGCGGGCGTGCTCGCCGCGGGCGTCGTCGGCTGCAAAAAGAAAATGGACCGCGTTACGCCGCTGCCGGGCTACGGCGCCGGCGCGACGATTCGCGATCCGGGGGCCGGGACAGGCCTGACGCCGGGCGCTGGCACCGATACGACGGTGAAGCCTGGAGATTTGATTCCAATAACGGGCAATCGCAGTATCGAAGGCCGCCCGCAGGACCGTGAGAAATATAAAGCGCAGACGGTCTATTTCGACTTCGACCGCGCGAACGTGAAAGCAAGCGAGGCGTCGAAGGTGCAGGAAGTCGCGAATCGTTTCCGCAGCGAAGACCCGAACACGGACTTGCTGATCGAAGGCCATTGCGATGAACGCGGCACGGAAGAATACAATCGTTCGCTCGGCGAACGGCGTGCGCTGGCTCTTCGTGAATTGGTCGTCGCGTCCGGTGTGCCGGCAGACCGCGTTCACACCGTGAGTTTCGGCAAGGACAAGCCCGCGGACCCCGGTCACAGTGAATCCGCTTGGAGCAAGAACCGCCGCGGCGAGTTCATTCTCGTGCTGCCGAAGTAAGTTTAGCAACAACAACACGGAAGCGGCGGTCCATGGACCGCCGCTTTTGTTTTTGAACGAAAGCCGCTGGCGCAACACACTGCGGAACGTTGAAAACACTCCACCGCTACCTCACGCGCCAGGTGCTTGCGTCACTGCTGATGACGGTGGCGGTGTTCACCTTCGTGCTCTTGCTCGGAAACGTGCTCAAAGAAGTGCTGGTGCTGCTGATGAACCAACAGGCGTCGCTGGCCACCGTCGCGCAAGCGATCGGGTTGCTCATTCCTTACGTGCTGGTCTTCGCTTTGCCAATGGGCCTGCTCACCGCCACGCTGCTGACGTTCGGACGTTTCAGCGCGGACAACGAACTCACGGCCGTGCGCGCCAGCGGCATCAGCCTGCTCTCGCTCATTTCGCCGATTCTCGTGCTGAGCGCCTTGCTGAGCGTCGCGTGCGCGTTCATCAACCTGCAATTGGCGCCCGACTGCCGCCGCGCCTACAAGCGCCTGCTCATCAAGACTGCCACCGAACGCATCACCACGCTGCTACCGGAGCGCACCTTCATCCGGCATTTTTATCCCTACACCGTTTACTTCAACCGCATCCGCGGCAACGAGGTGCGGGGTATTCAGATTTACGAGATTGAAAAAGGCGGCAGCAACATCGTGAGGCAATTGAACGCGCCTTCCGGCACGCTCACCATCGACGCCGCCGGTAAAAAGATTTCCGTGGTGTTGCGCGATGCCTGGCACATCGAGATTCTTGGAAACGAACGAACGCCGGTGTTCTTTGGCGAAGTGCCCCTGGAACTGACGCTCTTCGAAAAGGCCGAGAAGGAACCCGGCCTGAGCGAGCTGAGTTTCATCGAGCTGTGGGAAAAACGGCGCGAGATGAAGGCCGCTGGCGTCCTGACGACGCCGTTGGATGTGCAGATTCACAAACAGATTGCGTTTTCGTTCGCGTGCATCGCCTTTACGCTCGTCGGGATTCCGCTCGGCATCCGCGCGCACCGGCGCGAGACAAGTGTTGGCATCATGATCGCGCTGGGACTGGTGCTGGCTTACTACAGCTTCCTGATTCTCGGCCAGTCGCTGGACACAAAGGAGGAATTGAAGCCGTACTTGATCGTGTGGCTGCCGAACGTGGTGTTTCAAATTGCCGGCATGGTCCTCTTGCGCCGCGTGAATCGCGGAGTGTGAGGACGAACAGCCGATTCAGAACTTCACAGAAGAGAACGAAGAAAGGCAAATGACGCGCGTATCAAATCCGGGATTGCAGTCATCTGAGACAACGCCTTTGCTCGTCTTGCTTTCGTTTCCTTTGTTATCTTCTGTTCCAAATCGTTCCTGCCAGGGCGCATTTTCTTCTCGAAGGCCGGCTCGATTGAGAACAGCATTTCACCGTAATCTTGAGCCGGAGGAATTGCATGAAGACAATCGTTTCAATTTGTGTAGCGGCGGCGGGCATGGCGTTCGCGGCGGATTTGCCGGAGCCGAAATTTCGCGCCCTGACCATCGATGACAAAATCCAAATCGGTTACGGCGTCGCGACGGCAGACGTGGATGGCGACGGAAAGCCGGACATCGTCCTCGCGGACAAAACGCAATTCGTCTGGTACCGCAATCCGTCGTGGGAAAAGTTCGTCCTCGCCGAGAACCTTACGAAGCAGGACAACGTTTGCATCGCCGCGCGCGATATCGATGGTGATGGCAAGGCGGAGATCGCTGTTGGCGGCGGCTGGAACCCGAACGACACGACTGGCAGCGGCGCGGTCTTCTACCTCATCGCGCCCAAAGACCGGACGCAAAAGTGGGAAGCCATCGCGCTGCCACACGTGCCGACGATTCATCGGATGCGCTGGGTGGAAAGCCCGCGCGGCGGCTTCGAGTTGCTGTCCGTTCCGCTGCATGGTTACGGAAACAAAAACGCCGAAGGTGAAGGCGTGCCGATTATGGCTTATCGGAAGCCGGCCGACCCACGCCAGCCGTGGGAAACGAACACGTTGGTGAAGAAATGGCACAAAACACACAACTTCGACACGCGCGGGAAAGTGCTTTGGGTGGCCGCCAAGGAAGGCATCTACTTTATGCCACGCGGTCGGAATGGAGACCCGGCTCCGTGGATTGAAATTGCGACGAATGGCATCGGCGGGTTTGGGGAAGTCCGTGCCGGAGAGGGCAGTCTCCGGTTTTTGGCGGCCATCGAGCCGATGCATGGAACAAACGTGACGCTGATTCCTCTGGAGTCTCCAAATATGCCCGGTACGGTCCCGGGTCGCGTTCTGGACTCCTCACTCGTCGATGGCCACGGCCTGGCATGCGGCGACCTGCTCGGCATCGGCCGCGATCAAATTGTCGCCGGCTGGCGTGCGATGGGCGCGCGCAATGCAAAGGTAGGCATCAAACTCTACACTTCGCTCGCGAACGACTTGAAGGAATGGCGCACTACGCTCGTGGATGACAACGGCATGGCCTGCGAAGATTTGTGCCTCTCCGATCTGAATGGCGACAGCAAGCTCGACATCATAGCCGCCGGCCGTGCGACCAAGAACGTGAAGATTTATTTCAACGAGTCGGTACGCTGAGGAAGCAGGACGCGCTCCTAGTCGGGCCTGTTGGCAGCGCCCATTTTCGTTCGCACCAGTCGCAACGAATCGGTGTCGAACCATACTTCGCCTTGCATGGCGCGGAGTTCGCAGATGAGTTCCACTTCCTCGAATTGGTTCGTGAAGTTGTGGCGCACACGAGTCCATGGAGCATCGCCTTCCAGTTTGTTCTCCCGTTTGCCCTGCGAGATGCGCAGGCCGGCGCCGAAGCCGATGAGATCATTCGTCCGCGCGATCACACCGGCGGCGCGCGCATCGCCTTCGAACAGATAAACGCCCGGCGGCAACGCAATCTTCGTCCGCCACGACGCGACGCACGGCCCGTTCGTGCAACTGACGCGCAGCACGCGGTGGCTGCCATCCGTGGTTTGCTCGTGCAGAGATGGCGCGGCGGAATTTTTGTCCACCTTCTTGCGCCAGCCGCTTAGCCGTGCCACGCCCTGACTGTCGAACGCGACGGCAGGAGGCGGTGGCGCGTAAAGCTGGTTGGTGATGTTCCGCCAGCGCGTCACGAGCCGGTTGTTCATGTCCGTGCCGTAACGGAGAAAATCCTTCACTTCATTCGGATTGCTCGCGTGCGCAACGAGACGGCCCACGGCAGCGTTCACGCGATTCGTCAGCACTTCGAGTTGAAACACGTTGGTGAACAGTTCACCCACCCGCTGTTTGTAAAGCCGTTGGCCTTCGGGCGCGGACATCACCGCTTTCGTCACCAGCGTATTCTGCGGCGGATTGCGCACGTCGATTCCAGCATTGGCAAATGCCCAGTCCACACCGTGGCCGATGAACGTGAACTTGTCCGTGTCCGGGTTGTGATAAATCCGATAGTTGTTCCGGTTCATCGCGTAACCGTCCGTGTGCGACGTGAACAGTTCGCAGACGAGGTGCGAGACGTAACGGTCCACGTCGAGCACGTCGTGCAACTTCGTCCAGCGCTCCGTCGCATCGGGAATCTTCACGGCCTCGGCGAATCGTTTGCGGTCGCTCTGGGTCGTATCATCGCCGTGGTCCTGGTCCATCTGCGAGTCCACGTCCGCGAGATACGCCTCGTAAAGGTTTCCTTGTGAGTTTCGAAACCAGCGTTTGAGAAATTCCTTGTTGTGCATTTCCACCAGCACGTACAGGCCGAGGTCGCGCCCGTTGAACGTCACGCGCGCGTGCGTCACTCGCGACGCCGGCACGTCCGCCTCGCGAAACATTTCGTTGGCCATGAAGTCCGCGAGATAAGTCGGGTCCTGGCTGGAACTGTTCAGCGAAATTTTCGTCAGCCCGCAAAACTCCTGGTCAGGCACGAAGCGGTCGAACTTGATGACAAGGCTGGGCTTTTCATTCAACGGGCGGAAGCTGCCGTTGCCTTTTAGATGAACGCCCGCTGCGCCAAACATCTCGTCATCGACGATTACCTTGCCGCGCGCGTAAGCACGATTGTCCTTTTGCAACGCGGCCAGCTCCGGGCCGCTGACTTCGATTTTGAACGTGCGGATCGGCGCGTTGGTGGCAAAGAGCGAATCGCTGGGATCGGGTTTCTTTACTTTGAGTAGTTTGTTTGCAGCGAATGCGTCCGGCGCAAATAGCGCGAATAGCAGCGTCAGAAGAAATATCGCGTAACGAAAAGGGCTCGGCAACGGCGGCAAGGAAGAGCGGCGATCGCAATGAGAACCCGCCGCCGTCGTTTGCTGCGCCTTGTTAAGCCACGTCAACATACTGTTTATTGGCATCGTAAATGCCACCGAATCGATACTTGTACTCGAACGAAATGCGACTCCGAACACGAGCGACGGCGCGCATCGCCTCAGCAACGCGCTCGGCGGCGAACTGAAAAGCGACAAGCATCTCCCTGCCTGATGGGTCGCGAACAACGACGACAGGAAGACCGCCTCTGCGGTCGGTTGCAATCGTGTAGTAATTGGCCGCAGCAACTCCAGCCTCCTCGTCATAATCTTCGGCCAGCGTTCGGTCGCGAAGACATGACTCGTGCCAGAAGCCGGGAATGCTGGCGAACTCATACAGCGGCGTGCCGCCGTGATAGTAACTGACAATCTTAATCCAGTCGTGCTGGCCGGCGTGGGCGAGTTGCTCGTCAGACAATGGGTGATGCCACTTCCAAGACCTCCGAAACTCGCGGAGTGTGTCCACGTCGGCGATATTCACATTCTCGCCGCCATCAAATGCTGAATGGTAGTCCGGCATAAACGCGGGAATGGCCTAACTGTGCTTAATCACTTCGGGAAACGGATTTCTGTTGAAGCTGGCGCCGACGCCGAAGAAGGCACGACATTCAATGCGTTCACTTTCACGAGCCGCAACGAATCGAGATCGAACCACACCTCGCCCTTGCTCGCGCGCAATTCGCAGAGCAGTTGCACTTCGTCTTCCTCGTGCGGTACCTGGAACTCGTAGCTGAGCGGTTGCCACGACGAGTCGCCTTCCAACTGGTTCGTGCGCGGCTTGCGAATGCCAGAGTGCCGGATGCCGGCGCCTCCACCCTTGTTCGTGTTCATCAACGAGACGACACCCGCGACTTTCGCGAGCGCTTCGAAGCGATAATTGCCTTGGGTCAACAACACGGTCGCGCGCCACGAAGCCGACGTGTTCGTCATCTTGTTCGTGGTGAGGATGTGCAGGGTTCGCCGGTCATCCAACTTCACACGGTCCCGAATTGCATTGGCCGGATCGCGCGGAGTCAGGGGAATCATCCAGTTCGTGATGCTCGCGACGCCACTAGCAAATGCGATCGGCTGAGGCGGCGGCTCGCTGAGCATTTTGTGGAGAAAGGCATTGCGGCCCACGATCAATTCGCGGATGCGCTTCACCTCGCCTTCGTGATTCTGCCCCAGATGTGGCCGCAGCAACGCCGCGAGCTCATTGACACGATTGGTCAGCACCTCAATGTGAAAGACGTTGGTGTAAATTTCCCCGAAGCGTTTGTGGTAAAGCCGCCTGCCCTGCGGCGAGTTTTTGATTATCGCTTGCGCGAGCAGCGGACCAAACCAGTCTGACGGCATGATCGCGTTGGCGCGAGTCTGGGGCGGTATGCCGTTCGGCTCCCAAAACATCTGGTCCATTCCGTGCGGAAAGAAAATCATCTTGCTGGTGTCGAGGTCGTGATAGACGCGGTAGTTGTTCCGGTTCTTGATGTAGCCGTCCCAGTCCCAGATCATGACCTCCAGCGCCGCGTAAGACATGAACCGATCCACGTCGAGCACCTTGTTCAACTCCTCCCAACGTTTGTCCAGATCAGGCTCCTGCGCCGCTTTGACGAGCCCCTTCAAGTCCGACCAGTCTTTCACATCATCACTGCCGCCATCATTTTCCAGCCGGTCCGTGATTTCCTGGAGAAAGCCGCCGTCGTAAAGGTTCCCGCCCGTCTTTTTGAAATAGATGCCGAGCATGTCCTTCGTGAAACCTTCCTTCAAAACATACAGTCCCCGCTTCCTGTCGTTGAGGGTGACGGTCGCGTATGACACTCGCGGCGTTGGGATGCCGGCCTTGCGGAACAATTCGCTGCAAATGTTCTCGCACATGTAACAGCCGTCCTGCACCGAGTTGTTCAGGTGAATCTTGCGCAGGCCGTGGAATTTCTGGTCGGGCGTGAACCGGTTGAAACTCAGGGTCATTGCTGGCTTCGAGTCGTCAATGGGCCGACGGCTGCCCGCGGCGCCTTTCACGTGCAGACCCACGTCGCGCCACACGTTGGAACCTTCATACACCGTTGCGCGCACGTCCCTGCGATCGTTTTGGCGCAACGTCGCCAGTTCGTTGCTCGCGATGACGATGCGAATCGGCAGAACTGTTTTGTTGTCGAAAATCTCTTCACCCGGCGCGGGCTTCTCTTTTTGCCCGTAACCGGCCGCGAGCGCAGTCCACGCGAAGGCGGACGCCAGCGCCACAACGAATACCGCAAGTGAATGACCTTTCTGCATTGACCCAGTCAGAGACGCCGCTTCCCCCGAAACTTTCAAGGATTTTGCGGCGCGTTGACAGGTTGTATCACGCTTCACAGACTCACGCCACATTGAGCATGTCGTCCGCGCAAGATTTTACCTTCCTGCGGCAAGCGCTGCGCCTCGCCGCGCACGGCTATGGGCAAACGTCTCCCAATCCGATGGTCGGCGCGGTGCTCGTGAAGCGGGGCGAAATCATCGGGCAGGGCTTTCATCGCCGCGCGGGATTGCCTCACGCCGAGATTGAAGCGCTCCGTGATGCGGAGCGGCGTGGAATGAATGCGCGCGGCGCGACGCTTTACGTCACGCTGGAACCGTGTTGCACGCGCGGACGCACGCCACCTTGCACTGACGCTATCGTTGACGCTGGAATCAAACGCGTCGTCGCGGCCGCGACTGATCCAAATCCGAAACACGCGGGACACGGATTCAAGTTGCTGCGGAAAGCCGGCATCAGTGTCATCACCGGCATTCTCGAAACCGAAGCCACGCGGCTGAATGAAGCGTTCAATCACTGGATTGTTCACCGCACGCCGTTCGTAACCGTGAAAGCCGCGATGTCCCTCGACGGTAAAATCGCGACACGCACGGGCGAGTCGAAATGGATCACGGGAGAGAAGGCGCGTGCCTACGGCATGAAACTTCGGCAGAGAGCGGACGCCGTTCTCGTCGGCGTGAACACAGTGCTGGCGGATGACCCGGCGCTGACGTTGCGTTCAGTTCCCGGTTGCAGGTTGCAGGTTGAAGACCTGCGCCGGCCACGGCGAATCGTTCTCGACTCGGAAGCGCGCACTCCGCTTTCAGCGAGACTTGTCAGCGATGAGTTTGTTGCGCTGACGACCATCGTTGTTTCCAGGAGCGTTCCGGCCAAGCGAATTGCGGCTCTGCGCAAGCGGGTGCGTGTCGAAATCGCGCCGGTGCGGAATGGCACTCTCGATCTGCGCTGGTTGATGCGAAAGCTTGGGCGAGAAGACGTGACAAGTTTGCTCGTGGAAGGCGGCGGCGAGGTCAACGCGTCGTTTTTCTTCAGTCACCTCGCTCACCGCGTCGCGTTCTTCTACGCCCCGAAGATCATCGGCGGGCGCGACGCGCGAAAGGGCGTCGCCGGTCCTGGGATTTCCGACCTGAAGGATGCCATCCGATTGCGCGAGGCCGAATATCGCTGGCTTGGGCCAGACCTGTTGCTGAACGCGCGCGTCGAGAACTGAGTTGAGAGTTCCCGCGCGTTTCGCGAACCTGCGTAGCAAATGTTCACCGGCATTGTGGAAGAGACCGGCACGGTCGAAAGGATTCGCGAGGGCAAGAGCGGAATTGATCTCGCGATTCACGCCTGTGTTTGCGCGCGCGGAACAAAAGTTGGCGACAGCATCGCAGTGAACGGCTGCTGCCTCACAGTGGCGAGATTGCAACGCGGTTCGCGCGGTAGCGTACTTCACTTCGATTTGCTCCGTGAAACCTGGACGCGAACGAACCTCCAATTCGTTAAGCGAGGCTCACTCGTAAATCTCGAACGCTCGCTCCTCGCCGACGGCCGTATCGGCGGCCACTTTGTCACCGGCCATATTGACGGTGTGGGCAAAATCATGCGCTGGGAGCGTGTCGGCGCGGATCACGTGCTGGACATCGCAGCGCCGCGCGAAGTGCTGCGCTACGTCGTTTTCAAAGGTTCAATTAGTGTCGATGGCATCAGCCTCACCGTCGCCGGCGTGACAAAAAATGGTTTTCGGGTCTGGATCATCCCGCACACATTCGATGTCACAGCATTGCGGGAACGCAAAGTTGGCGAGGGAGTAAACCTTGAAGCAGACCTTCTGGGGAAGTACGTGGAAAAGCTCCTCGTAAAGACGCAGGCGAAGCGGGCTGCGTAGTTCACTTCAATAATTCGCGAATCGATCCGGGCATTCTGCACTTCACTAAAATCAATTTTTTTCACCCTAGCGAAGTCTTCAATTGACCATTGAGCGGATCGAAGGACTTTGGGAGATGAACCCCAACTCCTTAGCGTGTCTTCGTCGCTCGAAGTTTCGTGGAGGCCAGCGAATTCTGTTTCTCGCTGTCATCGCGTGCCTGACAATGATGATCGATCTGCGCGCTGCGACTATTTTTGTGGACGCTCAGCTTCCGGCCTCTTCGTGTGGAAACTATGATCCGGCCACGCGCTCCTGTGGCGTAGGTGTCAATTCAGCCTACAAGACTATTTCCGGCGCGGCGGGCGTGGCCTCCGCGGGAACAGTCATCTTAATCCGTGGCGGCAGTTATGCCGAGCAATTGGTCCCGGTTAATTCTGGTATCGCGGGCAGCCCGATCACCTTCCAAGCCTATCCAGGCGAGCTGGTTTATCTGACCGGACCAACCGCAATATACCTGGTCAACCGCAGTTACATTATCGTGGACGGAATTCATGCGGAAGATACTCGCTGGGTGGAGGCGAACAATTCGCATTACAATGTGATTCGCAACTGTGTGTTCAAGCGAACCCCGGCCTCGGGCACTACTGGCAATATTCGATTCATCAGGAGTCATTACAATCGCATCCAAAACAATTGGATCGAATCGGGTCAAGACAACGTCGTGCTGATCGATGCCAACTATAACGTCGTGGAAGGGAATACTTTCAAGGAGGGCCGCCATAGTCTGTTGAGCATTCGCTGCGGCGACTACAACGTCGTGCGAAGCAATCATTTCGCGAACTCCCTGCAAAAGATTGCTGAGATTTACGACTGCGGCGCCGATACCACCGCTGTGCCAAATTCCTTCAACTCAACAAAGCACAATTTGTTCGAAGGAAACACCTTCGCCGACGCATCCTCGTACTACTCGACTTCGGGCGGCAGCGGCCTTCAGTACTCAGGACAGGAAGGAATTGTCCGACGGAATGTCTTCTACAACTGCAACGTTGGCCTCTCGATCGCGGTCTATGCAGACGAGGGGCTGTATGTGAATGACAATCACGTTTACAACAACGTTTTTTACGCCAACGACGGCGCCGGCATTTCGATGGGCAGCGCACCACGGAACATATTTAAGAACAACGTCCTGTTCGGGAATCTTGGCGTACTGCCCGACTGTTTTGCGCTGAGCCCCGGTCAGATCGCCTACCGGACATCATTTGGGAGTGGCACGTTTTTCGAGAACAACGATTTGCTTTACCAGGCGGCTGGACAATCTGTGATCGAAATTGAGTTTGGCTACGGACAGTCTATCGCGCAGTTCAACGCCGCGAATCCTGGCATCTTCTATAACACCTTCGAGGTTGACCCGCAGTTTGCAAACCCCTCGGCTCGTGATTTTCATGTGCAGGGCACGAGTCCGCTGATCAACGCGGGCGCCTTCGTGACGCAAGCTTCAGCGCCGGGCAGTGGAACTGTTTTGCCAGTTCTGAACGCAGGAGGGTTCTACGACGGCTATGGTATTCCAGGCGAAGTTGGGGATGTCATTCGACTGCAGGGACAGCCACAAACTGCACGCATCGTGAGCGTAGATTATGTCAACAAGCGGCTGACACTCGATCAGCCGTTGAGTTGGCTTGCAGGACAGGGCGTTTCTTTGAATTACAGTGGAACGGCACCGGATATCGGTGCTCACGAGTACATCGAATCCAATCAACCGCCGTCAGTCCAAGCGCTTGCTACCATGCGGATCTCTCTAAACGGAGGTGCTTCGTGGTTTATGAGGACGGACGGTAATGATGACGGGTCGATCCTTTTCAACGGATCGCTCGGTCCGGCTGGAAATCGTTGGACCCTCTCTGGCCTCACGGCTTCGACCATGCGTTCGACCGGCACCTCCGGCGATCCGCTCCTGAATGGCTCTGCTACAGATCCGGTGATGAACCTTTCCCTGGAAAGTGTTGCCTCGGACAATGCGGGGGTTTTGCTGATTGAGTTTTCCCAAACCTATTACGGGCCGATTAATTCCGGCAACACGTTCACCACAAGCTTGTCGAGCGAGAATTTGGGCGAGGGGAGTACGACAGCGTGGTCATATTTGAGTCTCCGGAATTCAGGAAACAATCTTTTCGATAAACAGACTCTCTTGGGAGCCATCACTCTAACGGGGCAAGGCGCAAGTTCGAGCGATTCCAGCGGCCAAGTGTTTCTCGGCGACAATGCCCACTTTTCATTGACGACCCGAATCATGGTTTATCATGACGGCGCGGGTATGAGCAGTTTCGGTGACCGGATCGTTTGCTTGGTACCATTGCACCAACTGTAAACGTGACTGCGCCGCAAAATGGCACTCTGATCGGCGGTGCCGTAGTCACAAGAAGCCGTAATTACAGATGGTGGTAGGTGCTGGATTCGAACCAGCGAAGGCGTAAGCCAGCAGATT
>JGI10216J12902_100656717_pt1 | contig 17830 bp, 35 predicted proteins | sample KanNatreferecore_FD_12902 | JGI IMG/M metagenome (IMG submission 12902)
GGCTTGTCGATCTCGTCGCTCTCGGCGGCGACGGCGCACGCCGGGCAGTTCTTGGGGTCGATGCCGGTGTCCTGCAGGATGCCGATGTCGCCGAGGCACTGGGGGCGGCCGATGAAGTCCTTGACGAAATCCGTGTAGGTGGACTTGTCGGTGCGCTCGAACTCCTTGACCTCGGCCTTGCCGTTGACGATCTTCGGAGCCCGCAGATCGTGCACGTAAGCGAAGGTGGGGTCCTCCAGCAGGAGGATTCGGGCCCGCTCGCCCTGGTCGAGCTTGAGCTTGGGGAAATCAGCGAGAGATTCAGTCTTGTTCTTCGCGTCGAATTGCAGCTGAGGCATGGTGGTAGCCACTTCTCCATTCAAATGTTACAAGGCGGGCGGGTCTCGACCGCCTATTCCTTATCGGATTTGCGCCGGCTTCCTGGCTTTCGTGATGGGCCAGCCGGGGCATGCAACCGTGGGGATTTCCGGCCACTGGTGCGGGACATGGCGGCGCTTTTCTTCACAGAACGCGACCATGACGCGCGGCTTGTCCTCGTCGCAGCTCTGCATCAGCGCGCCGCGCCCTGCCGGCGGTTTGCGTTGGCGATGTCGCCGAGCAGCTGCACGGTGTCGCCGGCGTTGCGGTGCGTTCGGTGCTGACAGGTGCAGGAGTTCTTGTCCTGGCAGTCAGTCTTCGTGTGCGGGCTCTGGCGGCATCCCGGGCAGACCATCGGGTTTCCTTTCCAGCTGGGCAGCGATCTGGCGGAGTGCCGTGGCTGCGTCTTCAGGGAGCCGGACGGCGGCGTCGCTCGTCGGTACGGCGGCGAGGTGGTGGCCGTAGACGGCCAGGACGCGGTCGAGCTTGCGCAGGGGTGGTTCGCGGTCGCCGCGCTCGTAGGCGCCGAGCACGACGGCGGGAATGCCGTAGGTGGCTTCGATGGCGGCAAGGCTCATGCCGCTGGCATGACGTAGTGCCCGGAGCATTTTGCAGATTGGGTGCGGGTCGCGCCGCTCTCGCTTCAGGAGCGTGTCGGCGTATTCGTCTTCGGTGAACAGTTCCATTGGTTCCCTACAATTCGGCGACGCGCTGTTCGCGCCAGTCGTGCTCAATGGGCTCGGCGTAGCCGGGGTCCTCGGTGCGGGCCAGCTCGGTACGGCGCTGTGCGGCCTGGGCGTGCAGCTGGTCGTGTTCCTCGTGCAGCGGCAACTTGCTCCGCCCGCTGGCCGTCCTGTTCGTGCCGTGGGCGTACGTGAGGTGGCCGAGCAGCTGATACGAGTCGAGGCGCATCGTGTGGGTGTGCTCGTAGGGACCGCCGTGCAGCTTGGCCTGGTGCGCCTCGTGCACGTGCGGGTCGCCGACAGGCTTGCCGACCTCGCGGGCGAGGGCCTGCATGTCGGCTACGGCCTCGCGCAGGGCGGCGACGCGTTCGACGCCTTCACCGGTGGCGATCTCGTAGGCGGTGGGGATGGCCGGCAGGACGCGGCCGGTGACGGCGTCGCCTTTCGCCGAGCGCTTGCGCACGATGTGCCAGCACTTGTGGTGCCAGCCGCGGGCAAGGCGGCCGGTGGCCTCGATGAGCGGGCCGGCGGGCATCATGTAGCCGAAGACCTTGGCGGTGCCGTCGCGCTGCTGGTACTCGCAGATCATCTTGCGGGCGTCGACGCCGGAGGCGATGCTGCGGTGGCAGCTGTCGCATTTCACGGCAGATCGCCCTCGCCGAGGTTGCCGCCGGCGCCCTTCCAGCGGGAGGGGCGGATGAGGTCGGCCGCGGCGTTGATGAGGGCGAGATGGTCCAGCCACGTGCTGCCCTCGCTGGAGCCGAGTAGCAGGCTGGTGGAGCCGTCTTCGCAGAGGACTTTGGCCAGGACCACGGCGGAGGCGACGAGGTCGCCTTTGTCGAGTTCAAGGGTGACGCCGAGGCCGTCAAGGATCGGGCCGGCTTGCTCAGACATGGGATTCTCCTAGCGGTCCAATGTGGACTCGAACGCGAGCGTGCGCAGCGTGGCCAGCAGGTCGTGGCGGATGCTGTCGAGGCCGCGGTGCAGCAGTCTCAGCACATCGACCTGGGCGGCGCACTGGGCGTGGATGTCGGTGGCTTCGCGGGCGGTGCGGCGCAGGTCGAGGGTGGCGAGGTTGGCCTCGGCGGCGCGTTCCTTGGCGCTGCTGAACTCGTCGCGCTCGCGGATGACGGCGACGGTGCGCCGGCCGTCCCGAGCCTCGTTGATCTTGGAGTCCCACTCGTCGTCGACCCGGGCCTGGGCAAGGCTGCGGTCGCGTTCGGCAGCGGCTTTGATCCGCAGGCTGACGGCCAGCAGCTCCTCGACCCGGTCGAGGCGCCGGCGGGCGTCCTGCAGGGCGGCCAGGACGACAGCGGGGTCAGCGTCGAAGGCCGGTACGGCGGCACCGAAGCGGAGCTTGAGGCCCTCTTCGACGGCCTGATCGAGCTGGCGCACGACGCTGTCGTAGCGGTTCACGACCAGCCCTCCAGGCTGACCTTGCGCAGCTTCGGGAACTGCCGAATCAAGGCATCCCAGTGCCGTTCCTGCTGCGTGGTGTCGTTGATGAACACCTCGGACCACGGCTCAATCGGGGTCCAGACGTGACCGGAGAACTCATCGAGCCACCGGCGGTTGTCGGCGAGTTGGCGGCTGTTCACGCCGTCGTCTCGACCCAGGACGTGTCGGCTGGTGGCTTCGGACCATGCCCCTTGGCTCGGATGGTGGCCAGGATGCCGTCGCGGTGCTGTCCAAACTTCTCGATGTCCCGAAGACCATCGGTCCGGGGGTAGTCGTAGCGGGCCATCATGCCGGAGATGAGCAGGCGCTGGGCCTCGCTGTTGAGCAGCAGGAATGCCTCGGTGGTCGTCACCGCGGCGTCGGCGAGGCCGGCTTCGTGCAGGAGCCGGTGGACATCGGATTCATCGAGGTCGACGTCGAACTTGCCCCACTGGTTGGACTTGTACTCGCCGGACCAACCATGTCGCACACGCACGGTAACCGTCTCCCCCGCTTGGCGTCGCTTCCACGGTTACTACAGGTGACGATTGCGTTCGTTCACGTAGGTGTTGATCTAGATCGCGAGGCCCTGGAGGAGCTGATCGGCGTCGACGTCTGCGGCGTCGAACGTGATCGTGCAGGGGCCTAGGAGCACGGCGACCCGGGCCGTGTGGCTGGGGTCGAGGCGGCAGGTCTCGGTCAGCTGCAGTTCGCCGTCGGGCGTGCGCACGGTGAGGCTGTTCGGGCCGGGGTGCTCGCGCAGGTAGGACACGAAGCGCCGGTAGCCGTCCGCGGTGGGCGCGTCGTTGAGGGCGATGACCACGCGCCGGCCCTCGTCGTGGACCTCGAAGTCCACTGTGGAGGCGGCGGGCGGTTGCTTGGGCAGCGCGACCTGGCGCAGGAGGTTGACGTCGACCTCGGGCATGACCTCGACCTCTTCGCCGGTCTCGTCGTCCTCCTCGTACGCGGTGGCGGTGATGTCGACCTCGCGCTGGCCGTCCTTGGCGATGAGCCGGCCGTCTTTGACGGCGATCTCGACCGGGCTGCCCCAACGCCGGCCGAAGTGCCAGTCGGCCTGCATCTCGGGCCAGCCGTTGACGGGCAGGAAGGCTTTGTCGAGGACTTCGATGACGGTGCCGGGGTTGAGGTCTTCCTCAACATAGAATTCCAGCGCGTCGTGGACGTTCATGACCAGATGCACGCGGCCTTTGGTCCGCGGATCGTTTTTGATCATGTTGGTCATGCGGACCATCAGGATCTTCATATAGTCGCCGGTGGCTGCGCCCTGGATGGGGTAGTTCACGCAGGCCCGGTCGCCCTTCTGCACGATCCAGCGGTGCTCGCTCTTGTACTCCCAGATGGGCAGGCGGCGGCCGAACTTGCTGGTGACGTAGCCGTGCTGCCGGCCGAAGGCGACCTGTCGCTGGCTCCAGGCGGCGATGTTGGCGTAGACGGCGAAGTAGGAGTCGTAGAGCCGCTGCGCCTCGTCGACCTCGATGCCGAGCCGGTCGGCGAGGGACTTCACGCCCATGCCGTAGAGCAGGGCGAAGTTGAGCGTTTTGCCGATCTGTCGCAGTTCCTTGGTGACCTCGGCGATCGGGATGCCGAGCATCAGGGCTGTGGTGACGGTGTGGACGTCCTGGCCGGTAGCGAACGCACGCAGCAGCTCGGGCTCCTTGGCCTCGCCGGCGATGGCGCGCAGCTCGGCCTGGGACAGGTCGAAGCCGAGGATGTAGTGGCCGGGCGGGGCCACGATGGCGTCACGGAAGTTGAAGTTGAAGCAGGTGTGCGGCGGCGGAGCGTACTCGGGGTCGGCGCATGTGCAGTCCTTGCCGTGAGCGGCCTTGTGCCGGGCGTGTGCCTCGGCGGCCGGCTTGAGGTCCAGGTGATAGACCTTCGGCGATTGTTGATACGGAGGATCGGCGACGGCGAAGCGGCCGGTGACCACGACGGTGGGCAGGTGGTGCGGGTGGGTGCGTCCGTCGGCGGCGTAGTTGAACAGGCCCTCGTACTTGCCGAGGTAGGTGCCGAGCAGCTTGGTGAGCTGCTTCCACTGCACGATCCGCTTGACCACGGGGTGGCGCTTGGCGAGACCGGCCAGGGCGATCTTGTCGGTGGCCATGACGCGTTGGTCTTTGGGCAGGTTGCGGGTGCCTTTGGTGTAGACGTTGGTGCTGTAGCCGAGCTTGTTGTAGAGGACGTCGCCGACCTGTTTCGGTGAGCCGAGGTTGATGGCGACGGGCTGGCCGGTCATCTCGGAGAGATCGGCCATGATCTCGGCGTTGAATTTGTCGCGGAAGATCTCCAGCTCCGCCCGAGCTCGATCCATGAACGTCCAGTCGTACGCGACGCCGAAATCCTCCATCTCGGGCACGACGTCCTGGACGATGGCGTGTTCGACTTTGCCGAGCATTGGCCGTTCTGCTTCGACCTTGGGGGCGAAGTAGTAGTACAGCTCCCAGGCCCAGAGGGCGTCTTCGCAGGCGTAGTTGACGACGTGTTCTTCCAGCGGTAGGGGGTTGAACCGCAGGAAGTCCTTCTTGTTCTTGGCCAGGCCGGGGAACAGGGAGAGCAGGTCGGCCTGGTCGTGGTTGAAGATCGCCTTGGTCAGGTACTTGAGGCCGAAGAACTGGTGTTCGGCGGCGAGGTAGGCCAGGGCCTGGGTGCAGGCGAGGATCGGGAAGTAGCCGTTCTGCTCGCGGACCTTGGCGCCGTAGTGGGGGTCGTCGGCGAGGTATTGGCGGAACCATGCGGCGAGGTGGCGCAGCTCGAAGCCGGCGTTGTGCGCGACGCAGCGGCCGGTGTTGAGCACGGGCCAGAGCAGCCGGGCCACGGCAACGTTGTCGAGGTTGCCGCCGCAGTCGTGCCCGAGCGGGGCGTAGAGCGCCCAGTCGCCGGAGCAGGTGAACGAGACGCCGACGACGAACGCGGTCTCGGGGTGCAGCGAGCGACCTTTGGCGTCAGGGCCGTGGTAGCCGGTCTCGATATCGATGCCGATGACGTCGCCGGCGAGGAGGCGCTCGCAGTGCCGGCCCAGTTCTTCGATCGAGGTGACCAGACCGTAGTTGCGCACGCCACCCATACAGGTGACGTGCCGCGACCGGCATCAGGCGGGGTGCGTTGGATGGAGCAAGTGACCCTGCTGTTGCCGGTTCGTCGAGCCGGCGGTGCGGTTGGTGAGAAGTCCCTTTGAAACAGGGTCACGAACACCCCCGTGCGCTTGGCCGTGCGGGGCCAACGCCGGGCGGCGGTGAGAGGAACGGCTGCCGCCCGGATCTGGCTGGGGGGCGGGCTTTGCTGGGGTGCACGGCCCGCTCCCCTGTCGTGTGTTCAGACGAGTTCCTCGGCGTAGCCGTTCCAGGCGCGCACCAGCCGGGCGTAGGTGGCCGGCTTGACGAGCAGGCGGATCGCTTCGCGTTCGGCTTCGGTGCGAAGGTAGAAATCGATCTGGTCGCCTTTCACGGTGTTGCAGATTTCGTGGGTGAGGCGCTTGTTCTTCACTCCCCTCGCACCGCCCTTGGCCATGGGAACGACGTGGTCCCAGTTGAGAGGCTGCCAGGGGTAGATCGATTCCCAGCAGATGTGACAGAACGCGGCTGCGGCGCTGTTGAGGATGTGTTCCCGGAGTTCGGTTGGTGATCTTGGACGGTTGTTGCGACGCGGCACGGTGGCCTCCGCAGAGACAGCAAGGGCCAGGAACGCCGCAGCGCGCCTGGCCCTCATCGCCGTTCGGTGCTGGGTCAGCCGCCCCAGTAGCCGTTCAGGATGTTGATGCAGACGTTGTACAGATTGATCAGGCCGACCATTCGTGTTCTCCTGTTTCTTGTGGTTGACGCCCCTGGGCGCGGTTTGGACGGGTGGCCTTTGTCCGAGCACAGGTCCCAGGGGCTGGGTACTCCATCGGTCTGCGCTCTGGCCTGGCCTACGCCGGATCGAAGTCGACGTAGGTGACTAGCTCCACCGGGCGGTCGGCGCCGAAAAGGTCGCTGAGGGCCTTCATGAGCTTCCGGCCGCGGCGGTTGAGATCTTTGGGTGTGGCAGCCCAGTAGGTGTCCTGGGTGCCGTTGACGTAGACCTTGGCGGTGCTGCCGAGGCAGATCGCGGCAAGGACGGGCACGCCGGCGTCGAGGGTGTGGCGCAGGTAGGTGCCACGGGCCAGGGCGTCGGGGTCGGTCGGGTCGACGGGCGGCTGCTCCAGGTCGCTGGGGTAGACGTTGCCGCCGCGCAGGGCGCGCTCGGGCTTGGGGAGCATGATGGTGTGCTCGGGGCCGGAGCAGTGGATGAACGGGTCGCGGGCAAGTCCGGTGATGTCGGCGTTGACGATGTTGAGGCCGGCGTCGACGGGCTCGGTGTAGTCAGCCAGCCAGAAGGCGTAGACCCACATACCGCCGAGCAGCGGATCGGTCGTGAATCGTCGGTCCGGCCAGGTGATGTAGCCGCGATTGATTTTCCCCACGAGCGTGGCTACAGGCTTGCCTTGGAAAGGTTCCTGGCCTTGTCCCGAGATTGAAACTTTCGGGTGATCCTGAGCATGCGTCCCTGCCAGAAAGGCGCACCGACGTGGGCGGCGTTGAACTGGTGCAGCAGCTGGAGCCGTTCGTGGCAGTGGTGCATGCGCAGCTCGTATAGCTCGCGGTCCTGGCGCTCGCGCAGCTCGTTGAGGGCGTCGGCGTAGCGCTGGTACTGCTCGGGGCCGAGGGAGTCGATGAGTCGTTCCAGGTAGGTGAGCGATTCGACGATGTCGCGTTCCACGATGCGGGTCCTCACAAAGGGGAAGCCCGGCCCCACAAGGGCCGGGCGTTCGGTGGTGAGCTGGTGCGGCGGCCTACCAGCACGGCAGGGCGGTCGTGGATTTCTCGCAACGCCCCCAAGTGCATTCCGCTGCGTGAAGTGCCCCTCAGCGCCACGACGCAGTTCATTGATCCCTGCCGGGGCCGCCGCACCAGACGCCGTGGATACAGGGGTGCACGGCGTTCGTTCACACCGGTGTCGTGTTCGCCTCCCGGGCCAGCCGGCGCTGCACCGATGATCGACAGTAGGCGATGGTGCAGGGTGTGTCGTGCCGGTAGAGGGTGACCAGGTGGTAGCAGTCCAGACCAATGTCCGGGTGGCACAGGGCGGCGTCGTTGGCTTTGCCGTAGCCGAGCACGGGCTGCTCGCAGTGGGCGCAGCTGACGACCGCGGCCGGGCCGGTCACAGCGGGACCGGGACGCGGGTGATCCGGATGTGCCACAGGGCGCGCAGCGATTCGATCTCCTCGAACAGGCTGCGGGTGAGGCGCCGGCCGAGCACCACGATCTTGTTGATCGTGGGCGGGTCAATGACGTGCAGGGCGGCGGCGGTGCTCACCACGATAACGTCCTGGAGGTTCCATCCGCGCCGCCGGGCGAAGCGCTTGGCCAGACGGTAGGGGCCGATCACCACGTTGTGCTTGGTCACTGTCGTTGTCCTCGATTTCTCGGTACTCGGCACAGAGATAGCGCCGGTCGAGGCTGTTGCGATGTACCTCGATCCAGCTGAACGGGGTCTTACCCAGAAGCGAGACTGTCACCAATGGACAGTCGTCGCCGATGTTGTGGATGCACGTGTCGCACCAGCGGCTGGTCCACGCCTCACCCTCAGTGCTGTTGCTGAAGGGCATGCGGTCTTCGGCGCGGTCCAGCTCGCCGTCCAGGTCGGAGATCATGCTCCGGCGGCGAGGTAGGCGGCGAGCCAGGGCCGCCGGCGCAGCTGCCACTTGGTCGTGGTCCAGCCGCTGATCTTGAACGCGTCCTCGGCGATGTACATCCAGATGAAGCCGCGGTCCTGCATGCGCTGGCAGTACTGCAGCAGCTGCAGGGCGACCGGGTCGATGCGGCGCAGCGCCGGGTGGCGGCTCTCGGCGATGTCGACGCCGTCGCGGTGCAGCGCGCCGACCGGGCGTTCGCGGTCAAGGTCACGCAGCAGCGTGGTCGGGAAGCCCAGCTCGATGAGGATCTCGGCGACCAGGCAGTTGGGCTTGCCCTGGTCGAGGTAGCGAGCGGGCAGGTTGTCCTTGGCGCGGCGGTCCTTGTGGTACGGATCGCGGCTCGCAACGGTGTTCAGGGCAGTGCGAACGGCGTTGACGTCGATCTTGGTCGCCCTGGTCTTGATCGTCACCCTTCCTCCTTTCGGTCGGGCGTCGCGACGCAGGCGGGCGGCTTCCCCGTCGGCACGCCCAGCGTGGCCGCCAGCTTGGCGGCGGCCGGTGTGGGTTCGTTGACCACCAGGACGGGCTGTTCGAGGCCCACATGGCGGTTGTGGCAGGCTTGCCACACGGTTTCGAGCCAGCCGAGCCGGAAGCGCAGCTTGTCGAGGCACTCCTGGGCGGTGGCGTCAGGGGGTACGTCGCCGGCGACGTCCGCGGTAAAGGTACGCAGCTCGTCGAGTGTGATCACAGATCCTCCACGCGGGTGATCCCGTACTTGATCATCTGATCCACCAGAAGCACCGCGCTGCGGAAGCAGCTGGCGCTCATGAACCTGGTGTAGGTGCCGTCGTTCTCGCAGCTCTCGATCACCCACGGGTAGCGCAGATCTCTGCGGGTCTGCGGTGTGCGAAGGCGTCGTATCCGGTAGGGCCGGGGACAGGTGCACCCGTCGCGGGGCTCTGTCCAGTAGGGACAGGACCCGAAGTGGATGAACGGCACCCACCGGATACATCGCAGCGTCACGGGGTGTTCACAACGTCACCCGCTCGGTGTCTCATGCCGCCCGCACGCTGGGCTTCGGCTCGGTCTCGACCTCGGGCGGGATGAGCCCGTCGGGGATGGCCCAGCCGAGTGCTCGCAGGCGATTGGCGGAGTTGCGCACGGCGGCGAACCCGCGGCCGGACTTGGGCAACATGGCGATGACCTCGTCGATCCAGTTGGTCATGCCCTCGGTGTTGCACAGGTACGGCAGCAGGTTGTGCAGCACGACGACGGCGCCGGCGCCGGTGATGGCCCAGCACGCCATCTGCGGCAGCTCGGGGCTGACGTGCACGTGCGGTTCGGGGCAGTGCTCGGTGCAGCCGCGGCGGCTCGCGGTCTCCAGCGTCTTGGCCGCGGTGATGCGCACCATGACACCGGTCATGTCACAGAGGCGCTCGATCTGCTTGACGTGCCGGCTCTGTACCTGCAGGACCAGGTGGGCGGACTTGCGCAGGGGATTGTCGATCCGCCTGATCTTGCCCTTCATCTCGATCACGCCGGCCATCCACGCCAGCAGGAACGGGCTCATCTTCTTCTTTGCCACGGGTTCGGTTCCTTCACTCATACTCGAAAACTCGAGTACGCATCGATGTCTATAACTTGTCTCGTGGCAGGTGCCAGCGGTCCTGGTGCCGGTAGCAGCGGTGGTCGTAGACCTGTCCGCGCCAGCACCAGCGCTGCAGGCATCTGCGGTGGTAGGGGCATCGCCGGTTGAACGCGAGCTTGAGCGTCCTCAGCATCCGACGCTCGCCAGCTCCTCGGCCCAGCTCGCGTAGGTCAGCTCGGCCGACTCGAACAGCACGCCGGTGACCTCGGTGATCCGGGCTCTCAGCTCCTCGACCGTCGGGTGCTCGTCCCCGCCGATGCCCCACCAGAAGATCTGGTTGGCCTGCTTGCGTGTCAGCCCGAGCATGTGCTGGGCGGCGGAGTGCACCAGGTAGCCGTCGCCGCTGGCCATGCCCTCCACGTCCATGCCGACGAGCAGGCAGGTCCATGCGGCGAAGCAGTAGGCGACCCGGCCGGGCACCATGAACGACTGTCCGAAGTAGACGTTCTGGTTCCACGCCGCCGGATCGAGGTAGATCTGAGCGACTACGGCCCTGATGCCATCGACGTTCACCCCCTCCGCCGGCGCCCGCATCAGCAGGTTGATCGCCTTCTGTTTGCTCAGCACGTACGTCCTCACATCCTGTTATCGCATCACTGCGCAGCGTCACTCCGCCATGAAGTACAACAGATTGGACATTCCGGACTACAGAGGTTTGATCGAAGCGTTCGGCGTGGCGGTGCAGGTTCCCCCATCAGAGGTCACCAGGACCAGGCAGGGCCCAGCTCACGTGCATGTTGCACCAGCTCGGGCAGGCTCGCCGGCGGGGTCGGCGAGGCGTGCATCCAGATCGAGCGGCCGACGTGGAAGCGCAGCTCGGTGACGAGGCGCCGGCGAGCCCGCGACTGCAGCGGCGGCAGCTCACTGCGCAGCAGGATGGCGCGATAGCGATCGTGCGCACTCATCGGGGCGACGTCACCCGAGGAACCCGGTGTAGCGCAGCACCCACGTCATCAGCCCGGAGGCCCAGAGCAGGATGCAGGCGGCGAAGTAGTGCAGGCCGACCACGACGAACAGGCCGGTGAGCAGTCCGGCCGACAGGCACACCAGGGCCAGGCCGGGCAGGATCAGCACGCGTCGTACCCGGGCCTCGAACCGGTCCTCCGGCAGCGCCAGGTGTACCGGCCGGGACGGCAGCTGTTGCTGTGACAGTGGGTAGACCCGGTCGTGCCGCCAGGGCGTCGGCATCGGGTCGCGCTCGTACTCGCGGCTGGCCCAGTCACGCCAGCGGCGCAGCTCCACCCAGTCCCCGACGGTGAACGGGTCCCAGCCCGCCTTCCGTCCACTGAGGACAGCCCAGACGTCACGCAGTCCGCGGCGGGCACAGCGTACGGTGCGGTGCCGCCAGGAACAGCGCAGGCACAGCAGCAGGTAGCAGAGGTCGCCGAAGCTGAACCGGATCACGATCTCCCGGCTGCTCATCCCCGCGGACCCCGCTCGCCGCCCCAGTCGCAGCCTGGAACGCACCAGTGCTGATCCGGATAGTCGGCATGGCACCCGAGGCATTGGTTCTTGCACCACGGGCAGCGTTTGTTGCAAGTACAAGGGTCAGTCGCACGTCGTTTAGTGGCGCCCAGCTTCTTGCGGCTATTCAGTTGCGCCACAGAGCCCTCCCCAGTTCCCCATCTACGGAACATGAGTACAGGGTGTATGGCGTCGTACGAACCGAGTGTAGTCAGGGGCTGGGTGATTCCACTCGATCGGGGTGCCGGGTTCACCAGGTTCTATGGCTGCCTGGGTTCTCCCCGGTGGCCTATAGTTTCAGTTCCGCAGCACTAAAACGTGAGTTTTACAGGGGTGGAGGGCAAAGTGTTCACTCTGTTGGGCGTGTCGTCTTAGTTGAGGCGCGCATTGGACCGGGCGAGCAAGACCTTCATCTCTTCCACAGTCGTCGACAGGGCCTCGATGATGTCTTCGAGCGGCACGCCCTCATCGCACATGTCCAACTGGTAGCGAGCGCCCTCCTTGTCGTCGGGCCTGTCCGGGTCAGCGACCATCAACAGCCGGAACGACGGGAGTCGAGCCGGCGGCGCGGGCGGGGTCGGCTTCTGGAACGTCTCGTTCAGGAAGCGCCGACCGGATCGGCTCAGCAGGGTGACGGCCCAGGTACCGGACATCAACAGCAGACCGATCCCCAACGTGACCGCGCCGGCAGCAGGCACGGTGCTCAGGACACTGCCCAGGCCGAAGACCATGAGGACGAGGCTGATGATGAACAGCTGCATCCGCAGTCGGTTGCTCATCGACTGACTCCTATGCGTGGGGGGTGTCCCCCAGTGTGAGCCCTCGGTAGCCGCCCTGTCACCAAGGGCCGTGGGGCCGGCTGCCTGACGGAACGACACCAGTACGAGGCGCCAGGCAGCCGGCGGATCACTGCAGAAGGGGGTCTCGGTGATCTGATCAACCCAACCCGGGGCCCGCCCTGCCGGTGACGCCATCATCCAGGGGTTCATCCCTGCGGGGGACAAGGCGAAGGCCCAGCTCGCCTGTGAGCTGGGCCTTCGCGTCATTGGTAGATCAGGCGGGTCTCAGCGGTCGAACTCGCCGGCCTGCACCTGGGCGACGAACGACTTCCAGTCGGCCGGGTCGAAGCCCAGCTGGCCGCCCTTGCGGTCCTTCGTGTCGCGCACCTGGACGGTCCCGTCGAGTCGCGCCTCGACACAGTCGCCGCCCTCACCGCTACGGGTGCTCTTCTTCCACTTCTCTGTGAGCATTGGTTCAGTCCTTCTCGTTGGCCACCGAATCTTTGATCAACCTCAGGGAGAGGGGTTCGGGGAGCGCCTGCTCCCTGAGCTTGTCAAACCGCAGCCTATAACCATCGGCGCCAGGACCCTCCTCTGAAAGGTCGGTCTCGGTCAGCTCGACGTAGGCGATCGGCGGCTGGTCTGTGAAGTTCATGATCGTGAATCCACCGAGCGTGCCCGCGTGGGAACCGACAGCGAACGGCAGCACCTGCACGATGATTCGGCGCCGTTCGGCCAGGCTCAGCAAGCTCCTGAGCTGGTCACGCCAGACGGTGATCCCGCCGACCTGCCGGCGGATACAGCCCTCGTCGAGGACCAGGTGGAGTTGGCGGAGCTTGCTGTTTTCGCCGAGCAGGAGAATCTCCTGGCGACGCATGCGGACATCAACCCGGGTGGTGATGGTCTCATCGCTCAGCGGCGGTGACGCCGCGGCCATGACGGCTTCAGCGTATTCGCGGGTCTGGACCAGGCCCGGTATCACCGTCACGGAGTACTGGGCCATGCTCACCGCCTCGGCCTCCAGGCCCATCAGCGTGGTGAACGACGCTCGAAGCGCGCCGGCGCTGGATGACCACCAGCTCTTCTGACGGGCGCCCCTGGCCAGCTGCAACATCGTTTCGGCTTCTTCGCCGCTGATGTCGTAGAGCGTCAGCAGCGGCTTGACGTCCTGTGGTCTCGGTGCACGTTTGCCCTGCTCCCACTGCGTGAGAGTGGACGTGCTGATCGTGACATCGATCTTGGCGAGTTGATCAATCACTTGTTGCGCTTTCAACCCGCGCGCCTGCCGAGCCTGCCGCAGCAGCGCTCCAAGCTGACGGCGATCGATCACACTCATGACGCCGAGTGTGCCCCAGGATGGCAGCACATGCAAACGTGATGTCACGCTTGACCATCACATTGACTTGTGACAGTCTCGCTTCAAGCCGCCGAGTAAGCACGCTGGGTGACCATGACAGCCCCCAATGTGTCCAGAGACGGCGAGCACCCAAGGACGCACGTCGGTCGCGGTGGTGGATCAACTGGCCACCGAACGCAGCACGGAGAAGCCGCTGCGGCCGGCGTGCCCGCGGCGACGAAGGAGGGGTCGAATGGCTACTGGGGACTACCGTGCGGGTATTGAGCTGCTCGTACCCGCCTTCGCGGCGGGTGCAGAGCTGCCTGCTCCGTGCATCTTCCGGATCAGCTTCATGCTCGACGAGCTGAGCGCGCCGCCGGGCTACGTCATGGCCCGGGGTCGGGTCCAAGGCGAAAGCCAGGAGAGGGTCCTCAGGCTGCCGCTGGGGCTCCAACTGGCCAGCAGGGGTGTGGTGTACGGCCAACACGCCTACGCGCCGGCTGGGGACCTCGTGCGCGGCTACGTGCTGAACTTCCAGGGCCCGAGCCGGTTCCCCCGGACGAACTACCCGACGCCGTCGTGATGTCGGGACCGTTCGCGGGCGAGCCGTTAGGCATCGCACCCTTCCTCGGGGCCGACCGCGCGCACTACGAGCGGGTGTTGCGCGAGCACGTCGCGCCGGCTAACGGCACGTGCCCGGTGTGTGGGCGGCGGTGCACCGAATGGCACTGGGCGCGAACGCAGCTGGCGCTGATGGAGTCGACCGCTGTCACCCATCAGCGTGAACCTTCGCAAGATTCATGACGTCCGGCATCCGCAACCGCCGGATAGGGGACCTCCGTGCCCCAACACCACGGAGGTCCCCGCCCATCCCGGTCCCTCGCGGGATCAGAGGTGAGGCCCTCGCGGAGCCACCCTTCCGGGGGCCTCACCCCTTAACTGTGTTCGGTGCGATCAGCCACCCGCCAAGACCCATCCGCCGCGAACAGACAGCAGGCCAGCACACCCCCGTGGTGCTGGCCTGCTGTCGCGCGAAGGGGATCTTGCCGCAGAGCACTCGGTTTCCACAACACGCGTACGGGAAGGGACACCCTCGTTGGACTCCGAAACCACTCAAGCCACCCACTGCATCACGGAGTGGATGACGAGGGAGAGGCTTCGGCAATTGCCGAACGAGCGGGTCGTGGCGCTCCAAGTCGGGATCGATCGACCGGTCGTCCGCGCGGCGCTCCGCCAGCTTGCCGTCGAAGGGACGCTGGCTGGACCGAAGCGTGGGCGCTACTGGGTCGTCGTGCCGGAAGGCTGCGACGAGTGGTGGATGATCATGGACATCGCCAGGCACTTCAGGGTTTCCAGAAATACCGTGGCCTCCTGGCGGTTCCGCAAGCGCCTGCCCAAAGAGAACAAGATGATCGGCCGGCGGCCGGTGTGGCGGCCGGGGCGGATCAAGGCATGGCGCAGACCTGACACGTGACTACAGATCTTGCGGTCCGTGCAACGGGACGTGCCGAGCGCCGACTATGGCGGCCAGCAGCGCAGTGGTGTTCATCCGCAGCTGCACGGGTGCCTCGGCCCGGGTCTCCTCGGCCCAGCGCAGCCACGCCGACAGCAGCACGACCGGATCGAGATCACTGACGTCCCCGGGCTGCGGGTCCTTCACCGGACGTATCCGCATGTCGGCGAGCCGGACGAAGTTGTGGGTCATTTGTGCCACCAGCTCTCGGGTCCCCGGGTGATGCGCCACAGTGCGAACCAGGCACGCCACTCCGTCATGGAGTAAATGTGCCCGATGCGCAGGACCCGTACCGGCCGAGGGCAATTCGTGGACGCCCTGCGCTCGATCCAGCGCTTCACCCGGTAAATGGTGACGTTGAGATTCTTCGCGATCTCGCTGACCCCCACGAGGTCGTCGTACAGGTCGAAATACGTGCCCTCCTTCGGGCGGTGCTCGTCGGTCATGTCTGGCGCTTGACCCCGAACGCCCGGATCTCATGATCGCGTTTCGAGTTCTTGGCGATGATCTCGACCTCGGTGTGGTCCCAGCCGGTCTGCCGGCAGAGCCATTCCTTCGCGATCTGGTGGCTCTTGAATTCGCCTTTCATGACCGGGGCGTGCACGGTGACCGTGGCGATGATCTCGCTGCCGGCTTCCGCGGTGGCGTACTCCACGAGGATCTCGCCGACACGATCGGCGAGGTTGCGCTCGACCCAGGCTCGCGCCTGCGCGATGGCGGTGGTGGCGTGCCGGCAGCCCGGGGTGGTGTACACGTTGATCGGCTCGATGCGGTAGACGCGCACGATGCCCTCGTACTCACGGCTGGCCTTGACCCCGGCCTGGATGTTGCCGGTCACCAGCTCTCCTCGTCGCGCAGCGCCACCACTTCCAGCCGGTACGGCTGCTGGTTGTGGGTCTCGGCATCGAGCCGAGCGTCCATCGCGGTGGAGAACTCCGTGTCGGCGTAGAAGAGCTGGTTGAAGTCAGGGTCGATGCGCTCCCAGAACCAGCAAGAGTCGGCGCGCTGGTAGACCAAGACGATGTCCTGCATGGACGCCCCCATGAAGCTAGAACAGCGCGACGAGGGCCTCCATGACGCCCTCGTCGGCGCCGCTACGGTGTGCGTCATCCACTACAGCCAGCAGCCGCCGAAGGTACGCGCAGCGCTGCGGGTTGTAGTGCTTGGCGATCGGCAGGTAGAGCCGGGCCAAGAACGGGTTGACGCCGACGACGTCGCGCAGGCCCTGGCCGGCGCGCACGGTGTTCCACAGCTGCCCGAGCAGGTCGAGGCGCGAGTCGAGCAGTGCGATGATCCGGCCGCGCTCGCTGCGATCGACACCGCCGGCGATACACATCGCAGCAGGCTTGTCGTCGTGCAGCAGCGCGTCGACGAACGACTGGCCCGGGTGCTCGTCGATGAGCAGGTCGATGGTGGCCTGGGTGACGGTGACGTTGGTGAACAGGGCGAGCTTGGCGGCGACGTTGCCGGCCGTGACGAGGCTGCCGCCGGCCCGGGTCAGCAGGTAGGTGGCGGTGCGCTCGTCGAGCAACGGCGCCCGGCGGCGCACCCAGGCCACGGCGTCGGTCTCGTTGGGCATCGCGCAGCGCACGATGCGTCCCTTGTTCTTGATCAGCTCGACGTGCGGCTTCAGTGTGCCGCGCTTAGCATCGCCGACGTAGGGGAAGTCGGGCTCGCCGGCCACGAACAGCAGGTACTGGCCGGGCATCGCGCGCAGCTTGCCGGCCCAGTCGATGAGGGTCTGCCAGCGGCGCAGCTTCTGGGCCTGCCGTACCACGATGAGCCCGGTCTGGTTGGTGATCCGATACTGGTGCACCGCGGCCCAGATCGCGGTCTCGGCGTCCGAGCCGGCCGTGAGGGTGGTGTAGTCGAGGTCGCCGACAGCCAGCTGCTTCCTGGTGGTGTCGACGACCTCTTCTACGAGCACGGCCTGCTCGCCGCAGACCCAGGTGATCCGGCGGACGTCGCCCTGATCGGCGCCGGCTCGCCATTGGGCGTAAGTTGCGATCTCAGGGCTCCCGCCGGCGACCGAGGTAGTTCAGCAAGCTGTTGACTGCCAGCTGGCTCAGGAACGCCTGCACCGCGGTCCAGGTGACCAGCGACGCCAGCACGAGCACGTAGCGGCCGAGGCTCATGAAGGGCCGATGAAGGCGCCGGCGGCGTGCGGGTCGCGCGGATCGTGGAAGATCTTGGTCTGGATCGGGTTCATCGGCGCGGTCAGTCGAGCCTTGCGCAGGGCGGAGACGGTGTCGCGCAGGGCGTCGCCCATCCGGGACTCGAAGAGCACCTCGAACTCGGTGCGTTCCTCGTTGGACAGTGCGAGGTCGAGCAGGGCCTGCAGCTGCAGCAGCGCCACGGAGCCGGAGTCGATGGCGCCGCCGACCTGGTGCAGCTCACCGACGAGTTCGCGGTTGTGCTCGCGCAGCTCGTGCAGGCGCTTGGCGCGCTCCTCGGCGTAGTCGGGCTCCAGGCCGGGCAGCGGTTCCTGAATCCACTCGGGGTTGGTGTCGGACACCGGCGGTTCCTTTCAGATGAGCGAATGCTCCGCCAGCCGGTCGGCGTCGACAATCATCTGCCAGTCCTGGCCGCAGCATTCGCAGTGCAGCGTCTGGGGTTCGGGCCGGGCGGTCACGTCGATGGCGCTGGCGCAGCATGGACAGAACACGATGGCCGGCTCGTACACGGAACTCCTCAGGTGCGGTTGACGAACGGCTCCAGGGCGGCTCGTACACCTAATCGGGACCGTGCTGCCGGGTGTCGGTGCAGGGCGATGAGCATGCGCCTGAGCAACGGCTGGTCCTTGTACAGGCCAAAGGTGTCGGCTGTTCCGAACACCATCCACTGGCTGGTGCTGGCCTCCAGCAGCAGCCGGCGCAGCAGCTCGGCGGCGTCATCGTCGAAGTCCTTGAACGCCGCGGTGAAGCCGCCCTGGTCGCGGCCGGCGA
>JGI10216J12902_101753599_pt1 | contig 17708 bp, 12 predicted proteins | sample KanNatreferecore_FD_12902 | JGI IMG/M metagenome (IMG submission 12902)
ACAAGCGCTAGAAATGGTGTGGGCATCCACAGACGTGTCGTTTATTCATGGCCCACCTGGCACTGGCAAGACTACCACATTGGTACAAGCGATCAAAAGTACTGTGAGTCAAGAGCGTCAGGTGCTCGTATGCGCACCGAGCAATGCGGCTGTCGACCTTCTTGTCGAAAAGTTAAGCGAGCAGGGCCTCGGAGTTTTGCGTATCGGACATCCCGCCCGCGTAACAGAGCAGTCCTTGAGCAAAACGCTTGACGCACAAATAGCCGCTCATTCAAATTATCAGGAGTTGAAGGCCCTTCGTAAAAAGATGGAACAAGTAAAAAGCGCGGCTCTGAAGTACAAGCGCCAATATGGATACCAGGAGAAACGGGAAAGAAGATTGCTATTACAGGAGTCCAAAGCGCTAAAAGCCGACGCCGACGCATTGGAGTTTTACATCATCAGCGATCTTTTGCAACGAACAGAAGCCATCTGTACCACGCTTGTAGGATCATCGCATCCGGTTTTAAGGGGACGGAAATTCAAAACTGCATTTATCGACGAAGCCGCCCAGGCGTTGGAAGCGGCGACATGGATACCTATACTGCGTAGTGCAAGGGTCGTTTTCGCCGGTGATCATCAACAACTTCCTCCAACCATCAAGTCGGCAGAGGCGGCACGACTCGGATTGTCAAAGACCCTTTTTGAAAAAGGAATAGAACGACAACCTCAACAATCGGTCATGCTGAAAATGCAGTACCGCATGCATGAAGACATAATGAAGTTTTCTTCTTCATATTTCTATAAAAATGAATTGGTTGCTCATGAATCGGTAAAGGCCGAACTGCTCAGGCCGAATCAACCCCCTGTTGAATTCATTGACACCGCAGGTGCCGGCTACATCGAGGACCAGGATCCCGAGTCGCTGAGTCGGTTCAACGAAGAGGAAGCACATCTCCTTATGCGCCGCGTCGAAACCTTGGCAGACGAAATCGGACTCGAAGAATGGATCTCCCTGGGAATATCCGTGGGGATCATTACGCCGTATCGTGCTCAGGTTGAATTGTTAGTAAAGATTGCCGAGTCGTCGACTAAACTCGAACCACTAAAGAAGCTACTTACGATAAATACAGTGGACGCATTCCAGGGACAGGAACGAGATGTAATTGCGATCTCTTTTGTGAGGAGTAATTCCAAAAGTGAGGTCGGCTTTCTGGCAGATATCCGTCGCACCAACGTCGCCATGACGCGTGCCCGAAAAAAATTGATAATGATCGGCGATAGCGCAACACTTGGATCGCACCCATTTTATCTTCAGCTCATCGAATATGTTCAGCAAGAGGGATTTTATAAGAGCTCCTTCGAATTCAACACCTAATGCAATTCACTACACCGGAATAAGACTCCAAACTCATTACTGCTTATGATGGCTGATCAAATCCTGACTTTTTTTAAGCACCTTAAAATTTCCGCTAAGCTTCCAACCGGCGTTGGTATACTCAATCCTTATAAAGATGAATCAGTGTATGCGCTTTGCGAGCAGTTTTATAGGAAATACTATAATGACGATAATCCACGCCAGCTTATACTTGGAATAAATCCCGGAAGGCACGGAGCGGGAGTTACTGGCATTCCATTTACTGACCCTATTAAGCTAGAAAAGTATTGTAATATTCCTAACTCCCTCCAGAAGAAGCCGGAACTGTCTGCAGATTTTATTTATGAAATGATCTCTTCGTTCGGTGGGCCGGAGCGCTTCTACGGCAAATTTCACTTCAGCGCAGTAAGCCCTCTTGGATTTGTCATGGATGGAAAGAATCTTAACTATTATGACCTTCGGGAGCTCGAGGTCTGCTTAAGACCATTCATTATTCAAACGCTTACGAAAACCTTAAAGATTGGGATCGATACTTCGATATGTTATTGCCTTGGTGAGGGAGAAAACTTTAAGTACCTCACGCGGCTTAACGCGGAACAAAAGTTCTTTGACAAAATAATCCCACTGGCACACCCACGATTCATTATGCAATACAGGCGGAAGAAGGTTAGGGAATATGTCGACGGGTATTTGAAAGCAATGAGGAACGACAATGATATGAGGATTGCGATTAACGACTAAGTAAACCATTAAACGTTAACGGCGCTTCGCGCCTCTTACCGCTTCCGCAGTCCACGGGTCCTCCGGCCAATGATGTTTCGGGTAGCGCATACGTAATTCTTTTCTTACTTCGTGATACGTACTTTGCCAAAAACTTTTAAGGTCTTGAGTAACCTGGACAGGTTTGAATCCAGGCGAAAGTAAATGTAAAAGGACTTTGTTTCTTCCATCGTTTACGGTTGGCGTTTCTAACAAACCAAACACCTCTTGTAGCCGCACTTCCATTACCGGTGGACTACCCGTCGGAAAATAATTAATCTTAATCATAGACCCGCTCGGAACCGCAAGTCTCGTGGGCGCCAGCTTGTCAAGATCTTTACCAAGGTTCCAGGGTAATATTCCCGTCAGGATATTTGATAGCTGGAGACGTTGAAAGTCCTGGCGTTTGTTGACCTCCGCAAGGTAAGGAGCGAGCCAGTTGTGAGTTGTGTTGACAAGATTCTCATCAGAGACATCAGGCCAGTTTTCATCTTTTCTCCATTGCCGAAGACTTAAAACTCTTGCTTGCCAATCTTTGCACGAATCGTCCCAGTTCAACAGTTTAAGGCCTTCTTCGCGAACAGCATCGCACAGGATGCCAATCTTGACGTCCTGGGGAATGGTTGTGATAGCTTTTGATGTGAGAACTACATTACCTATCCGTTTTTCAATTGCTGCGGTAATCATTCCTTTCTCTGAATTCCAGACAATAACCTCGTGCTCTTTGGCGCGGTCAATCAAATCGTCCTCAGACAAAGGTGCTGCAAGAAAGATCTTCCCTTCAATAGTACCGCTGTCTAACTGGGCAACGGCGAGCCATTTTTCCCGGAGTAGCGGATCGTGGTCGGGTAGTCGTACCGTTCGACCATTGGCCAGCTTATACCTGATACCATGTTTTTCCTGTTGGCGCGCAATACGCTCGGGATAAGCTTCAGAAATCAGTTTGCCGACGGAAGTGTCTGAAGGCATTGCATTATCGGTCTTTATTTTAAATAACCTTCTCCATGCGGCGGCGAGTTTTTCTATTCTGTCGAGCGCCGACTGCTCGGCTGATACACGCTCACCACGTCTCCATCTGCGTAACAGTTCGACCCTCAACGACAGGTCTGTCCCCTCTGATCGTTGGAGGGGATCACGCTCTTCCAATAATGCAGCAACGTCTGTCGCAAGGCCCGTCAACTGACCACTCTCAAGGAGCATGTGAGCAATTCGGGGATGTGTTGGCAGCTGGACCATTTCCTTTCCCCTGGATGTAATAGCATTTTGTTCGATGGCGCCAAGCTCATGTAACAAGTCCATTGCCTGATTGATTGCGCCAACCGGTGGTATAGTCAGCCAGGATAAGTCGTGGATGTTTTTTACTCCCCAGTTGAATAGTTCCAGTATCATAGGGGCGAGATCAGCTTCCAGGATTTCAGGTTGTCGCGTCGCTGCCAGTGACAAGTGAGAACCTTCGGCCCAAAGTCGATAACATATCCCTGGACGCAGCCGTCCTGCGCGTCCTGCGCGTTGGTCGGCGGCGTCACGTGTAACGCGTACAGTTTCAAGCCGGGTAAGACCGCTGCGCGGATCGTACTTCGGAACCCTGGCAAAGCCGCTATCAATAACGACGGTGACACCTTCAATCGTGAGTGATGTTTCTGCGATTGAAGTCGCTAAAACAACTTTTCTCATTCCTTTTGGATGAGGCATGATAGCTTCCTGTTGCTTTTTAAAGGAAAGGTCGCCATAAAGCGGATGAATACTTACACTATCGATACCGTTGTCAAGTAAGTCTAGCACGCGGCGTATGTCACCTGTACCGGGAAGGAAAACCAGAATATCGCCCTGTTCTTCGGCGATTGACTTCCGTATCACTTTTAATACCGACGTAGCAAGTGGCGCAGTTTTATCAACTGGCAGATATTTTAGCGAGACAGGAAATTGTTTTCCGGTACTTGTAATGACGGGAGCTTTAAGTACATCTGCAATCTGCTCGCTATCAAGTGTAGCAGACATGATCAATATCCTTAAATCATTCCTGAGTATCTGTTGAACCTGTTGACATAATGCCAATGCCAGGTCCGCGTGGATACTTCGCTCGTGAAACTCATCGAAGATCACCAGCCCGACATCTTCGAGTGCATTGTCCGATTGGATCATTCGCGTGAGAATGCCTTCGGTTACAACTTCACACCGGGTCTGGCTGCTGACAACACTTTCAAATCGTACTCTGTAACCGATAGTTTTCCCCGCCTCTTCATCCAACAAGCTCGCCATGCGAAGTGCCACTGAACGAGTGGCCAGCCGCCGGGGCTCAAGCATAAGGATCTTGCGTCCGCGCAGCCATTGTTCATCAAGAAGTCTGAGAGGAAGGATAGTACTTTTCCCCGCTCCTGGCGGAGCCTGTAAAATGACAATTCTATTTGAAGCTAACCTGTCCCTGAGTTCGGAAATAACTTCTTCGACAGGGAACATGGAGGGAGTTATGGGTTAGGTAAGAGTTAGGAGCTAGTGTGGGTGTGGGAATCGTTCTCAATCGAGGAACCCTCAACGGAGATACTCACACACATGCCTATGCATAACTCATAACTTATAACTCCTAACTTGTAACTAATTGAGTTTTTGGATGGTCGTATTACCGAATACCAGCCCCTTGTTCACGTCAGCATCACCATTGTAAGTGATCTGAGATTCTCCAAACGCGTTTATCCGCAGTTGGTCTTGTGTGCTAAGGGTAATCTGACTTTCGCCAAATGTATTTGTGGTGGCGGAATAGCTTCTGAGTTCATGCGTATCAATACGGTTCTCTCCGAATAATTTGTATTTCTGGTACTCCGCTTTGCCGCCTTTTATTTTAAGGTCGTTCTCTCCGTACAGGCTCGTCCTTAAATAATCCGTCTTTATGGAGGCAAGTTTGATTTCGTTTTCGCCATAAGCCTTGAGTGTGAACCGCTCTGCGCGAAGCGGCCCATTGCAGGTGAGCTCCTGATTGCCGCGTATCTCCAGGTGTTCAAGTTCGGTGTAAGTCACGTAAGCGGTGAGGTATGCATTGTGGTAAATGCTACGACGCTCATAGGGAGTGACCTGTTCTGTTTTTTCGTTCACTTTAGCGTCGTCGAGGTAAACGCGCAAGGTGCTGTTTTGGATCGTAATGTTGATCTTGTCAGCCGGCACATTGGTGTAAACAACGCGAATGCTTTCGCGATCCCCCTTCTCAAGTACGAGGTTAATCCGGGGTGATACGATGATCTTTCTGAATGATTTAAGGTCCTGTGTTATTTCCTGCGCGACTAAAAAATGGAAGGGAAGGAGCAACAAAGCGACAGCAAGAAGTTTTTTTTGAATACCGTTCATGTCTTATTTGGGTTAGCAAATTTAGGACAACTTCATGGTGTTCAACCCCTATGGTCCTTAATTTATTTTTTTTAATCTACTCCCTGTAACGTGAACAAGACAACTAAAGGATGCAAAAGGTTGCTTCGATTATTCGTTGCGTAATGATTTCACAGGATTACCTCGGGCAGCGCGCGACGCTTGAAAGCTTATGGAAACGAGTGCGACGATCAGAGAGATCAACGCAGCGAAAACAAACACCATCCAGGGAAATGAAATCCTGAATGCAAATTGTTCGAGCCAAAGGTGCATGAACCACCATGCGAGGGGCCAGGCGAGCAGGTTGGCAATAATCACGGGCCGGAGAAAATCCTTGTTGATCATGATAACAATATCATTTTCACTGGCTCCCATCACCTTTCGGATCCCAATTTCCTTCGTCCGTTGTTCGGCAGTGAATGCCGCCAGCCCGAACAGACCCAGGCAGGCAATGAAGATCACGAGAGCCGTAAAAAGAGCCGACACGATGCCTAGCTTCTTTTCTGTCCGGTGTTTTGCCTCGAAGTTTTTGTCGAGAAATGTGTACTCGAACGGAGCCTCAGGGGCATACTTTTTCCAAAAAGAGCGGACCAGCGCCAGCTTGTCATCCGTATCTCCTTTTGTCAGGCGGATAGCCATTTCCCAGTTCGGTTCCGGACCCATTACTACGGCAAGAGCTTGCACTGGCTCCCTGAAAGACTGAAAGTTGAAATCTTTGATTATCCCGATCACTTCGCGTTTGCGACCATCGTGATCATAGTTTGTCACGATTTTCTGTCCCTTGAAATCCTTGATCCCCAATTTTTTTGCCGCCGTCTCATTAAGGATGATAGCATTCGTATCCGAGGGGATCTGGGAGGAAAAAAATCTTCCGGCCGACATTGAATAGCGCATTGTCTCGAGATGGTCAGCGTCCATTTCGTACACGGCCATAAAGTACTCCTTCACAGAGTCCACTTGTCTGAAGACGGATTGCCACTCGACGTTTGGAGGAAGTCGGTTGGCATAGCTCGCGGAACTTATCTCAGGATATTTCAGCAGCTCTTGTTTAAATGCCGGCCCTTTGCTGCCGAGATTTTTCGTATGGAGAAGGTTAATGATGTTGGCCTTGTCAAAGCCCGTATTTGCTTGTTGGAGATAACGAAGCTGCTGGTATACTATTAACGTAGCTATTATCAGCACAGTAGAGATAACAAACTGAAACACTACCAGGATGTTCCGGATGCCGTAGCTCCTGAGCTTTGCCCGAAGGTGCCCTTTAAGAACCTCGACAGGATTGAAATGTGTCAGATAGAAAGCCGGATAACTGCCGGCCAGGAATCCAACGAGAAGTGTGAACGCCAATCCGCCAAAAATATACTCCGGTCTGAATAACACTGCCACACTGAGGTGTTTGTACGTGAACAGATTAAAAAATGGAAGCAGCACTGTGATCAGGAACAATGATAGCAGCACGGCGATCACGATATAGAAGTAAGATTCAAGCAGGAACTGGATCACAAGCTTTCCGTTCTGGGCTCCCACGGACTTACGTACGCCAACTTCTTTCGCCCGGCTTGCTGATCGCGCTGTTGAAAGATTCATAAAGTTAATGCAGGCCAGAAGAGTGATAAGTAAAACGACAGACCCGAATATGTAGATGTATTGAATATCGCCATTCAGTTCAATTTCATCGCTAAGCCTGGATTGAAGATGAATAGAAGTAAGACGTTGATCAAAAAACTGGAGATCATTTCCCTGCGATTTGAATTCAGCAAGTGTAATGTGGTTGAATTGTTCGAGCTCACGACTTACATTCTTTTCGATGATCAGATCAAACCGCGATGTAACGGTCTGGATATTGGCGCCTGGACGAAGCTTGAAGTATGTCACGACCCGGCCCGTAATCCAATTTCCTGCCTTCGCTTCATCCCACGATTCAAGCGAAAGGATCATACTAAAATGAAAATGTGAATTTAAAGGAGGATCCGCCGCAATCCCTGTAACAGTTACCGGATAACCTTGCGCCAGTATGAGCGACTTGCCAATAGGTGATCTGTCTCCCGCGCCCGTGTATCCAAAGTAGCGACGGGCTGCCGATTCGGTGATCACCAATTTGCGCTCGCCATTTAACACACTATCAGCATTTCCATCTACTAACCTGAAATTGAAAAAGTGAAAGAAGTTTGAATCGGCAAGCAGCAGCCGGTCTTCCGTAAATGCTTTGTCTTCATAATGAACGGGAAACGTAGCCCAGCTGGCAATACGAAGGGTACTTTCAATTTCGGGTATTTCTCTTTGCAGCGCTTTAGCGACTGGAGTTCCTGTTTGTGCTGACAGGAATTGTCTTCCTTCAAGCTTCCCTTTAAATCCGAGGCGATATGTTCTATGTGCGTCGGGATGAAACTTGTCGAAGCTTAGTTCATCTTGAATATATATCAGGATGAGCAAGCTGCACGTGATCCCAATGGTTAGTCCTGAAATGTTAATGATGGAAAAACCCTTTTGCTTCAGCATAAAGCGAAGGGCTATTTTCAAATAGTTTTTTACCATTGAATTTTAACGCCTTAATATACTATTTTGAGGTCACGCGCCGATGGGGTTTTTCATATTCGGCAATAGAATGTTATTTTGAATTATTACGGTATGGCATCGGATCGATCGAAGAACATTGCATTTAATATTTCAACCCTTACGATATGATCAAACAAGGCGAAAAAATCGTAAACGCCCGAACTGGCCAGGTGATGGTATTTCTGAAAACTGCCGCGGAAACAAACGGGCAGCTATTGGAAATCGACTGTATCAGCCCACCGTCGGACACTAGGGAGCCCGAGCACATCCATCCCTTCCAGCAAAATAATTTCAGGATACTTGCGGGTGAATGTACCTTCCGTATTAATGGCAAAGAACAGACCGCAAAAGCTGGTGATACAGTTTCTATTGCGCCGAATGTAGAACACTATTTCTGGAACCCTGGTAACGTCGATGCTCGTTACATTCAGGAATTTAGGCCCGCTCTAACTATAGCGGACTTTTTCAACACCTTCTTTGCTTTGTCAAGAGATGGTAAATTGAACGATCAGGGAATCCCAAATTTTTTTCATGCGTCGATCATCATGCTTGCACACAAGAACGACATTCGTGTCATCACACCGCCGTGGCCAATCCAATATATCACGTACAAATTGTTAGCTCCAATTGGAAGGATGATGGGATATAAATCATATTATACGTCCTTGAGAATTTGAAAAGATGTCGATCGAGTCATTTAATAAAACCATCGACGAGTGGACAAATGCTTTGCAAGGGTATACCTGGGAGGATTTGACAGCTAAACAGTCGCTGACAACATGGTCGCTTGGGCAACTGTATAATCACTTGATTAGTGAGACGACTTATTATATCCGTCGAATTGATGTATGTATCTCGAGTAACCGTAATGCAAACAAAGAAATGACTGACGAGGGCAAAGCTATGTTTCACAATAATTCGTTTCCAGACGAAAGGTTAACAGGCCCGCCTTCAAATGCGCGAGTCCCACAGCCAACGGACAAACTTGTTCTCATCACGAAATTTACACGTCTGAAACAGACAATGAATGAAAGGGCCGAATTGATGGAAAAGACTTCTTTTCACGGCAAGTCAAAACACCCTGGTCTGAATTATCTCAACGCCGCTGAATGGCTTCAGTTCGCTGATATGCACATGCGCCATCATTTGAAACAGAAAAAGAGACTGGAGGATTACTTGAGCCCTTCATGCTAACGCTTGTTCTGTTCATTGATAAGTACCAATGATTCATAAGTGGTTGTAAGTACCAGTCGGTACAACGTTGGGATATTCCATAATTTCTTATTTTTGAATTTTATTCAACCTTAAACCATGTTCTTTAACAAGATCAAAGGAAGAGAATCAGGAGTGCTACTCTATGGGATAACACCGCCTAAGGCGACTACCCCGACCGAAAGGCTTGGCGAGATAGCAGAAAAGACCCTGAGCACTCTTTGTTCGTTGGACATAGATGCTCTGACTGTTTACGATGTACAGGATGAGTCAGACAGAACTTCCGAAGAGAGACCCTTCCCATTTGCTAATTCGCTGGATCCCTTTGAATACGCGAGCCGTTATCTCCAGCGTCTATCTATACCAAAAATAATCTATCGTTCGGCAGGTAAGTTTACAAAGGATGAATTGTCCCAGTGGCTTGGCGGATTGAAGACGCATGGATTTCATCCCGTATTCGTCGGGTTGCAAACGCCGGATGCTATCCCTATTACCAGTCTAAAAGACGCGTATCAGATCTGGCACGAAAACCACCGGGATCACTCCGTTATTGGCGCCGTCACCATTCCTGAGAGACACGCAATTCTTAAGGACGAGGACATACGTATTCTGGATAAAGTGGATTCAGGAGTATCCTTCTTCATTTCGCAGTGCATATTTAATGTCGAGTACACCAGAAAAACTCTGGAGGATCTTTTGGCGACGTGTCTCCACAGGAAGCGGGACATTCCTACGATCATTTTTACGTTGACTATATGCGGATCTGCAAAGACCCTTCATTTTATGGAGTGGCTCGGTATTCATATCCCTGACGATATCAAAGAGGAGTTAAAAGCGAGTGAGAGCCCTGTCAATCGTTCAGTAGAAATAGCGCTATCAATTGCAAAGAATCTTATACAATACTGCGAGGAGCGGGCGATTCCATTTGGGTTCAACATCGAAAGTGTTGCAATCCGCAAGGAAGAAATAGAAGCTTCACATCATTTACTAAACACAATTTCCGGATTGTTAAGAGCCAAAGGTTTGCGTAAGGGGACCTTAAACCAGGAAGTCACATTCGTTGGCCCTCCAGGCCGTTAACTCAACTCAGAATAAGAAACCTGAATTTCAGACTACAAATAAGAAAGCGTTTCTCCGCGAAGAAGTTTTACTTTTCTAATTTGAATCCAATGAATAAGGGCATCAAAAATATACTATTGCAATTGGTATCGGTTATCTGATAGTAAAATTGACTGCCATCTTACTCCTTGGGGAGCATTGTACAAAAGTGGCCATTGGAGTAACTGGTATCTCCTGGCTTTCAAATCAAACAAAAACGACAAACCATATGTGGACAACTGATTCTCTATGGCTCGAAGTTGCCATCGTTAGTATAATCTTCGCGTTGGGAAATATGCTGTTCGGCCTCTTCGAGGAGCGCACTCCACGCATCCGTAAAGTCGCGAAGTATCTCCTCACAATGGGTATTGTGTGTTTGATTTCAGTCTATGCTGGCAGGACTGTTTCCATGACACTTCTCGGACTTCTTTTTATACCGGTCATTTACATTCATGCGTATTGGCTCCCCGTTAAGAAAGGAATCAACGGATGGACCGGCGAGCCGAAAGGCAAATACTACGAGTTCCGCGGGTGGAGCAAAGATATCTTTAGGGAATAACCCTATACGACAGGACAAACCAAGGGTGGTTACGGGCAAATGCCAGCAGAATTTCTCACATGCAATGCACTGTTTCGCCAAACAAATGCCTTGCTTTTGTACCAGATTTGCCAAAAAACAAAATTGTTCACTTTTCTTTTCCAGCCATTTGGTGGCATGAAAGCCTTTTAGTAATTTCCTTGTTATAACATTCAATACGGCGACGGTAATCGTCACTTTGACTGCCAATAGGCCCACTTGACCCCTGAAAATGACTGCCATTACCGCGTCCGCCTTGAAGGAAACTGTACCTGCTAAGCGCAGATTAGTTACGTTAGATATCCTCAGGGGCATTGCCCTGCTCGGGATTTTGCTGATCACCCTTCCGAAATTCGCCCTGCCTGAAAAATTCTTCGAAAGAATACTACAAAATCCTGACAGTACCGACTTTAAAATGGCATTCATCGTAAACATGCTCTTTGAAGGAAAGATGAGAGCGCTTTTCTCGATGATCTTTGGTGCTGGAATTTTACTGTTCATAAGAGAGAAGGAAAAATCCGGTAAACCCCTGATAGGAATTTTTTACAGTCGGATGTTCTGGCTTGCTGTGTTTGGGTTGTTCCATTCTCACATCCTTCTGTCAGGTGCTGACATCCTTTATCCATATGCTCTATGCGGTATGATGCTTTTTTTCTTCCGAAAGGCAACACCAGCCGTGCTGCTGGGTGGCGTTCTTTCCCTTACCATGCTTGACATGGCGATAAACACCTACTACTACAGTCAGGGTCGATCCGAATGGAACTCGTACAACGAGGTTCTTCGTGTGGAACAAAAAGGAGAAGCGTTGACTGATGCTCAGTTGAAAGCAAAGGCCCTGTGGTTGGAACATGAAACATGGTATAACCTTGATCAGCAGACGATCGATAAGAACATCGCACTTATGCGATCAACATATTCAAAGATTGCCGGAAATATGCGTGAGACGTTGATAGCAAAGCAAACGAAACGTGCGCCGTTCACAATGGTCGACCCCATGTCACTGATGTTTCTTGGAATGGTACTGTTTCGATGGGGCTACTTTTCGGGAGAACTTCCAAACAAGTCTTATTTATGGTCGATGATCTTTTGTTACGGCGTGGGAATTTCGCTTGCGTTCTATTCATGGCACGTTTCAACCCGCTTCCCTGATGCTTTACAATTCATGGATGCGAATCAATACGATATCAAAATCTATATCTACCCACTACAGCGTATATTGGTGGCGTTAGGCCATGTGTCTCTGATAATTTTGCTGATCCCTCTTCAAGTGGTGAAAAAGTTTTTCGATGCAGTTGGCGCTGTAGGTAAGATGGCCTTCAGCAATTATATTCTTCAAACGATGCTCTGCACATTGATATTTCTTGGCTACGGGTTGGGTTACTTTGCTCACCTAAAATATTATCAGTTGTATTTTATCGTTATCGCCATTTGGGTCGTGCAGTTGACAAGCAGCGCATTATGGCTTAAGTATTTCCAGTTTGGGCCGTTCGAGTGGGCATGGCGCTCGCTAACCTATTGGCGCCTGCAACCGATGCGTCGGTCTGGCCGAAACACGGAATTGCATTCTCCGGGCCGGAAAATTCCAGCGCCCCTGTAACAAAAAACAGGTCTGACACTTAATTATTTTAGGAGTTAGGCATTTGCCTCCCGGAATTTCGGCCCTCACCATCGGGACAGGAAAACTATATATTACTGTGACTGCTAAATCAGGCGAGGCTTGATAAAATAAAGTCATGATCGTTTCTTAATTTACGTGCACTCAACCTAAACAGATCTATGTTCAAGTACATCGTCCTATTGCTGCTAACGACATCAACCGTATTAGCGCAGGAAATAACCACGTATAGAAAAAAAACCTATATGATTCCCATGAGGGATGGCGTGAAGCTTTATACAGTTGTGCTTTTGCCTCTTAATAATACAAAGCCACTTCCCATTCTTTTTAAACGAACTCCCTATGGTGCCGATATTGCCGATTCAACGGTAAACGTTTCGTTCTTTCGGGGCAGTTCGAACATGGCGAAAGAGGGTTATATTTTTGTTATCCAGGACATCCGTGGCAAGTACAAGAGCGAAGGAACAATGGTGATCCACCAACCTCTCATTCATGCTACACAAAAAGGAGCGGTCGATGAGAGTACTGACACATATGATGCGGTTGATTGGCTCATAAAAAATATTCCAAATAATAACGGTCGGGCCGGAATCTATGGCGTCTCGTACCCGGGCTGGCTTGCCCTTGTGGGCGCTGTCGATCCTCACCCCGCTTTAAAAGCGTCCTCTGAACAAGCTTGTATGGCCGACCTGTTTCTGGGTGACGACTTCCACCACAACGGCGCGTTCAGATTGAGTTATGGCTTCGAATACACTTATGGTGTTGAGGCGGCAAAAGGAGCCGCCGCATTCGAATTTCCACAATATGATCTTTATGATTGGTACCTGCAGCTGGGCTCACTGAAAAATGTAAACGCAAAATATTTTCATAATAAGATCCCCACCTGGAACAATTTTGTACAGCATCCAAATTATGATGATTTCTGGAAGAAGGATTCTCCGCTTAGCTACGTTCCTTATCCTCAGATTCCAATGCTGCACGTTGGAGGGTACTATGATCAAGAAGATATAAATGGTCCGCAACTCATGTATAAGCACATGGAAAAGAAGGATAGCTCAAATAGAAATTATCTCGTGCTTGGCCCGTGGAACCATGGCCAATGGTCTGGTGAAGTAGTAAACAGTCTTGGACAGATTTCATTTGATATAAACACCGCTGAAGAATTCAATCGCCTTCAAAAGAAATGGTTCGATTACTGGCTTAAAGGACTTGGTGACGGCAAGTTTGATGAGGCATACACCTTTCAGACTGGTGTAAATCGCTGGAGGTCCTATAAATCATGGCCGCCAAAAGAAATGACAATGAAGAAACTTTACGCTGCGGCCAATAACACATGCTCGTTCAATAAACCCTCCGCGTCGAAAGGCGAGGTAAGTTATGTGAGTGACCCCTCGAAGCCCGTACCTTATCGTACCCGACCGATCGAAAGAACGTATAGCCAGGGTAGCCGTTGGGGTGCATGGCAGGTTGAAGACCAGCGTTTCGTGAGTTCAAGACCAGACGTTGTAAATTTTGTCGGTGATACGTTAAAAGAGGATTTAACCGTTACCGGTGAAATTATCGTACACTTGTTTGCAAGTACTACCGCTTCAGATGCCGATTTTATTGTGAAACTCATTGACGTGTATCCCAATTTTTACAGGCAGGATATGTCAATGAGTGGATTCGAACTGCCGGTAGCGATGGAAGTTTTCAGAGGACGGTTCCGGAAAAGTTTCGAGAAACCGGAAGCCCTTATTCCAAACAAGCCTGAAGAGTTTATGATTGATTTGCATCAAATCAATCATACATTCCGGAGAGGTCACAAGCTCATGATCCAGGTTCAGAGCACTTGGTTTCCTTTGATCGATCGAAATCCCCAAAAGTACGTGCCCAATATTTTTGAAGCGAACGACGCCGATTATACAAAGGCAACGCACACCATTTACTGCAATAGTCAGTACGCAAGTTATATTGACCTTCCAGTTGTAAAAGAATAGTCCGTTGTACGGGGGAGTTTTAGAGTTCGTCGATTCATCTGAGCGATTGACTTACATCGCCTTTTTCATTAGTATTGATAAGCAGCAATCGCCATCAACCCCTTGAGCAAAAAAATCATCTTTTTCCTTTTGATAGTTCTTTCGTCAGCATGCCAGGAATCAGATCGAACAGCTGGGTGGATCGACAAGGAAAGACTTCTCGCTGCAGATCAGCATCCTCAGGATTGGATCTCCCTTGGTGGTAACTTCAAACAACAACATTATTCCCCGCTATCATCTATTAATGCAGAGAATCTTGGCAAGCTTGGACTGGCCTGGAGTTATGATGCACGCTCTCGTCGCGGACGAGTACAACGTGGTTTGGAAGCAACTCCTATAGTGGTCGACGGAGTACTCTACACTTCAGGGGCGTGGGGGGTTGTGTACGCGCTGGATGCAAAAACCGGCAAAGAAATCTGGCGTTATGATCCCGAAGTTGATGGAAACTACGCACGACGAGCTTGCTGCGATGTCGTAAACCGCGGCGTACAAGTGTGGAAAGGAAAAGTCTATGTGGGTGTGCTCGATGGATTTCTTGTTTGTCTTGATGCTGCCACTGGTAAGGTTATCTGGAAGATCGACACAATCACAGACCGCGAGAGATTTTACACGATAACAGGTCCTCCGCAAATCGCGAACAACGTGGTGGTTATTGGCAATAGCGGCGGTGAGTTCGGTGTTCGCGGTTACATTACCGCGTATGATCTGGAAACTGGGAAGCAGATATGGCGATTTTTTATGGTTCCTGGAGATCCGAAAAAAGGATTTGAACATCCGGAGCTAGAAGAAGCTGCGAAGACCTGGGATACAAACTCCTATTGGGATGCAGGCCTTGGCGGGACGTCATGGGGAGAGTTAACATATGATCCTGAACTCAACTTGCTATATGTCGGCACAGGAAATTCGTCTCCCTATCCGATTTGGTTTAGAAGTCCGAATGGTGGCGATAATCTTTTCCTTGCATCCATACTTGCGATTAACCCTGATACTGGCAGACTAGTATGGCATTATCAAACCACGCCTGGCGAGATTTGGGATTTTACTTGTACTGCCAATATGGTATTGGCGGAACTTGAAATTGAAGGGCGTTACCGAAAAGTTCTAATGCAGGCGCCAAAGAATGGATTCTTCTATGTATTGGACCGTGAAACGGGAGAATTGATTTCTGCGGAAAAATTTGTTCCAGTGAATTGGGCAAGTCATGTCGACAAGACTACGGGCCGACCCGTACTCACCGGCGATGGATGGTATAAAGATGGATCAAAGCTTGTATATCCTGCAATGCCCGGTGGTCATAGTTGGCAACCGATGTCCTACAATCCCAATACAAAGCTTGTATATATTCCGGCGCTGCATCTGCCAATGGTGTATACTGCGTTGAAGAAATTTAAATATGATCGCGACAACAACATGGGCGTAGGGGCCAGTCCTGATGAAGTCTTCCCAGAGGGACAAGCCATATCAACTGAGGCATTTCTTCTCGCGTGGGATCCAGTTCTCCAAAAGGAAAAGTGGCGTGTCAAAATGAACGTCGTTGATTTTAATGGTGGTATTCTTTCAACCGCAGGAAATCTTGTCTTCCAGGGGACAACCGACGGTTATTTTGTTATATATCGGGCTGATACAGGTGAAAAACTCAAGGAGATCAAGACAGGAGTAGGCATTATGGCGGCTGCCGCAACGTATAGTATAGACGGCGAACAATATGTCTCCGTTATGGCCGGATATGGAGGCGCGCCGATCGCATTCGTGCCGGAAAATGCTGCGTTTTATGAGTATGAAAACAACGGTACAATCCTTACGTACAAACTTGGTGGTACTGAAACTCCATTGCCGCCAGCGGCCGTTGCCGTTCCTGTACCCACACCACCCGATATTGTGTTGTCTGACGCTCAGATTAAATCAGGTGAGAGTCTGTTTAATACTTATTGCATCTTCTGTCACAATGGATTTGGATCTAAACATATAGCTGCTTATCCGGACCTCGCCAAAATGTCGCAGAATACTCACGATCAGTTCAATTCGATCGTGCTGAAGGGCGCGCTCAGTTCATATGGTATGGCAAATTTCTCAGACGTGCTCGATGAACAGAAGGCTAATGCCATCCATCAATATCTCACTTTTCAGCAACGGAAGCTTTTCGCGGATTCATCAAGTCTTGTCGTTAAAAAGTAAGATTTGCTTATTGTATTTCTTTAACCAATTCGAAATGAAATTCTTTACATCTGTTTTACTACTTGCCTCTTCTTTCATTGTAAAATCTCAGCCTGTCGCTATTAAGCAATATGTAGCCGATGAAAAAAACCGGCATCGCTGGCTGAAAGAATACGTCAGCTTCCTCTCAATCCCAAATGTAATGGCGGATACTACAAACATTATAAAGAATGCAAATTTTATTCACGAGTGGCTCAAGCGAACCGGCGTGAAAAGCCAATTATTGCATTCAGGAAAAAAAGGCTCCGCACCTTTTGTTTATGGGGAAGTGATCAGGCCTGGTGCGACAACTACGCTGGCATTCTACGCACACTACGATGGTCAACCCGTAAATCCCAGACAATGGGCGGAAGGCCTTCAACCTTTTACACCCGTACTGATGTCCGCGCGTCTGGACAAAGGCGGTAAGATAATTCCATTCCCTTCGGAAAAAGATCCGATTAATTCTCAGTGGCGTTTATATGGGCGTGGGTCAGCCGACGACAAAGCTGGAGTCTTTGCAATCATAACCGCGTATGAGGCAATTGTGGCAAAAGCGCTTCAGCCTAATGTTAATCTTAAATTCTTTTTTGAAGGGGAAGAAGAAGCCGGCTCGACATACCTCGATGAGATATTCAAACGCAATAAAGAATTGTTAAAGGCTGATCTATGGATAATATGTGATGGTCCAAGGCACATATCTGGAAAGAAGCAAGTATTGTTCGGCGTCCGCGGCGATGTTAATGTCGACTTGACTGTGTACGGCGCAAAGCGACCACTGCATAGCGGAAACTACGGGAACTGGGCTCCAAATCCAGGCATGCGTCTGGCCCAATTGTTAGCGAGTATGAAGGATAAGAATGGAAATGTGCTCGTTGATGGTTTTTATGATGACGTTATTCCCTTGTCGGAAACTGAAAAACAAGCTCTCAGGAAAATACCCGATGTTGAAAGCACCTTGAAACAGGACCT
>JGI10216J12902_100429590_pt1 | contig 17698 bp, 20 predicted proteins | sample KanNatreferecore_FD_12902 | JGI IMG/M metagenome (IMG submission 12902)
TTCCGGGTTCCGAGTATTATGAAATGGTAAAAGAAGTTTACGATATGTCGCTTACGCTGACTCCCGATCAAATCGCCCAGGCATTATACTACCGTGATTTTCCCGGATATGGAGGCGGTCACTACATGTCGATCCTTAAGCAGGTATTGATGCAGGAAAATGCAATGCTGGATGAGGCAGCGATTGCTTATGCCAAGGCAGGCATTGCCTGTGTCGAAGCTGGCATCGGATGCTGGCAAGTGAAATATATGTGGAATATCGAGCGGCCAATCACGTGCATTACTGATCCGCTCAGATTAAATCATCCCGGATGGATTCCACTGTTTGGGACACCGGCCTTCCCGGAATATACTTCCGGTCATTCTACCGTGGGTGGAGCATTTACAACGGTAATGGCAAACTTATTTGGTGAGAACTATAATTTCACTAATCACACGTACGACTATCTTGGAATGACGCCCCGGTCATTCAATTCTTTTAAGGCCCTGGCTATCGATATAAGCATGTCGCGGGTGTATGGCGGCATCCACTATCGTATCTCTTGCGAGAGAGGACAGAAATCGGGAGAAATAATAGGAGCAAACATCAATGATAAGCTAAAGTTTAAGAAATAATTGTTCGAACGACGGAGCTTGCTTTTATGCGCCCCACGTACTGTATTCGAACTAATGAGTTGATGACTCAACCAGCATTTACAATAGGTATTTAAGATTTTTAAAATCCCGGTTCGCCGGGATTTTTTGTGTCGACTATGCATGGTATTTATCCAACCGTAATCACAATACTAATGCTGCTGCAACCCTGCGTTATTTATAATAACGATGCAGCAGGTACTTTAACTAATGAATTTATAAGTTTGTTTTGCTTGATATTAGGAAAAAGGTTAAATTCGTTTCGTCGAAAACTGACCGATGGTTTTTGACAGGATACAACGATTACAAGTATTACTCGCGACCTGACTCGATTTATTGTTTTAAAGATTGCTTTTGCTGCATAATACGGCCATGCAATCGTTTCCTTTAGACCCACCATTCTGAGATTCCTTTGTTTCATCTGTACTTCAGGTTGAACTGTGTGTTTACTGTTAATGCATCATGTGACTCCAGGTGAAATGAACGCAAATGACCGGCTTACCTCTGGCAAGCATATATGTTTTTATTTACTCACTATTAAATTCTATTCAAAATGGCTACAGCAAGAAAAGCCGCCCGAAGAGCGGTTGCAAAAAAAGCAGTTAAAAGAAGGGCCGTTAAAAAAGCGGTTAAAAGAAGAGTTGTAAAAAAAGCAGTTAAAAGAGCTGCTGTTAAGAAAGCAGTAAAAAGAAGAGTAGTTAAAAAGGCCGTAAAGAGAAGGGTCGTAAAGAGGGCAGTTAAGAAGGCTGCAGTTAAAAAAGCACTCAGGCGCAGGGTCGTCAAGAGGGCAGTGGTAAGAAGGGCGATTCTAAAAAAGGCAGTAGAGAATTCAATGGCTAACGGTTAGTTTGTAAATATGATTCGATAAGTCCGGCTGGTAACAGCCGGACTTTTTTTTGCCTCTTCTCCAAATAAATGGAGAAAACGTATATTGGCGTTCCAATTATGCGCATACGCCAAGTCCTTATTTTGAGCTTACTCTGGTTGGTTACCGCCTCTTCGCTGGGCCAATCCAAAGACGTGCAATTCCTTCTCGATACGACGCTTTCGCTAATGCAACGTCATTCCGTAAATGCAGCCTCGGTCAACTGGGCCGCGCTCAGAAAGGAGATTTATGCCCAGAGCGCAGGGAAGGAGAACGCATACCAGCTGGGTCCTGTTTATCGCAAACTATTTGAGGCGGTTGGTGATTTCCACGGAGCTTTTTTCTGCTGGGACAGCTCCTATAAATGGCAACGCCCGGAGAGCCCATATCCCGACTCGATCGTAAACGAATGGAAGAAGGGAGTTACTATTCAGACAAAATTGCTTGATGGAAATATTGGCTACTTGCGGGTGCCGTTTATGTCGTTTGCACAAAGACCTGCACTCGACGCGAAAGCCCAGGCTTTGAATGACAGCCTCTGCGCGCTCATTCAAGGTAATGTAAAGGGAATTGTGCTGGACCTGCGACTCAACGGGGGAGGCGCGATGTTTCCCATGATGCTTGGATTGCAGCAAGTGCTGGGTGAAGGAAAGATCGGATCATTTGTGACCAACCCGCCGGAAGACTGGATCATTAAAAATAACGGATTCTATCTCGACACCACCCTGTTGACTGCCATCGTACCGAAATGCAAGATTCTTCCGGCAAGCTTCCCGGTAGCAGTATTAATTGGCAGGGGAACAGGAAGCTCCGGTGAGTTTTTGGCGATGGCCTTTAAGGAAAGGAAAAATACCATCTTCATTGGAGATGAAACAGCAGGATATATTACCGTAAACCAGGGTTTTCCGATAAATGACGCAGTTTCATTGTTGTTAGCCGTTGGTTATGGCACGGACCGGACGGGCCGGGTTTATAAGGCTGCCCTTGTGGCCGATATAATCAATAGAGAGCCGGATAACTTTAATAATATAAAGAGCGACAAGAAGGTGTTGGCCGCAATGAAATGGATTACAGATAAGAAAAAGTAATGCGGCAAATGTGCAGATGTGCAAGGGAGTTATATAAGCCTCTTTAAGCCTGTAATCCATTGTGTCATAGACAAAACCTTTTACATTGAGAAAACAAACAGTTGTATTATTAGTCCTGGTTATTCTAGCCGCCGCCGCCTTCTTCATCTGGAGCGCCATAACTGCCAGGAAAAGGTCGAACGATCTTATGTCAAAATTCAAAGAGGTAAACGATGAACTTGCTTCATACAATAAGCCGGCTGACACCAGCCGTTCGGCTGCGTCGTTGGTAAATGATTTTCCTACAAAAGAGTTATACAATCAAATCATCCTGTTAACTGATAGCTTGAAGGAGATGTATTCGCACATGCCGGATGCACCGCAGCGGGTGAGTCCATCGCCTGCAATGGAAAAAGATATCAGGAGACTCCTGGATTATATCCGCCGGGTCAATAAACTGGAGTGGGATATGATGGATTCAAGCTTTCCCGACACCATTAGCTACTGGAAAAGTTCCACAACCTTTAATCCTGATAAATGGTATGGAGATTTTTTTAACAATCAGTACAAAATTCAGGCGGTTACTTACCTGGGCTATTTAAAAAGCCAGGCTGAAGACCGAATGGAAAAATGAACCGCTACGGTACGTTCTTTTGGGGTTGCACATCCAACTCATTGATTTGATCTTTATATTCATTCGGGAGCAGCACGCTTTTGAGCAACCAGTCCATTTTCATTAAGCGGCTTACTTTGTAGATGGGAACTACGGGCGTGAGCAATGAAAAGTCACTGAAATCAAGCAGTTCTTTCACTCGTTCAGGCACCAATAGTTTCTGAGCCTCGATCAATACCCGGAATCGCATGGCACCCAGGTGTTTCTTGTATTGTTTGAACAGGTCGGCCGTGTAGTTGCTTTTTTGAAGGTCTTGTTCCATATGTGCAGCGCGTGCAGGCAGCCATTTAACGTAGTTTGATGGTAACTGTTTTAATCCCATCCGGGTTCCGACACGCCAAAAAACGTTGAATACTTCTTCCTTTTCTTCCTCGGTCAGTTTTCGCTCTAATAATTCAAAGGAGGCAATGGAGTAGTGAATGAGCATGAACAGCACATCGCGGTAAGCCCAGTCAGGTATTATGGCACCCCGGCTTTGCTCGACGGCCCCATGAATATGACGCAAAGTGTCAATCGCTTTATTGGCATCCTGCAGCGACGCAAAGACAATTTTCCGTGCATAACTTACTGTAGAGAACAAACGACCCAACGGATCTGCCGGTAACTTACCAGTAAAATAAAGCCAGTCTACTGCTTTGTTCAATGCAAATTCTGCCGATGCACCAGCGAAAATGAATAGCACGGTATCACTTTTACCCCAAATCTGCCTGACGACGGAATCTTTACTCACGAAGAACTCCATAGTGTTGTTTTATTATACAAAGTTAACGGGTGAGAATTAGAGTCCCTTGCAGGTTGGTAGTTTGCTCCGATTTCTTATACCAGCATTTCCAAACATATGTGCCATTGGGGGCGGTTCTGCCATTAAAGGTTCCATCCCATCCCTTGTGCGGATCGGCCGTTTCAAAAATGACCTGGCCCCACCGGTTAAAAATTTCCAGGTGAAATGCTTGTAGCCTGTTGTCGGTAATCACCTTGAACGTCTCATTTCTCCCATCACCATTTGGGGTGAATGCGTTTGGAAAGTAAACACCGCAATTTCCGTTAATAACCTGCACGCCCGATTGCGCGGTGCCACATGAATTGGTAACAGTAACGGAATAAAAGCCGGTAGTATGAGCCACGTACTGATTACCGGTAGATCCATCGTGCCATAAATAGGAGTCAAACTCTCCAGGTTTTAAAACCAGCGAGTCATTGCAAAGAACAGCCGTGGGTTTAAGATCGGGCCGTGGCTGCAATTGAACCGTCAGCTCCAGCACGCGCACGCTATCACACCCATTTGAACCTGTAAACACATTGGTATAAATGCCTGCGGCAGTATACCCGAGAAACTCCTCGCCCTCGCAAATGCGTTGCCGTATGGTATCTTTGGTGGTGGGCTTAACATTGAGGTGCAGCATCACATTGGAATCGCAACCGTTAGGCAGATGAAAAGACTTAAAATAGTAGCCCGGCTCGGTAAGGTTCCGGTCTCCAAAACGAAAGGCCTGCCCCTGGCATATGGTGGCATTAATGGTGTCGGAATCGGGAGGTGGTGGCGCCACCGTTGAGCCCTCTGCCAGTATGCCGGCCACTGTTGCTGAGGAAGCCACGCGAATGACGAGGGTATTTTTGCCAGCCTTCCAGTTGCTGCACAACTGAACCTGCGTTTTCGTATGAGGGGTATGACCTGGCGGATTGAACGGATTGGGTAGCGGAATAATGCCAAGTGCCGGGCTTTGCGGCACTCCATTTATATAAATCTCATAAATTGAGTTATCGGAATAGAGGTCTAAATTGAGGCAAAAGGTATTTGGGTTGTTATAGCTACGGCCGCACGAATCAAAACAGGCGAGGTCGATCTCGCGCATAAAATAGTAATAGTGGTTACCCTGGTGTTCACCCGACGCCGAAAAAGAAATCCATTTGCTGGTTAAGGTAGAGCTTTGGTAGTAATTCGCATCGAGCGGATTCATGACTATTGCAGCCTGGTAGGTGCCGTTAATTGAATCAGCCGTTACCTTCCAGTTGAGGTCAGTATTTCCTGAATTTAGAACGCCGCCGGCATTGTTGCGACCCGTGTTAAATAAATGACCAGGCGGTGCTGCGCTGATTTGAACACTGCATTGGGTGAATGCTGATGGCACCCATGAAAAAAGCAGGATGATAACAAGTAGGTATGTGTTGAAAAAATGCCGCAATCGTTCTATCTTGGGTTGCTCGCGCCGGTTAGGTATAATCTACTAATTTACAGGATATCGGCGGGCCCAACAATAACCTTCGTCAACGAGGGAGGGGTTGGCCACATCTGTTTAAAACTAATGTGAACCTATGTTTCATGCTACATTTCTTGCATTAAACCGGAAAAAGCTAAAATTTGCTTATGCAGCTACTGCGATAACGTTTTTGGCCCTTGTACTGGTTATTCTGGGTATCGCTTTGTTTAATGATGCAGTGCCGTCGATCGGTTTGATTGTTGCTATTTTAGTCGTTGCGGGTATTGTATTCCCGATTTTCACCATTTTTCTCGGATGGCTTGGGTGGCATTATAAGAAACGCAAGAGAACAAAAGCTTTTCTGACGCCTCCCTTTGATGAACTCGATCGTATTGGTTTTCGCCGTTCCCTCGTTAATGAGAATTCAAAGTGGGTGTTTACCGATGAAGCCTGGCAAGGTAAATTCAACGGATTTACAATCCTGTGCAATGTGGTGAATGAACGGTACCATATAATAGAGATGGAGGTTTTTTGCCAACGCCGGCAACTCGAAAAGGCAGAATTTGCTGCCCTTTCTGAAAAATTCAAGCAATACGATATTGAGTTTGGCTTTGGCAGCCTGGTGAAGCAATACGATACCAAAAGGCTGACTATTTACACTGCAGCGGAACTGAAAAACGATTTGGAGCAATTCACGCGTTTGTTAAAGCAGGAGGGTTTTGAGCCTGCCGACATTACAGAATCAAAACAGGTCTGACACAAGGCTGGCGCAGCAGGTCTGTAATTTTTTGATACACTTCGATAGTTGAACGGAAATTCTTTATTGACGATGATGTATAGAATGTGACAGTGCATAACGGTCAAACAGTTCATCTGATTTATGTTGAAATTTAATCGTAAGTACTTTCTTTTCGCCCTGGCTTTCTTCGTAATTGAAGTGTTGATCGCTCTGTATGTCCGTGACACATTCATCCGGCCTTATTTTGGAGACTACCTTGTTGTAATGCTGTTATATTGTGCCGTCAAGGCATTCATAAATGCAACGCCTGTTAAAGTAGCCATTGGGGTATTGCTATTTTCCTATTTGATCGAGGCATTACAGTATCTTCAGATTATTGAACGGATCGGTCTCTCGGACAATGTGATTGCGAAGACCGTCATCGGGCATGGTTTCGAATGGTGGGATATGCTGGCTTACACCTTGGGTGTGGCTACCGTGCTGATGCTGGAGAGATGAACCAAATGAGACAACGACAACTAAATAGAACAATAAATGAGGAAAATATTGGTACTGGCGTTTTGCCTGGGTAGTTTATATTCATTTGCGCAGGATTCGGCTTTTGATGGCCATAAGTGGGTGGCTCCCTATCATTTGTCCGTTCCCAAAGATTGGGGTGTTGAACGTTTTCTTATTCCAATCAGTTTTGCCCCCGGTATACCTTATAAGGGCGTTGAAGATATACGGTTCACGCCGGGCTGGGCAAAAAAAGAAAGTGAAGAATACTGGACCTATGCATTTTTATGGTGGCTGGATGGTGCTGTGGCCATGGACGCAAAAACGTTGGCGGAAAATATGCGCCATTACTACCAGGGTTTGATGGAGGTAAATAATGTGCCGAAAGAAAAGCGAACCCCGGTAATCACTTCCTTCAAAGAAATCGCGACCACTGACGGTGATTTGAAAACATTTGCCGGCACAGTTCAGATGGTGGATTATATGACGCTAAAGCCCATTACATTAAACGCGCATGCACATTTGAGAGCTTGTCCGGAACTAAAAAGAACGGTCATTTTTTATGAATTATCACCCAAGCCGACAGGGCATGCCAACTGGGCAAAACTCAGACAATTGCTCGAGCAATTCAGGTGCAAAGCTCCGACTGTTGCGGTGTCGGATGAAACACTTAAAATAAGGTCGCACGTTGCTCAAAATAAGGCCTCCATCGTGAATGAGTTTACGCAGTTACTGGCCATTCCGAATGTAGCAGCAGATACCGTGGGATTAAAAAATACCGCAGCGTTCATTATGGAAATGATGCAAAAGCGTGGCATTCAAAAAGTACAAATGCTTCCCGCGGGCACGAGCGGCGCGGCTCCCGCGGTCTATGGTGAGGTAATTGTTCCGGGTGCAAAACAAACCCTTATTTTTTACGCGCACTATGATGGTCAGCCGGTAAATCCCGCGCAATGGGCAAAAGGCCTGGAGCCTTTTAAGCCGGTCTTATATACAGGCGCTTATGACAGGGGAGGAAAGAATATTCCTTTTCCCGGCGACGGAAACTATGAACGCGATTGGAGAATTTATGCAAGGGGCGCGTCGGATGACAAAGCAGGGGTGCAGGCGATCCTCACTGCTTATGACGTCCTGTTAAAAACTGGCGGTAAGCCTACTTGTAATCTCAAATTTTTCTTTGAAGGGGAAGAAGAAGCCGGATCACCACACCTCAATGAAATTTTGGAGAAACACGCGGCATTGCTTCAATCAGATCTCTGGGTGATATGCGACGGCCCGGTGCATCAGTCGGGTAAGAAACAAATAGCCTTCGGTGTGCGGGGCGATGCGCACGTGGAACTTACAGTATACGCATCAAAGAGGCCGCTTCACAGTGGCCACTACGGTAATTGGGCACCCAATCCTGCCATGATGCTGGCAGAGCTATTGGCGTCTATGAAAGACAAAACCGGTAGAGTAACCATTAATGGATTTTATGACGACGTAGTTCCATTAAGCGCCTCCGAGAAAAAGGCATTATCGGAAGTGCCGTCAGTTGACGAGCAAATGAAGAGTGAGTTGGGAATTGCAGCCGGGGAAATGACCGGCAAATCATTAAGTGAATCGATCAATCTTCCTTCTTTGAACATAAATGGAATGCATAGCGGTAACGTGGGCAAGCAAGCATCCAATCAGATTCCCACGTATGCAACGGCCGTTCTTGATCTTCGGCTGGTATTGGGTAACGATTGGCAGCGGCAACAACAAAAAGTGATCGATCATATCAAAGCGGAAGGATATTTTGTTACCGACAAAGAACCTTCCGACGACGAGCGCAAAAAGCACGGCAAGATCATAAAAGTGACTGCGGGGAAAGACGGATACAATGCACAACGAACCTCCATGGACCTTCCCATAGTGCAGAAGGTTATCGGGGCCGTTAAATCTACCACCCCCGAGCCGGTTGTGCTGCAACCCACCATGGGTGGCAGTTTGCCGCTTTTTTTATTTGAAAAGTATTTGCAAGCCAAAACCATCACGGTTCCTGTTGCCAACCACGACAACAACCAGCATGCCGAGAACGAAAATATCCGGCTGGGAAACCTGTTCGACGGTATAGAGACAATGGCCGCATTGATGAGGATTAGGTAAATTCGGTATAAATCGACATTAATGATCTCAGAAAAGAAATTTAAGGAAATGGCGCTTTCATTCCAGGGAACAGAAGCGGTAAAACACTTCGACCGCATTGGATTTAAAGTTGCCGGGAGGAGAATGTATGCCAGTTACCTAGACAAGGACAATACCGCCAACATATTTTTAGATGTGCCGGAACAAAAGGTTTTTTGCGAGATCGATCCAACCAACATTTATCCGGTTCCGAATAAATGGGGTGATAAAGGCATTACTACCTTTGATCTGAACAAGGTGGACGGGGAGTTTGTGCAGGAGGCGTTGTTGTCGGCCTATAATGCTGTTGTGAAACCAAACCCTGCGAAATCGAAGAAAGCAGCATCTGTCGACGGTTACTTAAAAGCGTTACCTAAGGATGCACGCGACAAACTGACCGAATTACGGGCGCTACTCAAATCCGTCGCTCCCAAAGCAACCGAAGCACTGAAATGGGGTGTTCCGGTATTCGAAGAAAAGCGGATCTTATTTGCCTATTCGGCACATAAAGCGCATATGAATTTTGTGCCAACACCGGCGGCCATGGAGCCATTCAGGATAGAACTCGCTAAATACAAGACAGGTAAGGGGAGCATTAGTTTTCCTTACGATAAGCCGCTTCCCAAAACACTTATTAAAAAAATTGCCACATACCGCTTACGTGATGTGCGAGACAATGATGCAAAATGGATGTGAAATGCCACTCGCTTTAATCACAGTGGCAGGCAGGGAAGTTAAAGTCAAATCTGCCACTCTTTAATTCAATAATGGTGTTGTTCTGGTCTCCAAGAATGAAATGGAATTCGCCGGAAATAACTTTTGCAGCGGCGTCAAACCTGGTGATCGTGAATTTGCTGCCGGGTAAAGGACCCGTATAAACGCCCATTGTTGGGCTCGCATCCTCTGAATAGAAACTGACGGCGATGGAATCGACCTTTTCGCCGATGGAAGAGACGGAGGCGTCGAGTGGCGTCTTGATATACAAATAAGACTTCTTATCGCGGTACTGCCTCGCAAAGCTGAACTCCAATGCAGGAGGGGCTACATAAGCCATTTGAGCAAGACAGGCACTTTGAAGCGTTTCACATTTCATAAAGGGTACCCAAACGTAGTCATTCACAACAAATCCCATCGTATTGGCCCCTGAAGATGTTACCGACGGCAACTTAAAATCGACGTTCTTATTACACTGACTGGTTGCGAATCCCATTGCTATCAGCATCATTCCGATAGACCTTCTTTTCCATGTCTTTATCATGCCCTTTGTTCTTTTGTAGCTTGCAAAATAGTGGGAACAAATGCGTCTTTTCTACCGTTCATCAATATTGGATGCTGCAGCACGCATTTTAACAATGTAAGGGCAAAGCCTGGGCAACGGATTCAGGATTGGCGAAATTATTGTATTTTCAAAGGCGCCATTCACTAATAAATAATCACCTTATGGGTAAACTGGCAGTGATAAAAACCCAGGAAAACGATGCAAGTGTCATCGACTTTATCGACGCCGTTCCTGACGAGCAGAAAAAGAAAGATAGTCTTGTTGTTCTCAAGATGATGGAAAAGGCTACAAAGGAAAAGCCAAAAATGTGGGGCGGTTCTATAATAGGATTTGGTAACCTGCGGTATAAGAGTCCCCGGAGCGGCAGGGAAGTTGACTGGTTCAGGATTGGCTTTTCGCCCCGCAAAGCCGCCCTCACCCTGTATCTGGCGATTGATGTTAAAAAGCATGCCGCTTCATTGAAGAAACTGGGAAAGCATAAAACAGGAGTTGGTTGTATCTATATCAGTAAGCTGGAGGATGTGGACTTGAAAGTGCTGGAGGAAATGGTTAAAGCCTCCGCTAAGAAGGGCATGTAAAAAATAATTTAAACCGCATATATGGGTGTTCAATTCAGTTCTCTTCAACCTTTTGTTCCTTCGGGTAAAGACTTCCAGTCTTCTAAGCAGCTATTCCAGGATTTGGGGTTTAACCTGGCCTGGGACGAAGGTGCTTATGCAGGTTTTGAAAAGGATGGTTGCCGTTTTATCCTGCAGCATTACTTTGAACCCGGCTTTGCTGAAAACTTCATGCTGACCGTGCGCGTGTCGAATGTAGCGGAGTTTCGCCAGCAGGTGCTCGATAAAAAACTCCCTGAAAAATACGGTATCCGTATCGGAGAACCGTCGCAGCAGCCATATGGCAAAGAAGTGAACTTAATTGATATTGCAGGGGTTTGCTGGCATTTTGTTGAATAAGCGCGGCATTTAACAGCCACCTGATTTCTTATTCAAAAGCCCTCGCCAGATCGGTTTAATAATATGCCCAAACCTAAGCTGACTTTCTTTACCTGTATCGGAATAATTGGCCTGCTGGCAGTACACATCGGTTTTGCCAAAACCTATATTTCACCAGTATTAAAAGGGACGTTCAAAGCGCCAACGGTTATTTACTTGCACGGAGCATTTGCTTTTGCATGGGTCGCTTTATTTCTCATACAGTCGCTGCTGGTCAGCGCAAGAAGGGTTTTGTGGCATAAACGACTGGGAATTTTCACGCTCTTTGTTGCGATTGGCATTTGCGTTACCATGATCCCCGTTGGCAAGTACCAGGTGCAGCGTGAACTGGCGGAAGGATTCGGAGACACGGCAATCTCAAGCTATGTCGGAATCGTTACAACATTGTTACTTTTCGTGGGATTTGTTGCCGCTGGTTATTTTAACCGTGCCTATCCTGAAGTTCATAAGCGCTTATTGCTTCTGGCAACGATTATCTTGCTTTGGCCGGCCTGGTTTCGATTCCGGCATTATTTTCCATCAGTACCACGGCCCGACATATGGTTTGGGGTAGTCCTTGCCGACAGCCTTATCTTGATCGCCTGGGTTTGGGACAGAATAAAAAACGGCGGAATACATCCCGTGCTTCTGTACGGCGGATTGTTTGTTATTGCGGAACATGTTTTTGAAATACTTACGTTCGACACGGCGGCATGGCGCTCAGTGGCAATGAGACTGTATTCCATATTCTAGATGGTATTTAGGCGCATTATTAGTAACTTCCGGGAAATGGCGACCCAGCCATTTGCGCAGGCAACCACTTAATAACTAATTGCAAGATTATTTCATGGACCGCGAGTACGCATTAAAGCATTGGACATTTACCCTGCTGATCGCACCGGTATTTGTTTTGCTCTACTTTCATCTGACGCAAGGATACGGCCCACTTGATTCAAGTGCGATCGGCTTTTATTTGATGATATTGTTATTTTCCGTGATCCTATCGTTACCCACAATGGTTTGCTATTGTGGAATTTATTATTTCCTGAACAGGCGCAAATTGGGCCCTCAAACTGTCAGGCCCATTCTGGTAATTGTGGCAATGCTGGGCATAAGCATTACTTTTCTCCTGCTGGGAGGTGCACTAACAACGGTCATGATTGGCAGCTATTCGCTTGCAGCGGTAATTGCCGGATTTCTTTTGACCCCGCATGTTCGCAGGTTTGATTCACACACAACATGACCCCTAATATCAAATTCAGGCCCTGGGCACTTTTAGTGCCCGTTGCGGGCGCAATGTCATTTTTGGCACTCTATTTTGTTGCCACACTTTATTATCCCGGAGGTTCGCAGGCAGATACCAATTCAACTGGCTTTAGCTGGAAGGACAATTACTGGTGCAACCTGTTAGCAGACCAGGCAATTAATGGTGCTACCAACAAGGCACAGCCGATTGCCGTGTCGAGCATGTTTGTGCTGAGTGCGACGCTTGCGTTTTTCTGGGTACTATTGCCATCATTTCTTTATTCAGGGAATCGTATCGGCACCATTATCAGGGTATCGGGCCTTTTGTCCATGGCGACCGCTTTGCTGCTTTACAGCAATTTTAGCCACGATACAATTATCAACCTCGCTTCCACTTTTGGCGTAATTGCCACCAGTGGTACGCTGATTGCGCTGTATAAAACCCGGCATTTCATGCTTTTTGCATTTGGTTTGGCGATAATTGTATTGGTGGGATTGAACAATTATTTTTACTATGGCGGCGGAGGTATTGAACCCCTGCCGGTCGTGCAGAAAATAACATTTGTATCGTATTTGTTGTGGATTTGCGCGATTTCTGTAGTGATGTTTCGAAAGGCAAATGCTGCTTTACCATAGACTTCAACAAAATAAGATTCTTAAACGCAATGCAAATTCGTTTGCACAGCTGTTAAAACCGCCAATTCCATCCAACCTGTGCATAATAAGGAACCATGGGTTTTGTGTTGAAATCCTGGGCCATGGTACTGCTAATTTTTAGCGACACATCGCTCTTACTGAACGAATACCCTCCCTGCAGCCCGTAAATGAAATTACCTCCCGTGGGTATATACCAACCTGACTGAATCCCGGGATTATACTCTTTCATGATCTCACTATGTTTGATATTCGTGACGATCGCTTTGTCGAATCCAAAATCGCCGGCAATCCACCAGGTCTTCTTATAATACCCCACCGTAGTTGCGAATTCACTTCCGAAGTTAAACATACTTGCCAGGCTGTTTTCGTACCTGCGAATTATGCCATAAGCATGTAGGGTGACCAGCACATTTTGTAATTCCAGAACGTTTAGTTGCGCGCCCAACTTCGTTTTGAAGTCGTCAAATACGTTGTTTCCAAAAGGCATTGAATACTGAGCACTCAGCACCAGGGGCATCTTTGAATTGAAATGATAGCCATAGCCAATCCCAATAGACGTGCTATTGTCGAGAGCCGCATTTAAGTTTATGATATGTTTTTGGCCGGGCTGCAGACTTCTCCAGTTTATGTTCTGCGCGGCCGCTGAAGTGAAGCATACAGAAGCGAGGGTAACTAATGCAAATAATTTTACTTGTTTCATATTATAAGGTTGAATAAATGTTAACGTAATGAATCGAGATAGGGGAGTACCCAGGATTTAACATTGTCCCATTTGAAATAGAACATTTCGTGGCCTGTACCGGCGACTTTTGATACCTGGGCATTTGGGAAATAAGCCGCTTCTTTCCTGGCAAAGGTTTCGCCGTATGTTGTATTGTTTTCGCTGTAGAGGAATAACACTTTGGTTGTGAAACGATGCAAATTGGTTGTAAAATCGAATCCATCTTTTTCCGCGATCTCCATAAGCTTTTTGAGCATGGCGGCGCCATTACGCCAAAAGGGAGACGGACCTTCCACCCCTTCCGCATTACCCGGTGCAAATGTGTATTGCGAAGCAAGCGCCAGTTTGTAATCGAGAATGGCATGGTCGTTTTCATTCCCTGTCAGAAACTGGTCGGGGTACAACACGTCATTAGTGACTTCATCAAACAATTTTAGTTTCCTGCTTTTTTTGGAATACTCGTCGAAGGCGGCCTTATTCAATCCGCCTGGCTCGGCGAGCACAGCTCCGTTCACCGCGTCGGGGTATTTATTGATATACGCAGCAGTTAACATAGCACCCCAGGAATGCCCCAAGAGGTATACCTTTTGGGATGGAGAGTTTCTGTAATGGTTAATTACGGATCGCAGGTCTTCAAGCATCACATCCAGGTCGAAGCTGTTTTTTGGATGACGTTTGGATAGGCCGGAGCCACGCTGGTCATAGAAAACGACAAAGTATTCGTGGTTCGCCAGGTCTTTTGCATTTAAACCATTACGGTAATCCGAGCCCGGGCCACCATGCAGAAAGACCACCATGGGGTCGGTCGGATTGCCAAATGTTTCAGCATGTAATAATGTGCCGTTCACAGCAATTTGCGGGATGGAGGCATCAAGTTCGGCAGTCTTCGGCACGAGGTTCCCCGGCTTTTTGGGATCCAGTTCTCCCTTTGAACATCCCAACATGGCCATTGCGACGGGAGCAATGGCGCAAAGGATCATAAATTGTTTCATGGCTTTTTTTAGCAAATATGGACCTGGTAATCAGCCCAAATCGCCCCACCTTATAATGTGGCACCTGCCGGAGTGGTGCCATTGTGATGAGTGGTTCGATCAATCCTCAGCAAGTTGCAGGTTAAGTTCTCTAAGGAAGGCAGAAGGTGATTGACCACTAATCTTTTTGAAGTTTCGGTTAAAGGAAGTTTTGGAGTTGAACCCGCATTGATGGGCAAGCGCCAGGAGCGTATAGTTCTTATTGGCAGGCAGAAGGCTTAAGGCCTTGAATTCCTCCACCCGCAGGCCATTAATATAATCGTAAAAGCTTTTCCCTTCATAAGTGTTGATCACCTGCGAAAGATTATTGGGGTGGGTGGAGAGCTGGCGGGCGAGCTCTGCCAGTGAAATGTCTTCATCTTTAAATAACTTTTCGATTAGCATCAGCCGGGTAAGATCCTGGTATATTTTATCGGCGACTTCTTTGGGCAAAGCAGATTTGCCGTATTTGGCGGATGGTTCTGCTGCCGGTGGACTGGCGGCCGGAGATTCAATCGTTTCCTGACCCCTTGCCGGTAGCAATAGGGTATTTCCAGGCAAGTACCCGGCAGTAAATATGCCCACCTGGCGGATACCAAAATACCCCAGGAACAACACAAAGAAGACAACGCTTCCAAAGATGAGCAGATCGCGGCCATTTAGCAGGATAATCAGCCAGATACACAGTATTCCCAAAATGAGATACCGAAGCCAGTTCAGATCAATCTTTTCGGTGTTGGAGAATTGCTCGTTTATCCGTTTTTTGTACTTCTGTAGGTGGCGGAAGGAGAGGAAAACGTAAACAAAGCCGGAGATGATAATGGCAATGAGTGTGATGAAAGACTGTGTCTCAAATCCAGCGCCTTCGTTTTTATAGACCTGTATTTTCTCATCGTTTGACATCAGGAAGAACCGGGCCATAGACAGGTAAACTATAGCCGGCGGTATTAAATGGAGCAGATTTTTTTGATTGAAACCATTTTGGCTGGTTACGGTAAGAATGTACAGGTAAAGCATGGGACCATGTAACAGCGGCATCGGAATGACAACACCCAGCAGGTAGGGGTAGTTGTAGATCGTGCCGGAGATAAAACCGTAATAAAGCCATAAGTGTATGCCAATCAATGCCAGCCAAATGGCCAATACGTAATCAGCGGAGCTTTTACCTTTCTTGGTCAGTAGAATTATGACCAGGAAAAAGGTAATGGAAATGCCGGCAAGGAAGAACATATCATTAGGGATATACTGGAGTAAAGTTAACCAAACAGGTGAACCCAAAATACGATTACTATGAAAACACTGCTTTACATTATTGCCGCAACCAGCCTGATGGGCTGCAGCGAAGCGGCCGACAAAAACGCCTCCGCAGGCGTCGGCAAAGACACCACGCAGCCGTTAGCCGGAGCACAAGCCGCTACTCTTTCCGCACGTAAGCACGCCGAGGCAATTATTGCCGGCAAGATCAGGCCGGGGGATGATGAGGCTACCGTTGCATGGCTCGACAGCCTGCAGTCGCCCGACATAAAAATCAGGAACTATGCTTTCCGTGTGTACAAGGCGATATCCCTTCAAAGCGATGGAGCGCTTGGCGAAACCGTATGTGGTTATGTAAAAGATTACTTTGCAGCTTATCCGAAGGAAGCACTGGTTAATTATGCGACACTGAACAAAGTGGAAAAGCGGCAAACAGTGGAGAATCTGGCGTTTGAGTTTTCCATGAACGGAAAAGCGTACCAGGCTTCGATTGATGAGTATTTCAACGCTATAGAAAAAGAATGCCGCGATTGCCAGGAACAGGTTAAGGAGCGACTGCTGAATTTGCGAAAAGCGGTTGAAGCGGAGACGAAATTAATGGTAGTCGAATAAAGCTTTATTTTGCTGTAGCCTCCGCCCGAGCATGTCAAAACATTTAATCACAAAAAGATCAGTCGTGCAAGTATTGACGGTGCTAATCCTCCTATATCTGTTCATTTGCGTCGCCCTGTATTTTTTCCAGGAGAAGATGATATTCTTCCCGAACAAATTGGAGAAGTCGTACCAGTTTCCCTTTCAACAGGCTTTTGAAGAAATCGATGTGGCCACTGGCAATAACCAAACGCTGCATGGATTGCTGTTTAAAGCTAAGAACCCAAGGGGGCTCATCTTTTACCTCCATGGAAACGCGGGGGCTCTTGATAGCTGGGGCGATGAAGCAGCGTGTTATACAGCATTGGACTATGATGTCTTTATGCTTGATTACCCCGGCTATGGTAAAAGTGGGGGGAAAATAGAGAGCGAGGCGCAGCTGTTCGACGCGGTGCAGTTAGTGTATAATGAAATCAGGAGAAACTACAGTGAAGATAAGATTGTGATCCTCGGATATTCAATTGGCACGGGGCCGGCTGCACGACTGGCGTCCGTTAACAAGCCAAGACTGTTAATATTGCAGGCGCCCTATTATAACCTGAGCGACATGATGCGTCGCCGCTATCCGATCATTCCTACTTTTATTTTGAAGTATAAGTTTGCTACTAATGAATATTTGAAGTCGTGCAAAATGCCTGTCGTGATTTTTCATGGCAATGAAGACGAGGTCATCTATTACGGCTCCTCACTGAAACTGGAGAAAGAGTTTAAAAGGGGTGATACGTTGATTACCCTTGAAGGACAAAAGCACAGCAATATTTCGGGAAATCCCGATTATGTTTTAAAGCTGAAAGGTTTTCTCCACCGGTGATCAATTCTTAACCACGGTGCTTGTTTGTACTTCCGAAAAATAATCGCCAAGAAACACTTCCCGAATGGAGCTGGCAAACACATGAATTTGTTTTTTCTGAAACATCTGTTCGCCGGGGTCGAGGTAGTCTGCCGGTCTTTTGCAACCAGGATACTCCATGGTAATGATCCTTATCGCATTCCTGTTCAGCGAAGGATTCTCGATATTCATAACAGCTGTTGATGCCCAGGTGCCGAGAGAAATACCGCTTCCCCGGTTATTCTTAAGGGATGAACCGCT
>JGI10216J12902_100987498_pt1 | contig 17633 bp, 13 predicted proteins | sample KanNatreferecore_FD_12902 | JGI IMG/M metagenome (IMG submission 12902)
GAGTAGTCTTTGTTGGTTGTGGCAGGCCAGGTGAGGCATTCACTCGTTGCCTGGGCCCCTGTCGCAGCCAGCGCTCCTCTCGTGGCCCGCGACGACTTTGCGTATTGACAGACGGGGCATGAATCAAAAGTCCCTCGTCAAAAAGATATGTTGAAATGCCCATGTGACGCTTGCTCAAGCGCTTTTTTGAGCGAGACAGGGTCCAATAGGATCCGCATATAGTCGCATTTGATGTGGAGTCGGTCTGGCGACGACGCTCAGCCATGTGAGATCCATCTTCAGTACACACCTCTCTGTGGCGGTACGCCTGGGCCGATTTACCGACGAAACCGCGATTCTCAACTTCCGTCGAATGTTGGAAAAGCATAGACTGATGGGCGGAATTTTGCAGGCCATCAACCGTTCTTGAAGTGAATGATGGTCTGGCGCAGCGTTGGTGTACGTTCGTCGAATTACGATCACACACGTTCCCCCGCAGTTTTCGCTGAATCGAAGGAAGATGCACGCCAGTGCCCGTACGAACGATTAAGGAACTACTAGCTTGAGCTTGAATACTTTGAAAGTCATCGCGAGGCGACTGCGACGTGCTTATTACATCCTGAGGTCTGGCACCAGCGAACCAATGGTTGATAAGTCCAACTATGACTGGGATTTCTATTTGCATCAGTATCCCGATGTTGCAGCTTCTGGCGTCGATCCTCGTGAGCACTACTTTAAGTTTGGTCTCAAAGAAGGGCGCATCGCTGTGGTGCCGGAAGCGGTTGTTGAAGGCTCCGCGGAGGCAGACGGTGCCAACTATGATTGGGACTTCTATTTGCAGCAGTATCCCGATATTGCGGCCGCCGGTGTCGACCCTGCCAAACATTACTTTCAGTTCGGTCGAAATGAGGGGCGCATTGCGGTGCTTCCGACGCTCGACTTCATTGGCTCCCCAGAGGCAGATTTCGACCCCGCCCGCGAAACGGTCCTGGTGGTGAGTCATGAAGCCTCGCGAACCGGGGCTCCGATCCTTAGTCTCAATTTGGTCCGCATCCTTAGCAAACGTTACAACGTAGTCGCATTGCTCCTCGGTGGCGGTGCTTTGGTCGAGGCATTTCGCGAGGCGGGTGCTGTTGTAGCCGGACCTTGTGAGCTCCGGCACTATCCGATTGCCACCAAACTGATTCTCGACAAGCTGTTCACTCGCTGCCGATTCAAGTTTGCGTTGGTCAATAGTATCGAGTCCCGCTTTGTTCTTTCATCGCTCGCCCGGCACTTTATCCCCAGCATCAGTCTGCTTCACGAGTTTGCGTCCTACACCCGGCCACGGGATGCCTTCCGTCAGGCCCTGTTCTGGTCGACGGCTTCGGTTTTCTCTGCTCGGTTGACCCTGCAGAGTGCATTGGACGAATACCCTGATCTGGATGAAAAAATTGCTCACATCCTGCCGCAGGGGCGTTGTGAGCTTCCCTTTGCGTCTCTTGATGAGAAGTCCCGGAATGCTGAAACGAAGCGCTTGCTGGATGCTTTGCGTCCAGCAAGTGCCCCCGCCGACACCTTCCTCGTCATAGGCGCTGGCTCTGTTCAGCTACGCAAGGGTGTCGATCACTTCATCGAGTGCGCGAGTCGGGTTCTGCGTGCCAATCCAGCTCGCAATTTTCGTTTCGTCTGGATTGGTAAAGGCTTCGATCCCGACATCGATGTGGGGTATTCGGTCTACCTTGCAGATCAGATTCAGCGGGCAGGGATCGAGCGGCATATCACCTTCCTGGATGACACGTCGGAGCTTGACATTGTCTACCAGCAGGCCGATGTGCTCCTGATGACATCCCGTTTGGACCCGTTGCCAAATGTCTCTATTGATGCGCTCTGCGAGGGCTTGCCAGTAGTTTGTTTCGAGAGCACGACTGGGATCGCGGATATCCTCGCTGAGGAGCATCTCGCAGATGCCTGCGTGGCCGGCTACCTGGATACCGCCGATATGGCGGACAAGCTGCTGAAGCTATCCAGCGACACCCAACTTTACGAGGACGTGGTTTCTCGCTCACTGGAAATGGCAGCCAGACGCTTCGACATGGATGCCTACGTGGAGCATCTGGACCAGTTGGCATGCACATTGGTCGACAGAGCGCGACAAGAGGCAGAGGATGTTGCGGAGATTGCAAACGCAAACGTGCTGCGTCCCGATTTCGTGAGTCCACCTGACCGCCTCGATCAACTTCCGAACGAAGTCCTCCGTGGCTATGTTCGCGCCTGGGCGTGTGGCGTCAATCAACGAAAGCCATTCCCGGGATTCCATCCTGGCATCTACCAGGAGCAGCATGAACCGCTCTGTGTGGATCCACTTGCAGATTTCATACGCAAGGGCCGCCCACAGGGACCTTGGCTGGTTCCTGTCATTACCCCGGAAGGAGGGAAGGAGAAATTCACCCCTCGCGTGAAGGTGGCGCTTCATCTGCATGTATTTCACCCGAAGCTGCTGAGTGACCTGTTGAGCAGGTTGAAGCACAACACACTTCTACCTGATCTGTTCATCAGTGTGTCGAGTGATGATTTTCGTGAGGAGGTTTCCCTACAGTTGGCAGACTATGCGGGGCGTGTGGTCGAGGTGCTTACTGTGCCGAGCAGTGGGCAAGAAATCGGAGCGACCCTCAGCGCATTGGGTCGGAAAATGTCCCAGGGATACGACATCATTGGGCATTTGCACACCCAGAAGCTCACAGAGCTTGAAGACCAGTCGGAAGATGAGGCGAGTTACAGCTTCCTTCTGGAAAATCTGCTGGGAGGTAAATCAGGTGCAATGGCGGATCGTATCATTTCCCGAATGCAGGCAGACTCGACAATCGGTATGGTGTTTCCGGATGATCCCAATGCAACGGGCTGGGGCGACAGCCGGTCGGTCGCGGAAAACTGGGCGCAACGCCTTAATATAGCGTCATTGCCCGAGTACATGGTATTCCCGGTAGGAGCGATGTTCTGGGCACGTTCCGAACGACTGGCCCCACTATGGGATCTTGATCTCCAATGGCATTACGACTCGTCTCAATTTGAAGATAACGTCGCCTTGCATGCGATTGAACGAATCCTTCTGCTGTCCATTGCCAGCCCGAGTTCGCGCTGCGCGGTAACCAATATATTCGGTATGACTCGATGAAAATTGTGATCTTTGGTGGCGGTGGATTCATTGGGGCGGCAATTGCTGATCGACTGCTGAAAGACGGGCATCACTTACGGATTTTTGAGCGGCCACGAGTCCCTCCCTATCGTGAGTTTTCTGCTGACGAGTCGGTGGAATGGATTACCGGCGATCTGATGAGCATCCATGAGGTCACCGAAGCTCTGGACGGTGTCGATGTAGTCCTGCACCTGGTTTCCACGACGCTTCCAAAGTCATCTAATGATGATCCTATCTACGATGTCCAGACCAATCTGGTTGCGACCTTGCAGATGCTCAATGCGATGGTCACCAAGAAAGTGGGTAAGGTCGTGTTCATCTCCTCCGGGGGGACGGTTTATGGATCGCCGAAGTATCTGCCAATCGACGAATCCCATCCGACGGAACCACAGGTCTCCTATGGCGTTACGAAACTGGCTATCGAGAAGTACTTGCTGATCTACCAGCAGCTGCACGGAATTAAAGCCAACATTCTGCGAGTGACCAACCCTTACGGCGAGCGCCAGCGGGTAGAAACGGCTCAGGGTGCAGTCGGAGTATTCCTCAGTCGAGCATTGCAGAACATGCCATTAGACATTTGGGGCGACGGCAGCGTTACTCGCGACTATATCTATGTGGCCGATGTTGCCGAGGCATTTGCGAAGGCTGTCATGTATGACGGTCAAAAGTCGGTCTTCAACATCAGCTCCGGAGTAGGCACCAGCCTTAACGAGTTGATTGCTGTGTTGGAGCGAGTTACTGGAAAACCCATACCGCGCAACTACTCGCCGGGCCGACCTTTCGACGTTCTCACTAGCGTATTGGATAACACACTTGCCAAACAGGAGCTTGGTTGGCAGCCGCGCACTTCCCTTGAGGAAGGGATAGCCAAGACCAGTGTATGGATGGGCAAGGCACTCGCCAAATAAGTTACGGTGTGTCGAGCGTCTTCTGGAAGTTCGTTGCTAGCCGGTACTTTCAGTGCTATCTGCAGTAGCCAGCTATTTTGATCCCTCCTTTATCGAGATCCAAAAAAGCTGGCCTGGTCGAGAATTAAATCATTCGTTGCGACATTGCTTTCGGAGTGCTGTCGCATCGTACGCGAAAAAAATTAGTTGCGTCTGGTACGAGGCCGGTAAAAGATCAACATAAGAGAAAACCTGAAAGTGCTTACGTTCCTACGGTTTTTTGCTACCGCGGCAATCGTGATCCATCATACAAGTTGGTACTTCACGACGCCGCGCGGTTGTCGTCCCGTGCTTAAGAAAATTCGCAGAGCTTCTGGTCGTGGGCTCCAGCTAATTCTAAGCTGTAAATCTTTCTCTTTTTGACAACACTCCATAGGCGTATCGCTGAATCGTGGCGAGTATCAGCGGGAAGCGCCATCCATCCCAAGGGCTATCCATCCCAAGGGCTATCCAGCCCAACGAAAAACCCTTCGAAACAAAAGCTGATGCCCAAGCTTGGCTGCGCATGATCGAAAGCGAAATCGACCGAGGTATTTTGGTCTCGCGCGTCGAGGCTGAACGTTTTCTGAATCGACTCGACTGGTATCTGATAAATACTCAGGCGTTTTTCGTCCAGGTGGGGCGGATAACATTTTTTCTGTGAGCCGCCTCGGATTGTTTCATCTTTTCTGGGATGATGGGCTTCTGCGATCCCGGAAGTGATGGACTCGCCCTTGAATTGGCGGGAGGCAGGGATCAGCTTTTCTGAGATCCGCCACAGGTTGTCGCTTTCGACATTAAAGATATGACCCGAGCGTTGCGGCGTAAAGGGAAAGTGTTGTTCTAGAGGATTGAACATGGCGCCACCTAACCGAATTGAGCATGTTGGCTTCGATGACTTCCGACGTTTTGCACAGGATGAGTCGTTGTCTAAATATGAGCGCATCGGGTTTCCCGACTCATATCGTCAGGGCTATGAAGCAATTATCTTTGACGATGTTTGCGCAAAGCTGACCAACCTGAAGAAAACTGACCAGCAAATTGTCGATATCGGTCCGGGTTGTAGTGATCTGCCCAAGATGTTGATCGACCTATGCGCTTCGAATGGCCATGCCTTGTCGCTGATCGACAGCCAGGAAATGCTGGATCTGCTTGAGACCGCCCCCTTCATCGAAAAGGTGCCAGCGATGTATCCGCAATGCCCGGATTGGGTTGCGAGTAACGCAGGAAAGGTCGACGCAATCCTATGCTATAGCGTGCTGCAGTATGTCTTTGTCGATGTGGGTTTCTTTCGATTTCTAGATGTTTCGCTTTCCTTGTTGGCGCCTGGTGGACAGATGTTGATAGGCGACATACCCAATATTTCCAAGCGCAAGCGCTTTTTTTCCAGTGAAACCGGTGTGAGTTTTCATAAAGACTATATGAAGACGGATGAGGCCCCTGTCGTCGAATTTAACCAGATCGAGCACGATCAGATTGACGATGCCGTCGTGATGTCGATCATTCAGCGGGCACGGCTCCAGGGATTCGATGCCTATCTGCTACCGCAGGGCCAGGCACTTCCGATGGCGAACCGGCGTGAAGATATCCTCATCATCAGACCTTGAGAGCAGGAAATGATAAAGACAAAAAAGGTTGTCATTCTGGGCGACAGTGCCTTCGCCGAGGTCGCTTATGAATGCTTTACTCGCGACTCTGAATACGAAGTCGTCGGCTTCTCTGTCAACTCTGCATATCTTGAACGCAATGAGTTGTTCGGTTTGCCAGTCGTGCCGTTCGAGGAGGTTGAGCGTTTTTTCGATCCCGACCAGGTCGAGTTCTACGCGGCGCTCGTTTACTCCCAACTTAATCGGCTGAGGACGCGGTTGTACGAGGAGGCGAAGACGAAGGGGTATCGGCCAGCGAGTTACATCAGTAGCCGGGCGTTTGTATGGCCTAATGCGGTTTTGGGCGAACACTGCTTTATCTTTGAAGATAATACGATCCAGCCGTTCGTCAAAATTGGCAATAACGTCGTGCTTTGGAGCGGAAACCACGTTGGCCATCATTCGGTGATCGAGGACAATTGCTTTATCTCCTCTCATGCTGTTATTTCCGGATTTTGCACGGTCGGAAAAAATACTTTTATTGGCGTTAATTCGGCAATTGCCAATAACGTCGTCATTGGTGCCGATAATTGGCTGGGTGTTGGGGTCAATATTCTCAAGAACACAGATCCTGATTGTATTTTCAAAAGCGAGCATCCGGAGCCAGCCAAAGTATCCGCACGGCGTTTTTTCAAGGTCCGGACATGAAGTGGAATAAACTGGGCGTTGTCTGGACACCTGATGGATCTCTCGATTGGGCCAGAACACATGCGATGGGCCCGACACCTTACCGACTCAACGATGATGTCATCCGTGTTTATCTGACATGCCTGGACGACAAGGGGCGCGGTCGCCCGGGTTATGTCGATGTCTCAAGCTCGGATCCGACCCGGGTGTTGAAGGTCGCGACAGCGCCATTGCTCGATATCGGCGAACCGGGGACGTTTGATGACAATGGTTTGATGGTCCTGAGTCTTGTCCCCGTCGATGCGCGAACCGTGTATATGTACTACGCGGGATTCGAGCTCTGCGTGAATGTGCGATACCGGATCTTTACGGGACTCGCTATCAGTTACGATGGCGGCGAGACGTTCCAGCGCTACAGCAAGGTCCCGATCCTGGATCGTAGCGATAGCGAACGAGTGATTCGCGGTGGGAGTTTTGTCGTCAAGGAAGGTGACGTATTTAAGATGTGGTACGTCGCAGGCAACGACTGGACCGAGCTGCGGGGAAAACTGATGCCTGTGTACGACTTGAGGTATCAGGAGTCGGCTGACGGAGTGACGTGGTCGGATCGCGGTATCTTGTCCATGGCGCTCACCGATGACGACGAGCACGGTTTCGGCCGCCCGTGGATCGTCAAGCGTGACCGCGGTGATTATCAGATGTTCTATTCGATCAGACGCTGTTCTTTTGCCGCCTATCGTCTCGGCTATGCCGAGTCCAGCGATGGGGTTCAATGGGTACGTCAGGATCAAGAAATGGGGCTCGATGTATCTCCGACGGGCGTGGATTCGGAGGCGATCATGTATTCCGCCGTGCTATCGGTCGGGGCCAAAACGTACTGCTTCTATAACGGCAATAATTTTGGCGAGCAGGGCTTCTGCGTCGCGGAGTTGATCCCGTGACCATCGAGATCGTGCGCTATCAACCAGCACTGAGTGAAGCGTGGAATGCATTCTGCGCGAATGCGGTAAACGCCACGTTCCTGCACTCGCGCCGTTTTCTCGAATACCATGGCGACCGGTTTCTGGATGTATCGGTCGTGCTCATGCATGCCGGCAGCATCGTCGGCGTTTTCCCAGCGGCGCAGTCCCCTGCAGATCCCACCATGGTCGTCAGCCATCCCGGTATCACGTATGGCGGCATTGTCCATGATGGCTCCCTGTTCGGCGGCAAGATGATCGACGCGCTGGAGCGTTTGTGCGAGCACTACCGGGGGAGCGGGTACGACCGTCTTCGATATAAGGCAGTCCCCCATATCTATCAATCCCGACCGTCGCAGGACGATCTTTATGCCTTGTTCCGGCTCGGTGCACGCCGAACGCGCTGCGACTTGTCCTGCACAATTGAGCTGGCCGATCGAGCCAAGCTTCCCGAACGCCGCCGTCGCGGGCTCAAGAAGGCGCTCAAATCGGTGTCAGTGGTGACAGGGACCGCGCAGGTGCGAGCATTGTGGCAGGTGCTGAACGATAATCTGGAGCGCAAGCACGGCGCGGCTCCCGTGCATAGTGTGGAAGAGATGGAGCAGTTGATCACACGTTTTCCCGGAGAGATCGAGTTGTTCTGCGCCAATATCGATGGGCAAGTAGAGGCGGGGATTGTGGTGTTCAAGGCCCGCACGGCATGGCATGCGCAATACATTGCGGCGAGCGAGAAGGCCTATTCGGTTTCCGCGCTCGATGCAGTGTTCGATCGCGCCACAGCCGAGGCCCTTTCAGCCGGCGTCCGGTACTTCGATTTTGGTACGAGCAACGAGTGTGAGGGCACGGTTCTCAATGAAGGCCTCTACCAGTACAAGCATGAATACGGAGGCGGAGGCGCTGTGCACGAATATTATGATATCGATCTATTAGGTGTTCAGCATGCCGCTGTCTGATTGCAAGATCATCGATTTACCCAAGATCACCGATCCGCGAGGAAATCTGACTTTCCTGGAAAGTGGACAACACATCCCCTTCGATATCAGGCGTGTATTTTACCTGTACGATATCCCGACCGGGGAAGGCCGCGGTGCGCATGCGCACAAGGAACTGCACCAACTGTTGATCTGCCTGTCCGGCAGCTTCGATGTTGCGCTTGACGACGGGATGGAGAAAAAGACGATCCACCTCAATCGTCCGTGGCAAGGTTTGCATATTCCCCCCATGATCTGGGCGGCCGAGCTCAATTTTGATCCCGGGTCTGTCTGCCTGGTTCTTGTGTCCATGGCATTCGACGAGTCTGATTATTATCGGGACTACGACGAGTTTCTCGCGGCCGTCCGATCTCGTTGAGTTTCTGCGAGACCTGGCCGCCTCAATAGCCATATCTTCAACCGCCGCCCCAATACGACGGATGTGTCGTTCGGGGGGCTGGCGTCCAGTTTGTGTTCGCACATCGCCAATTATTATCTAGTGCTATGAATGTGCGGCCAATGAAACTCCATTCGAGAGTTAGGAGCATGATTGTGAAAGTGCCATTTCTTGATGTTCGCAACACCTATCTCGAGCTCAAGTCCGAACTCGATCAAGCGGTCGCGCGGGCTCTCGATTCCGGGTGGTATATTTTTGGGGAAGAAGTCGCCCAATTCGAGAAGTCTTTTGCCGAATATGCGGGCGCCCGTTATGCGATCGGGGTCGGTAATGGGCTCGACGCCTTGCGTATCACCTTGATGGCGATGGGGGTGTCCGAAGGGGACGAAGTCATCGTGCCGTCCAATACCTATATTGCTACCTGGCTCGCCGTGACACAGTGCGGAGCACGACCCGTGCCTGTCGAGCCTGACATTGACACTCTCAATATCGATCCACAACGCATTGAACAGGCCATGACCAGTAAGACCAAGGTCATTCTGCCCGTTCATCTGTACGGGCAGCCCGCACCAATGGGACCGATCCTTGAACTGGCCCGCCACAAAGGGGTTCGGGTGCTCGAGGATGGCGCACAGGCGCACGGCGCACGCTATCGTGGTACACGCATCGGCGGGCATGGAGATGCCGTGGCATGGAGCTTCTATCCCGGCAAAAATCTCGGCGCGTTCGGTGACGGGGGCGGTGTCACTACCAACGACGCCGAGCTCGCAGAGCGAATTCGGACGATTGCAAACTATGGTTCTAAAGTTAAATACGTTAATGAGGTCTGCGGCGTAAATAGCCGGCTTGATCCGATCCACGCTGCGGCACTGGGCGTCAAGCTGCCGTTCCTCGACGAGTGGAATGCGCGTCGTGGGGAAATTGCCGCCTATTACCGCAAGAATTTGCAAGATACCGGTGTGAAGGTGCCGACTCCGCAACCGGATTGCACGTCGTCGTGGCATCTGTTCCCCGTTTTTTCGCAGCGGCGTGATGCTTTGCATGCGAGGCTGAAGGAGGCCGGCATCGAAGCGCTGATTCATTACCCGATTCCTCCTCATATGCAGCAGGCTTACCAGTTTCTTGGTTTCGAAAAGGGCGCTTTTCCCATCGCGGAGGCACTTGCCGAGACTGAGCTCAGTCTGCCGATCGGGCCACACATGACCCTCGAGCAAGCGGCTTACGTTTGTGAAACTATTGCGGGTTTTCGGTAATGAATCATTTCGATCTCGACCGCTTGCAAGAAACGGTTGTGAAAAATATTTCCCAGTCGCACTACGGCGATGCGATGGCCTGCATCAAGTCATTTGCCGAGCAGGTGATCAACGATCCGCAGGCGATTGGTGTTGTGTTCGCGAGCCGCGAACTCGATGCGCTGTGCCGAATGCTAGCCGATGCCTACTATGCCGATCATCGCCATGTGCCCAAGCGGGAACCGCAAGGCACCGTCATTCTGGCGACCGAACTGGTCAAGGCCGGAGGGCATGTCGAACTGATCAAGGACTATCTGGCTCTCGGACTGTTCGAAAGTCCGGTTCGCGTCGTCTTGACCGACCTGTTCAATCGCGTCGATCCCGCCTCGATCAACGAGTGGGAGTCTCTGCTCGGCTGCGAAGTCTGCATTGCGACCGAAGCCGCTCTCGATGGCAAACTCGATGCCCTGACCGTGTGGTTTGGCGAGTGGAATCCTTCCACCGTTTTGACCTTCGGTCACAATCAGGACGTCGTGTGCATCGTGGCGGCCCACGCCCCTGGCACCAGGAACCGCTACTACATTCACCATGGCGATCACCATCTGTCTCTTGGTGTCACTTGCGAAGCGTTTCAGCACGTCGACTTGCACAATATGTCATTTGAATTGTGCAAACACGAGATTGGAGTCACGCAACAGCTTTATTGGCCGATCAGCACTGTCGGTACATCCCAAATCAAAACCCGATTCCTCGATCGAGGAGCCTTGACGACCTGCTCATGTGGCCGGATGTCCAAGTTCGAATCGGGATCCTATGCGGTTTGCTATGAGCGTGCAGTGGCCTGCATCCTAAAAGCGTCGCGCGGCTACCATGTGCATATCGGGGATTTGTCCGATGCATTTCTGCAGAGAATCCACGAGGAACTCGATGCTGAGAACGTAAGCCGTGACCGGTTTATTCACATACCGTGGGTCGCTTCGCTCTCTCGGGCGCTGATCGAAAATGGGGTGGATGTATACGTTTCTTCTTTCCCGCTTGGAGGCGGTAAATCGTTAATCGAGGCGATGTCGGTCGGGGTGCCCGTCATTACTCACGAATCATATCGCTCCCGTTATCATGCCGGATCCGATCTCGCTTATCCTGACAGTTATACCTGGAGCGAATATGAAGATCTCGATCGGATTTTCAAACAGTGGGACCAGCCGTTGCTGAAGCAGCACGGCGCATTCGCATTGCAGCATTTTGAGCGTTACTACTCCAAAGAAGCTTTTTTGAAAGCCTTTGCCGGCGGGCTGGACGGTGCTGATCTTGTTCCGCCATTACATGCGTATCACAGAAATCAGCTGCAGAATCACCTGGATATAAAACGCCAGAGAGCGCAAGAAATCGAGCCTGTGATATCTGAAAAAAATAGAATATTCCAAGAATGGAAGAACGTTTTTTCGGCCTATAAAGAGCATTCTGAGACGATAGGGACACAACGAGCGCTGATCGAACAACTGACACAGGAGAAGCTTGCGCTGATTGAACAGTTGGCGCAGGAGAAGCTTGCGTTGGAGGCATCAGTCATGACCCAACGACAGAATGAGGGGGCTCCTAGATCGTGGAAAGGAAAGATCAGAAAGATTGCTCGCGTGATACTTGATAAGTAAAGTTCAGTTGCTTAGCGTCTATAGACCCCCACCTGATGGTGGGGTTTTTTATCTCTTGCAATCGGAGCCTGGTGGGCGCCTGGTCATGCCATAACTGGCGTTTTGCTCAAGAGTCGTCGCGCTGTTGAGTCAACCTGCTTAACCCACCAGTCATCAAATTTCGATAGAGGTATTGCCAAAATAATTGAAAAAGCAGTCGTAACAATAAAAACGAGTATTAGATTTGTCTGGATGCTGAGTCCGTGATTTGCGAGTTTCAGGAAGATGTAACTTGAGAGTGAGCAAATAACCAGCGTATGGACAAGGTAGAGCGGAAAACTTATCTTTCCAATACCCCTTAAAAACTTTCCATTCAGACCTTGGAATAGCTTTTTGTTTGTCATGGTCGCAAATATTATGCAGGCAGAACCTATTGTATGGAAAAGCGTTTGAGCATGGACCTTGAAGGGGCCTGGAATGACTGAGAACCATGTATAGGCTTTTTCAGGAATCATGTACCCGAGCAAATACAATCCCAGTATGATTAGCGCTATAGAGGCTAGGAAAGATATTTCAAATTTGTTTTTGGCCAAGTGAGCGGAGAGAAATGCACCCACCACAAAAGGGAATATAAGGTCGTTATAAAATAGTGCAGATATGGAAATGATTGTCAGTGCGTAAATCAAATGGCGATATCCAAGTATTGCCGAGATAAAGCAGGCGAGCATATAGACTATCATGCTGCCGAAGAACTCTGCCTTCATAGTCCACAGGTTTGTATTGTAATTGGCTTCCCCCGTAAAGAAAGTGGTCATGCCTTGTATCAGGGCCCTTAAAAAACTTGGCTCAAAGTCAGGGGTCAGTCCATAAGCAAAGGCTGCAAGCCATGGGCTCAAACTATGCTCCGAAGCTTCACGAAAGGAGTACAGATTTAGTTTGAAGAGACAGTAACTTGCAATCGTGGTAATTGTAACTATTGCAACTAGCCTTGGAAACCTTTTGAGAAAGGCCAGAAGAAGTTTTTGCGAGTTCTCGTGCTTGAAGTAGGACCAGCACAAAACGAATCCGGAAAGTGTAAAGAAAAAGCCGACAGCTCCTGTGCCGTTAAACAGAGCAAAAAACGGCTGTCCTATCAGGCTGTCCTGATTTCGTGCCTGCTCCAGTAGTCCTGTTGTATAGGGAGAGAATGCCAAAAAAAAATGGTGAACAAGCACGATAAATGCAGCTATTCCCCTATAGGCTTCAAGAGGGACTAATCGATTACTTGCGTATTCCGTTTTTGCTGACATGTCAGGCCGGCCTTGTGTATTGGTTTTTTGAGTCAATCAGGTTTAGCTGAACAGTGCATTTTATCGGATTGGGAGTAGCTCACACCAGCAGCACCCCAAATACTCTGCGAAAGCATGGCTTTCGCAGAGTAGAGTGCTACATCTTTATTTTTTCTGTTCTAGTTTGATCAGGACCCAGTTCGTATCAACTACTTTGTTATTGTCTATAACGACGCGGTAGTTACCATCTTTCACGATGGGCAGAGTGATGGTGGTGGGGTCTCCGGATTTTACAACCTTCCGTTCTGCAATAACGTTATCTTTTTGGTAAACCGTCAGTCCGCCAACCGCCCCGCCTCGAGCAATAACATTCTCGGGTACGTGAGGAGAGACAGAGGCGGTCAAGATCAAAGAGGTGACGCCCCACTTTTCGAACGTGCTCGAGTCGAGTTCAAATGACGTGGGCTGGGTTTCGCCTGGGTGAACGAAAATAGTGTCTCGTTTTTCATCAATACGCAAAATTCCGTACTTGTCACCGAGTGTTGGCTTGGTAATGAGATCGATAAAAGGTGTATCGATAGATGCGCAGCTGTTACTGGCAGAGCACGCTTTGAGCGTGTGGTCTACATCTGTAACCTGGGAAAGAACGTCATTTCTGATGTGAACGCCAAATGGATAGTTGATGCCGACGTTGATGGCTTTGTTAAAGATTCTTACGAGTGTGTAGTTGTCTCCAACTCTCCCAGTGTCAGTAATAATGACTTCGGGGGCGTAAGTTGCGATTAAGTCGTTGCTCTCGTAGTGACGGTTCAGGAAAGAACTGTCATATGACTGTCGGTGGGAAAAGAAAGCAGGGCTTCCCCAGCAAGTCAGCAGTTTGAAGTCTTTTGGTGTGTTCTCGCTTACCCACTTGCCGGCATTCGTTCGGTCTTTTTCAAGGTTCAAGTAGTGCTGAACGCCAACCGTCGCCTGCTTGCCGATCGTGTATGACTGGCTGACTATGTAGCCTAAGAATACGATGAGGAACAGTTTTATAATGTAAGTATATTTGGTGCCAATATTCCAGATGGTTTGGGCGCCCAATGATCCCAAAATGAACAAGCTGTATAGGGACGGCATTGCATACCAGTCGTAACGCTCTAGCGGGAATTTCAGGCTGTAGGCTATCAGGTGAGTAACGGTCAGGCCGCCCAGGAAAATAATCAGCGGGGCGGATTTCTTGTCTAGTTTTATTAGTTTTGCCAGTGCCAGGATTGCTATCCAGTAATGATTGTTTTCAATCAGCAGATATTTTCCAAACCACTGCCAGGTAATGTAGGACTGTTGATTTTGGAAGAATGTTTTCGTGATAAAGGAATTGGGAACAGGGAGGCCAAAGTAAATCCATGCGAAACCATACCAAGTGGCGGCGATGGCTGCAGCCAGTGCTATAGATTTCACAGGGATAGAGCGTGTCGATACGCTCCATGCACAAATCAGAAAAAACGCAGCAGGGATCAAATCAAGTTTTTGTACCGCAAGTAAGCCTGCAGCAACGCCTACGTGAATCCCGCTCTTGCTCTTGAGGAGAGCCCACAAGCCGTAAGAAAGCACTGCAATCGTTAAAGGCGACTCAAGGCCGGCAGTCCCGGCAAACCACATGAAAAGGCCATCGGAAGATGTACACGCTACAAACAATGCGCCGGCGATGTAGCCAAATTGGCGTACTAGCATCCAGCTTGTCAGTGTGAGTGCCAGACACCCAAGCAACGAACCCCCGCCGACTAGAGCTACCAGTGGGGAGGCCCCTAATTTCATCAGTAGTGACAGATACAGTGGGTAAAGGGGGGCGGATGATCCCCAGATTGGAGATTCTCCCAAGTTCCACTTCCAGAATTCACCGTGCGTCATGTTCTCCGCGTAACGCAAGAAGAACGATCCGTCATCGGCAGTTGCTCCCCCCCAACCGGACTGCACTCCGTATACGTAAACTAAAAAGGCTGCCACTGCAAAAAAAATGTGACCTTTAAGTCGGACGAAATTTTCTGCGGTGGTTATTCCAGTCTGCTTTGTGTTACTTCCAAGGGTCAGCATTTTTACCTCGTTGTCATATATGCTGTATCGGCATTGCTGAAGTGCGTGTAACTGTTCAAGTCAAAGGTGTTACGTTGGAGGAGTAATGGTTGGGATTGACTCGGTTCTTGCGACGCTTAGACATACTGAGCCTATGGCTACCGCAAACCACAGTGTTGCGAGTCTTATTAAGACTGTTGCAGCAACGGCATCAGCGTTATGCATTCCATTCCATATTAATAGCGTGACCATTACAGCTTCGGTTCCGCCAAGGCCTCCAGGCATAAAACTTACCGCGCCTGCTAACATTGCAAGCGCGTATACGAATGTTGCAAATTGCAGGCTGATGTCTGCACCCATCCAGCTGAGTATCCAATAAAAAGCGACAGCCTCAGCCCCCCAGGAAATTACCGCTAGTAACGTCGTGAGAAGTAATATGTCGATTTTGTGACAGCGTTGAGCTTCTTTAAATATGCCAATCAAATGGTTGATTAATTGTGCAAGTCTGGTCTGCTTCTGCTGGATGAAATGCTCTGCCCACTCAAGGCTTTTTTGTTGAGACAGTATGACTAGCAATATGCCAATGCAGATTGCACCGAAAATAATAACGGGTCGCGCATCCGGGTATAGCGTAAGACCTAAAAAAGTCAGCAGTACTATGCCAATAAGATCCGACAGTCGTTCGCTGAAGAATGCCGCGAAACTTTTCCTGTATGGCATTCCCCAGGGTTTAAGCAAAACACCTCTCAACGCCTCTCCGGCCTTTCCAGGTGTTGTAGTTAAAGCGAAACCTGCAAGATAGATTTTCAGACTGGGTTTCCAGGGGATGGCATGCCCGAGTACTTTCAGGTAGATCTGCCATCTCACGAATCTTAATAAGTAATTGAAGGAAGACATCAGCAGGGCGATAGCTAACCCCAGCAGGCCAACTTCCTTGACTGATTTTGCAACGGCCTCCCAGCCGCCCCACATTGAAAAACCGAGGTAGCCTATCGCGGACACTACGACGGAGAGGGTGAGCGCGCGGTACTTCCAGCCAGACAGGTGAGTTTGCACAGTCACAAACTGAGCCTCTTGAAGATTGCCTGAGGAATGCATCGAATGATAAACATGATTAACGCCCAAAACCCGGGTGTGTATAGGGTAGTGGCTTTACGTTCAATTCCCTCGACGATACGGCGGGCAACCTTTTCGGGTTTGGCCAACAGAAGTTGAGGTAATTTCAGGCCTTGGGTCATCGGGGTATCGACGAAGCCGGGTTTAATAGTGGTAACACTTACACCTGCTTTGAAGAGCCGGGCGCGTAGACCTTCACAAAAGGTAGATACGGCTGCTTTGGCGGTGCCGTATAGATAATTGGAGGGACGACCACGGTCTCCAGCCACCGATGAAATGACAGCCAGGCTACCGCAGCGCTGTTCTTCAAGCTGGTTGGCTAACAGCGTCAGCATGGCAATGACTGAAGTACCGTTAATGGCAAACTCCCGCAAGGCCACAGCAACATCCTGCTCGCAGGCCTTTTGGTCGGGAAGGGTGCCATGGGCAATCAAGGCAATATCAATTTGCTGCAATTCACTGAGGCAACTGCTCAGCATTGCCGGGTGCGAGGCGAAGTCGGTCGCGTCCATGGAGTGGAGGGTTACGGCTTTGGCCCCGTGTGCCCGAAGATCAGCGGCTGTCTGCTCCAGTTTTTCCTGGTCTCTGGCAACCAGGAAGAACGTGCTGCCTTGCTCGGCCCAGAGGCGGGCACAGGCTGCGGCGATGGCCGAGGTAGCTCCAATGATCAAAACTCGTTTCATGCAATCACTCGTTTCCAAAAGTGGGACATCAATGTTGGGTCACGCAGCGCTTCCAGTTTTTCCCAGTCTGGATAGGCTTTACGGAAGTCATGGCCACTCATGTGCGCATCCTTGGCCGGATACAGACGGCCGCCCGCTTCGCTCACAATGGCGTCCAGGCGCTTGAACAGCGGTAAGAGCGCGGCTGTCTGCGGGAAGTCCAGGGCAAGCGAAGTGCCTGCTTGCGGGAAGGACAGCAAGCCTGGTGAGGTGATGTCGCCGCAGCGTTTGAGTACGGCAAGGAAGGAGCCCTGACCGGAGTCCGCGATGGCTCCCAGAAGTTCTCGCATGGCCATTTCAGCTGCGATGTCGGGAATTACGCATTGGTATTGTTGGAAACCTCGACGTCCATAGATCCGGTTCCAATGCAGGATACTATCCAGTGGATAGAAAAACGGCTCATAGCTGACACGTTTTCGTGTGCGCTGGATCGGATGTAGCCGCCAGTAGACTTCATTGAAAGCGTGAAGGGACAGGTTGTTGATCAGCGAGATCGGTGGGGTAAGCGGTACTTGCCGTTTTGGACGCTCGTAACGATCCAGGGATCCATACTGCGCGTGGTCACCAACGATAAAGACTCCACGCCCGGTCTTGTCGCCTTTTGCCAGGCAATCAATCCACGCGACGCTGTATTCATGTTTATGATCCAGTTCGGCAGAAAGGTCGAAGAACTCGCTCAGATTGTCGAAGCGCACCAGCGTGCTGTCAATCTGGCTGGATCGGATTGGCATCAACTGGATTTCTGCCCAGGCAATCACTCCGGTCAGACCCAGTCCTCCGATGGTAGCGGCGAACAACTCGGGGGTTGCAGTGGTGGAGCAGGTCAGTATCTCCTGACCATGACGCAGCAGGCCAAAGCGTCGGACATGATTGCCGAAAGTGCCCCGTAGGTGATGGTTCTTTCCGTGAACGTCGTTGGCTATCGCTCCTCC
>JGI10216J12902_101341896_pt1 | contig 17630 bp, 10 predicted proteins | sample KanNatreferecore_FD_12902 | JGI IMG/M metagenome (IMG submission 12902)
GGTTTTGATCCCGCCATTCGGAGGTTCGAATCCTTCCACCCCAGCCAACCACCTCCAAGAATGCAAACGGCACCGCTAGCCGTGAATCCCTGCATCTGCGAGTCCAGCGGCGAGATTGCCACTGACCAGGATTGAGTGGCCCCAGAAAAGGTCTCCATCGTCGTGCCAGAGATCGAAGTCGCCGCTCTCGTCCACGCTGATGTCTTTAATCGTCATGCGCGAGATGAATTCCTCCCGAGAGAGTGCCTGTTCATCCTCTCCGAGCCAGCTTTCGTTCTTGAGTTCCAGCAGGCGGTCAGCCGCAAAATCCTTCGCACGTTTGCCCCAGTCGGCTTGGGCGCGGAAGAGCGACTCAGCGGCTGATAACGCGACGGTTGGATTGCTGAGATCGGAGCAGCAGAGGCTGAGCCGAACCTCGACCCCGCACCACTGCGCGTTGCCGTCGTAGTGATCCAACCTTCGATCGAGCACGAAGGCGCCGAATGTCGGACTTTGCACGATGACGGGCACGAGGAGCTCATCTCTAATTTCGGCCAGGCCGGAGTCGGGCTTCTCCAGGATCTCCAGGTTGGAGATCACCGCCGCCCCTTGCTCAGTGAACCCGACAACCAGCGCCTGTAACATGGAGTAGGGCTTTACGCGTGACATCCACTGCTCCATGCGCTTGCTGGTCATGGGCATTTCGCATCGTAAGGAGGCTCGTATCAGGTCTGCCTCCGCACGATACGCAGCGAGATGAAATACCAGGCTCCAATCGTCGCTTGACCCGATACTGCAGCCGCCTGCACCGGAAGCATCGACCAAACCGCAAATCTTCGTTCCCACCGTCAAGCTCACATGAATCTCCTGCGCGAGTTCACAAGCGTCACCGCGATGCCTCCTTCCATTCTGCGATAGACGCGGAAGCCTTGTCGTACAGCTCTTGCGGCACTCGCCTGGTCTCATACGAGGACGTGCTTGCTTTGAGAATGGGGACGGAGTTCTGAACATCTTCAGCGAGCCGGTTGATGAATTCCCGTCCGCGTTCTCGGTATTGATCCACCTCGTCGCGGTTCAGTTGAATCATCCAGTCGTATCCCACGAAGCTATGGTTGTAGTTACCGTCGAGGAACAATGCGCCCGCGTCCTCGAGCAAGAACCAGCTTTGCGGCTCGTGATCGATGATCTTCATTCTGCCCTCTATTGTTACGCCATCACTTTCCAGCAAGAGAGCGAAGCGCCCATTGGGCGACTGCAAGGCAACTAGCGGATGATGTTCGTCGCGCACCACGACGTCGATTGCTTGTCCTTCTAAGGCGCCTATGCCGTCGATTCGGCCATCTTCCGGATACACAACCTGTGTATCCCGAGCCACCCGGGTCCAGTCGTCAACGGCGAACAGTCCGCGACCAGAATGAGAAACGACCAGAAGGTATCTGCCGCTGGAATCGAACCCCGCTGCAACGACTCCGCCGACCGGCAAGTGCTTCTTATGCATGGTTGGACACACTTCACGGGCACCACGTTTCCAGCTGCCCACTGCGGGCGACGGACGCCAGTATCAGTTGCTGACACCAATCCGCGAGAACCAATTGCTTCTGGGCATTTAGCTTCGTGATGGCCCTGACCAATGCCTGGTGATCCGGGTTCTCGCCCAGCAGCGCGCCGAGGATCGGAATTCCAGAATGATTTGCGTAACCATACAAAAGGACGCTGCCATCAAGAGGGATGGAGAATCCGTCAACCACCTGGCCAGCAACCGAACCCGACGAAAACAGCACGGGTGCAGGACCCGCCTTTGCGTCGAGTACAACTTCGAGCTCGTGTAATGCTTGCGGTCCACTCAGTACTGGCGGCGCCTGATCTATCTTGCGAACGTACACATTCCGCCAGCCGTGCTCGGTTCGGTGCTCCGCCTCAAAGGCTTTGTACTCCTTCATCATCCGTTGCACAGCTGAAAGCTGGCTCTGCGCAAAGAACTCGATCTGCCTCCATTCGTCTTCATGGAAAGCAACGTCCGCACCTCGAGGATCACCGTCGAATTCTTCAACAGGAGCCAGATCGTTCGAAATCGTCGGCACCGAGAACAGAATGGACTTCGGATCGAGTGATTGCGTCTTCTGATCGGGAGCTGCGGAAGTGGAGATGCCGATCAATCCCAAGGCTGCTGAGAGAATCTTCTTCATGATGGGTGCGCACTAACGCTACCGCTCAGTTGGCGCCGCGTTTTCGCGGCGATCGGTTGCAGCGGATTGTTGGGTGGAAGGTTCTGGCGAGGCGTTAAGCGGCATTCCGATGGAACGCCGAAGTCGATCAGTCTCGGCTGCGTCATTGGATTTGTCCCTTGCGCGTTCAGCAGCCGCTTCCACTTCTCGCTTGGTGGCATTGTGGGTAGCCATTTCCTCGAACATTTTTGGTCCGAACCTGAAGAGAGCCAACAGCCCCGCCCACATCACGACCATACGAAAGAGTTTTGCTGAACCACCAAAGATGCCCCACGCCAAGTATTCATTTCCAACGGCGAACAGGAACACGACAAGCCAGATGCCTGCTGCGAAACGCTTTTGGTTCAAGGTGAGAGGTTTCATGAGATCTTTTGTTCTTTCAGCTTCTCCAGCTTGCCTTTTCTGCGGACAAGATTCTTATAGTCCCATTGAATCTCTTTGGCTTTCTTCAGCCACCGCCGCAAGGCGGCCTCGTTGATCTCAGCGGCCTCTTTATAAAAGACTGAAGCATCCTTGAACTTCTTGCCTACGACGTTGAGCCCCGCTTCCTGGAAATCCGCGCCACTCCAAAACATCAATCGAATCCCGGGTTTCTGTTGGCTGTACCCAACGATGGGATTGCCATCCAGGAACCAGACGGGATGCGCGTGCCAGATTTTGCTTTCAGCCCCAGACAGGCCGCGGTCGATCTCTCCCGCCAGGACATCACATATGTCCTTGTCGCCAGGCTCCCGCCTTTCGTTGTAGTTCAAAATGTCCGGGTGCATGTCAGTCTCCAACTGCAGAACGTCTTGGGCCCATCACCAAGACTTCGATGGCAGAACCGACTGAGCCTTCGCTTGCTCCTGCGAGATCGGTTCGAGCGGCAGCAGGGCGGGGAGGCTCAAGCGGCTTACAGAGGTTTCTTGCCAATCCCAGTAGCCGAGTATTCGATCATTGATGACCCAGTCATCCGCGATCTTTCTGAAGATGGGTGATTCGCCTGGCCGGACCCTGCACACGTATGTGTCATGCTTCTCGCGGTAGATGACGAGCAATGCGCGATCTATCCACCCGATGAAGCCGACGTCACAGCCGAAATAGGGATTGTAGGACTCTATGGGCCAGGCAGAATCCTTGCCGTCGGAGTCGCGAAGGTGAATGTAGAAGTTGATGTCTACGAAACCGTTCGCCGCTTCACGCGCGCGGCATTGCACGTATGCAATTCTGCCTTCACCACCTTCGACCGCAGCAGCGATGATCTCCTGCTCGTAGCCCGCGGAGTCGACGTACTTCGTTGGCGTTCCGATGATGCGAGCGGCTGTGTCGATCTCTGCGGTATCGAGCTCTTGTCCTGAGCCATGTCGTAAAGGGATAAAACCAAGCCGGTCAGGATTCGGAAAGCCGCTTTGGTACAGAGGATCGTCTTTTGCCACTTGCGCTTCAACTCTTGAATGCGACCGCACCCGGCTTCGGCCGGCGGCCAAGATAGCGCCGCATCGTGGCCAGCGTCAAAGTGGCTTTGAGCAGCGGACGCCAGGTGGATCTACAACGCACCGGCGTGCCGCTGTTCAATGGGCGTGCGATGCCGACGAGGCTGTCCATCAGGGAGGAAACATGCGCATCGGTCGATTTTTTCTGACGCTCGTTTGCGCGGCCTCGTTGTCGATCAACCTGGTGGCGGCGTATCTCGCCGATGTGCAGGTACCGAGGCCTCCTCCCGCGGATTTCACGACCGTCTATCTGCCGCTGATCAAGAGCAAGCTCTTTGCAACCTATCCGAGCGTAAACACACCGCTCGGCGATCAACTCCAGGCCGCGACCATTGAACTCACAGGCGGACCGCGGCCTATCGTGAATCAGTCGTATGCATCGTTCCTGGATCTGTTGTTCAGTCTCGGCACCAACGACGGCTCGATTCCCGCTGTCACGCACGGGCTCTCCGTTGTAAGCAACATCGGTCGTGTCTATCAGCTGGACCACGACCCGCGGCTATCCGCGGAGGAGAAACAGTTGAACCAACTTGCTGTGCGCTTCCGCGCCGATCCGAATGCCAATCCATCCAGGTTCCTCGATCTCGAGTTGATTCCGAAACTCACGGGAAATCTGCATGTGCGTACCGTGAGTTTGCACACGCTGGGCGATCTGTTCGTGCCGTTCCACATGCAACAGATCTACGCGCAACGAACCCGACAGCGGAATCAGGATCACATGCTGGTCAACCGCGCCATTCGAGCGGCACAACATTGTGAATTCAGTCTGGAGGAGGAGGAGCGCGCGTTCGCCGACATGTTGAGCTGGGTGGACGCAGGCATCAAACCCGCGGGCGATCGGATTCTCGATCGGCGAGCGGTGCAGGATGAATCCTTCGGCTGCCAATTCACTTCACCGGTGCGTCCCTACGATGCAGAGGCGTGCACTCGCCATTGAACTCGCATCGAAGCAACGGTCGATAACTTTGTAAGAAATATTTGACGTCCCTCGTTAGCTCGGGCTCTAATCGCGACGCATTTGGCGCCACGGAAATGGCGTTACAAGAACGAGCGAGTGTCCATAACAGGGAGGTACGGGCATGCCCACGCTCGGCCGGATGCGACTGCTGTGCGGGTTGGTGCTGTTTGTCTGCAGCCTGACATTCGTCAGCCGCGTGACCGCGGAAGAAATCCGCGACTACTACGCTGAGCCCGGCCTCAATCCCTTCAAACAATCGGTCAACCAGCATTTCAACGAGCACGTCGATCCGTTCTCGGGCACGTTGCAGCTGAAGTACGTCGACCTGTCCATTCCCGGCAACGGCGGAATGGATATCAATGTCAGCCGCGTCTATACCAGCCTGCAGACCAACGCGTACCCCAAGCTCGGTCTCAACGGGCTCGGCTGGGTGATGCATTTCGGTCGTATCGTCGTACCGCGCCAGTACCAGTCGACGTTGTGCAATCAGGGGGCGTTTCCGCTCACCACGCGTGAGAACCCGTCGCTGGAGCTGCCGGACGGCGGACGCGAACTGCTGGTCCTGAATCACATCAACAACGATGGCACGCTGATCACACGCAGCAACTGGCGCGCGCAATGCGGACCGAACGGCATCGGCATGATCGTCACCAGTCCCGACGGGACGCGCTACACGATGAATCAGTTCGATGTCCTGCAACAGGAACCGAGCTGGCTCACGACTCGCATCGAGGACCTGCACGGCAACTGGATCCGCATCGAGTACAAGACCAACGCGCTCGGCATCTCATATATCGATGCAGTCTTTCGCAGCGAAGAGGGCGATACCACTCCGGTGGTGCGCTATGAATATGACGACGAGGGCACGGCGGGCATCCGCCTGCGCGCCATCACAGCGAACGGTCGGCGCGTCGGCTATCACTACGAGCCGATCCCGGGCTTCATGTTCAACAACTATTATCAGCTGGTGCAGGTGGTGCGGCCGGACGGCCGCAGCTGGTACTACCGATACAACCCCAAGCTCGGCGATCCGGATCCCGACGATGACGTGCTCGAGGACGGGCTCGCCAGCTTCTCGCTGATTCATGTGACTTATCCGCACGGCGCCAAGATCGACTACACGTACCAGCCCGTGGCGTTCGATCCCGGCGATCCCCTGGACAAGACCACGGCGATTCACACCAAGACAGTCTCAGGCTCGTCAGTCACCGGCGGAACGTGGACTCATACATTCGCGCCCTTCAGCAGTCCCTACGCCGATAGCTATGGCGGCCAGCTGCGTCACGACGTCACCACGGTGACCGGGCCCGACGACGTCCAGAAGTTTTATCACTACGGCAAGGATTATCGCGCTGCCGGTCCGACCGGCGGACAGGTGTTCGTGCGTCCGTCATTCGTCGGTCTGAAGGTGATGCACGAGGTCTACAACGGCAATGTGCTGCTCCAGCGCAGCGGCTGGTCGTGGACGGGACGGCGCATTTCAACCGAAGATTACTGGCACGGCGGGCAGTATCGCTCGTGGTGGAAAGACGATGGCACCTATGCGCCGGTGCTCACCGCCGAGTACTCCGACCGCGATTCCAGGGCGCCGACCGCCGGCTACAATCACTACCGGCAATATTTCGAACACGACCCGTACGGCAATCCGACGCGTGTCGTGGACAGCACGAATCTCAACAGCCAGCCGTCGATCCAGACCGAACTCACGTATTTCAACGATCCGGTCAAATGGATCGTGGGGCTGGCCGAGGACGAAACATACAAGGAGCTGGGCGGCGCCACCCCGCGCACCGTGGGCGCGATCGAGCGCACATTCAACGCCAACGGCAAGCTGCTGAGCCAGGTCGAGTTGGGCGTGGAGACGCAGTACACGTACACCGACGATGGCGACATTGCGACCATCGAGGACGCTCGCGGCAACATCCGGCGGTACTCGAATTACAAACGCGGCATTCCGCAGACCGAGCGACTGCCCGAGTCAGTCACGATCGATCGCGACGTCAACGATACGGGCACGGTGGGCTCGGAAACCAACGGTCGCGGCTACACCACCTCGTTTCAATACGACGATCTGAACCGGTTGACCGCCATCGACTTCCCGATCAAGGCCGATGTGACGATCAACTACGACACGGTTGGCGGCGGCTATCGACGCACCCTGACGCGTGCCAACTATCAGCAGTCCGAAGTCATCAACGATTTCGGACAGATCGTGCGCATGGAGCGCCGGGACAGTATCACCGGGCAGGAGCTCTATCGCACCCTGCGCTTCGACGCGAGCGGGCGCAAAATTTTCAGCTCCTATCCGAACGCGACGATCGGTGTCAGCAACTCGTACGACGCGCTCGGACGCATCCTGCGCACCGAGCACCCGGACGGCAGCGGCGTCGGCTACGAATATGACGATGACGAAGTGCGGGTGACCAACGAGCGCGGCTTCTCCACCTCGTATCGCTATCACGTGCGCGGCATCGACTTCGCCAACATGTCGCTGTCCAGCATCGCGGCGCCCGAGAAAGTCGGGACGTTGATCTTCAAGAACGCGTTCAACAACGTCACGCGCCTGTTCCAGGGCGAGCAGCTCGCGAACGGCAACGTGCGCGGTTACGGCAAGGACTACGAGTACGACGAGCACCAGTTCCTGACGCGCTCGATCGAGCCAGAAGTGGGCACGACCGTCTACACGCACGATGAGCTCGGCAACGTGCTCACCGAGCGAGTGAACGACAACGAGCCGGTCTCGTACGTGTATGACAATCTCAACCGGCGCAAGCGCACCGACTTCCCCGATGCGACACCGGATGTCGTGACAGTCTACGACGCCAACGACAATGTCACGGAGCTCACCAAGGGCGCGGCGCGCTGGGTTTACGACTACGACGAGAACGACAATCCGATCGGCGAAACCTTGAGCATCACCGATGCGCTGTTCGGGGTTCGCAGTTACGCGGTGGCCAACGTTTATGACAATCTCGACGCGCTGTCGCAGGTGACCTATCCGAGCGGCCTGGTCGTCGATTATGCGCCCGACGCGTTCGGTCGCGAGACGCGTGCCGGCACGTTCGCCACCAATGTGACTTACCACCCGAACGGGCAGCTGCAGAGCTATCGCCTGGCCAATGGCATCGTCACCAACGTCACGCTGAACCCGCGATTGATTCCGGAAACCATTCGCGCCGGCGGCCTGGTCGACTTGAGCTACACGTACGACGTGGCCGGCAACGTCACTTCCATCATCGATGGTGTCGATGCGACGAGATCGGTACGGATGCAGGCTGCCGGCAGTTACGACGGCCTCGATCGGTTGTTGCTTGCGAATGGCTCCTGGGGAGTCGCCCAGTTCTCCTACGATTACTTCGGCAACATGCGCACCAAGGTGGTCGGCAGCGACACGCTCGAGCACGAGCTGGACGACCAGTGGCGCTTGCATCAGGTCAGGAAGTTGGATCCGACCGACACCACGCGTGAGCTGGCGCGCACTCGCATGGAGTTCGATTCCCGTGGCAACGCCGTTGCGAAACGTCAGTACGCTTTCGACGCATACCGGCGAGTCGTCGAGCTCAACGACAAACAATTCGTCTACGGCGCGGATTCCAACCTGGTTCGGGCCAGAGTCATGGTCCGTACGCCGTCGCAATCGACCGCGGCCGTGGACAAGCACTATGTCTACGACGGCAATGGCCAGCGTGCCCTCGAAAAGAAACATCGCACCTACGAACTGCTTTACAGTCTGCATTCGCGTACCGGCGGTCTGCTGTTCGAGGAATCCATCGCGAACTGCACGCGCACGGATTACATCCAGCTCGGCTCGATGACGCTGGCACGTTCCGACGATCAGTTCGCCAATCCGGCGGTGGATACGGATGGCGACGGTATCAACGATTGCATGGAGCGGCAGCTGGGCCTGAGCGCCACCAATGCCAGCGATGCGGCGGCGGATCGAGACGGCGACGGGCTGAGCAATCTGCAGGAGCTGCGCGGCGGCACTTCGCTCGCCGTGGCGGACACCGATGGCGACGGCGTGTCCGATTCCCGGGAAACAAATCAATATCTGACCGACCCGACGCTCGCGGATTCCGACGGCGACGGCTTGAACGACGGCGTCGAAGTGAACAATCCGCAAGTCGATCCGGCCCTCGCGGATCGCGACCACGACGGCGTGTCGGATTTCTGGGAGCTGCAGCTCGGCAGCAATCCGCAGGATCCAAGCGATGGCCGCGCCGATGCGGACGGCGACGGTTTCAGCAATCGACAGGAGAGTCTCGCGGGCTTCGATCCGATGCGAGCAGTGAGCGCACCCTCGCGCGGGCGCCAGGCATGGAGCGCCGAACTGCTCGGCAGAGTCCTGGGATCGGCGGCAATCGGACCAGACGGCACCATCTACGTCAGCGCCGATTACGAAAATCTCTACGCCATTTACCCGGACGGCACGCAACGCTGGCGTTACACCGTGCCTGAGAGCGCGCTGTCGGCCCCTGTCGTGGGGCCCAACGGAACGATCTATGTGACGGTTGCAGGTGAGACCGACGGCATTCACGCCATCAATCCCGACGGCACGCAGCGCTGGGTGCATGCCGCGAGCAACGCCACCACTCCAGTACTCGGCAAGGATGGCCGTGTTTATTTCGGCGCGTACACCATTCTGGCGGGCCCTTCCGGGATCGACTTCTTTGGCCGATGGGGCGCGCTGAACGACAGCGGCGCATTGGTCGCCGGCGCCGTCATCGACGATGCCGTGTCGCATGCACCGGCCGTTGCCGCGAACGGCAACGTATATCTAATGGATTCGTCCGGAACGATGCGCGCCTTCAGTCCCACCGGCGAGCAGCTCTGGTTCATACCGATCGGCGATCTCGATGAATCCGGTGCGGCACCGGTCATCGGCGCCAATCAGACCGTCTATTTCTCGGATGGTTGGGGACGGACTTACGCCGTCAGCCCGGACGGACAAATCCTCTGGACGCGTCAGTCGCCGGATCAGCAAACATTCTCGACGATGAGCGTCGGCACCGACGGCACGCTCTATATCGGCGCGTGGGACAGCAAGCTGTACGCGGTGAACCCGCTGGACGGCAGCGATCTGTGGTCCGTCAACACTTACGGAACTTCGTATACGCCGGCTGTGGCGGCGGACGGTACTGTGTATGTCATCCAATGGGGCGGTGCCATCAGCGCATACAGCCCATCGGGCTCGTTGATATGGATGCACAAGGTGGAGACCGAAGTGAGCTCGCCGCCGGTCGTCGATCGCGATGGCACGTTGTACTTCGGCTCGCGCACCGGCCAGTTGTTTGCTGTCGTCGACAATGGCGGCGGTCTCGCGCGCACGCCCTGGCCGATGTCACGTCACGACAGCGCCGGCACCTCGTATCAATGTTTCGATAGCGATGCGTTCAGCATCACGCTGGATCGGGATGGCGACGGCATCAGCGATTGCGCCGAGATCGCCTATGGCCTCGACCCGGCCAATCCCGCCGACGGTGCTCGAGATCCCGATGGCGACGGCCTGACGAATGCGCGGGAACACGCGGCCGGCACGCAGTTGAATGTCGCGGACAGCGACGGCGATGGTCTCAACGACGGCCAGGAAGTGCTGACGTATTCCACCGATCCGCTCAACGCCGATTCCGATCGCGACTTCATCAGCGATGGGCAGGAAGTTCAGTCCGGCCTCGATCCGCGCAACGGTGCGGATGCATTGGCGGACGCAGACGGCGACGGCTTCAGCAATCGTCAGGAATTCTGGGCGGGCACCGATCTCCGGAATGCGGGCTCGGTGCCGACTTCCGGCAGCGTCGCGGTGGAGATCAACGACAGCAGCATGCCCGTGCGCTCGGTCGCGCTCGCGAATGACGGCACGATCTATCAAAACAGCAGCGACGGACTCGAAGCGCTCAATCCCGATTTCTCGGTGAAGTGGACGTGGCCGACTGCAATCGTCGGACATCCGGTCATCGGCGCCGACGGCACGGTGTATGTCATCACGGCGCGTGACTCGAACACTCAGCGATTGGTGGCGCTGTTCCCGAACGGCACGCAGCGATGGTCACACAGTGTCGCCGCGCCTTCGACTTCGGTCGGCTTGTATGAGCCGCCGGTGCTTGCCGCCGATGGCACGTTGTATCTCGGCGTGCGCAGCAGTGACACCGCCGGCGATCTGATCCTGGCGATCAACAGCAAGGGCCGTCCGGTGTGGGGCAACGGTGTGCGCTTCGCGGGTCGCCGCCCCAAGCTCGCGATCGGCTTGAATGGTGACGTGATCGCTCATGGTGGCGCGAGCGGCACCCGTGCCTACGATGCTGCGTCGGGAACCCAGCGGTGGGTGGATGCTACATCGGCCGGCACCGGCACATCGTTCTCCGCGGCAGCCATCGACACCGACGGCACGATCTATGTGAGCAACTCGGCCGGTCTGCATGCGATCGCGCCGGTCAGCGGCGTGCGGCAGTGGACCTTCGCCGGCGCTCGCGGCGAACCTGTCATTACACCCGATGGACTGATACTGCAGCTCTGCGGATCACAAGGATCGTTGTGTGCGGTCTCCCGCCAGGGTGCGTTGACGTGGACCGCGGCGGAAACCTACACCTTCGCTGGCACGCCGATGGTCGCTTCGAGCGGCAGCATTTATGTGGCGACACGTAACAATGTGTTCGTCTCATACAGCGGTGCAGGTGTGAGGCTGTCCGAGGCGACGCTCAGCGATTCGGGCGATGCGACCTATCCGGTGATTTTGAGCGACGGCACGATTTATCTGGGTGCGGCCGGACAGCGTGTGTTGATCGTTGCAGGTGCCGGTGGCCTCGCGGACTCCCCCTGGCCGACAAAGAATCGCGACAACAGGAACAGCCGTAATAAAGCGCAGATCGTGCCTGTGCCGCCCAATCCGGCGCCGAGCGTCGTGATCACCGCGCCAGGTTCGGGAGCCTCGGTCAACCTCGATGTCGCTGAGCCGCTGGCCGTCAGCGCATACGCGGTGGATATGAGCGATGGGGAGTTGAGCGCCAACGTAGAGTGGTCATCGAGTCTCGAAGGCTCGCTCGGCACCGGTGCATCGTTATCTCTAACGACACTGCGCGTCGGCACTCACACGATCACGGCGAAGGCGACGGACAGCAGCAACTCGAGCGGCACCGATACGTTCACCGCCACGGTGGGCGTGGTGCCGCCGACGATTTCCATCACATCGCCGACCACTGGTGCGCAATTCGAGCGGGGCGAGGCGATCACGTTGACAGCGACCGCGCACGATCGAGTCGACGGCGATCTGAGTGGCGGTATCGTGTGGTCGTCGAGCCTCGACGGGCCTTTGGGTACAGCGGCGACGTTGACTCTCACGACGCTGCAAGCAGGCCAACACACCATCACCGCGCGCGTCACGGACAGCAGCGGCACGCAGGCGACTGCGAGCGTGCAGATCACGGTGGAGATCGTTCCGCCCAATCTTTATATCCATTCGCCAACTGCGGATCGCACTTATGAGCAGGGCACGCTGGTCCACTTCGAAGCCGAGGCATTCGACAACGTCGATGGCGATTTGAGCGCCAGCATCCTCTGGACTTCCGATCGCGACGGCCCCATCGGAACGGGTTCGGCTGTGTCGTCATCGACACTCAGCTTGGGCGCCCACGTCATCACCGCGCGTGTGCGCGACAGCTCCGGTGCCGAGGCATCGCAAACAAGAAGCATCACTATCGGGCTGGTGCCTCCTGAGTTGTTCATCAGCTCGCCGTGGGGCTACATCGAAGTCACGCAAGGTGCGCAGGTCGACTTCGCAGCGAGCGCCAACGATGGGCGCGACGGCGACCTGAGCGCCAACATCCAATGGATTTCGCCGCTGGATGGTCCGCTGCACACAGGTGCGTCGTTCTCCACTAGCTTGCTGAGTGTCGGCTGGCACCTGGTGAGCGCGTCCGTGACCGACAGCTCCGGTCTCACGACCAGGAAGACCGTGTATGTGATCGTGAACTCGCCGAACGGCAACCAAGCGCCGTTTGTGGTGATCGAAGCGCCGAGGACCGACACCGAGATTTATTTCACCGATCCGCTGACGTTCGCGGCGATCGGCTACGACCCAGAGGACCAGGAGATCTCTGCGAATCTCCGGTGGTCGTCGAGCCTGCAGGGCGCGCTCGGCACCGGCGGCACGATCACAGTCGGCAATCTGCAGGTCGGCGATCACATCATCAAGGCGCTCGTCTCGGACAGTGCCGGCGCCAAAGGGGCTGAGGAGATCGCGGTCAGAGTGCTGCCGATTCCGAGCAACTATCCGCCGGTCGTGAAGATCGACTCGCTCGGACTCAACGCCTTCTACACCGTCGACAGCACGATTCCGCTGGTGGGTACGGTGACGGATCGTGAGAACGGCAACCTGAGTGCGTCGATCATCTGGTCGTCGAATATCGATGGCGAGCTGGGGCGCGGTGCCGCGATCCGCGTCAGCAACCTCACAGTCGGCGAGCATGTGATCACCGCGACGGCCACGGACAGTGGTGGCATCACGAGTGGCGCGACCAAGACCATCACGATCAACGCCGATGGGCTGGCGTATCACATGTACGACCCGTTCGATGTCAGCCAGGGGCCCGATGCTCTGGCGGGCTGGCGCGTCGTCGATAACGTTCCGATCAATCAGCCGTCGCGCTGGAGATCCAACGGCGGCGCCGCCATGGAGCTCAATTCCGGCTATTCGAGCCCGCTGAACTCGACCGCGATCGACAAGCTAGGCACTTATCTGCTGCAGACCAGCGGCACGCACTGGACCGACTATCGCGTGAACGTGACGTTGCGCTCGGCCTGGACCAACAGCTTGGGCCTGATGTTCCGAGTTCGCGACGACAACAACTACTATCGATTCTCGATGGACCACACTGGCCGCTTCCGTCGCCTGGTCAAGCGAGTGAACGGCGTGTTCACGACGATCTGGCAGGACACGACGCAGTACGTGCAGAACCAGGCCTATCAGCTGGAGGTTACCGTTCAAGGTACGACGATCACGGTCAACCTCGACGGCGTGCAGCTTTACAGCGGCAACGACAACAGTCACCAGCGCGGCTCGATCGGGCTGTATGCATGGGCCAACGGCGGCTCGTCGTTCGACAACGTCGAGGTCGAGAACCTGACGACGGCCAACTCGAATCACACGCCGCTGGTGACCATCACCAGCCCGGCGAACAACGCTTCCGTCGTTCAAGGCAGGATCGTGACTTTCACGGCAACGTCGGAAGACGCCGAGGACGGCACACTCTCCAACACGATCGACTGGTCTTCGGATATCGACGGTCCGTTGGGAACCGGCAGCACCCTCAATGTGAGCACGCTCAGTCTGGGCACGCATACGATCACCGCACGCAGTACGGACAGTAACAATCTCACCGGCACGTCCACAATCGCTCTCACCGTCAACCAGTTCGTGAACCACGCACCGGTGGTCACGATCATTTCGCCGGCGAATGGCACGAGCTATGGCACCGGCGAGCTGATCGCGTTCTCCGCGTCCGCGACCGACGAAGAGGATGGCAACCTGACGAGCTCGATCACGTGGACATCGAGCATCAACGGCGCGCTCGGCTCGACGGGCCAGTTCAGCATCAGCACGTTGAGCGCCGGCACGCACACCATCACAGCACGTGTGACGGACAGCATGGGCGCGTCGCACGCGCCGACCATCACTCTCACGATCGGCGCGGTACGACCGCTGTTGTTATCCCAGGACTACAACAACGGCAGTCTCGGCAACGTGGGGATATTTACTGACGCCGGCACGACCGGCGGCCCGCCTGTGTGGCGCGTAACCGCGCAAGCGGCAGTGCAGACCTCACAGATCGTCGGCAACGATACATCGCCCACCGGCATCGCGCGGCTCGGCACTTATATGTTCTATAGCGCCGGAACGAACTGGACCAACTACACGGTCCAGGCGGATCTGCGTTCCAGCGATCCGGACACGCTCGGCATCATGTTCCGTTACTTCGACAATACCAATTACTACCGCTTCTCGATGGATCGCACGCTGTCGCAGCGACGGCTGGTGAAGCGAGTCAACGGCACGTTCACCGTGCTGAAGCAGGACACCGTCGCGTACAACCTCAATCAAACATACCGGCTGTCGATCTCCGCTCACAACGGCACGATCACTGTGATGATCGACGGACAAGTGTTCTACACCGGTACCGATACGGAAGTGGCGCGAGGCTCGGTCGCTTTCTACTGCTGGCGCAACGGCGGTGCGAGCTTCGACAACCTCGTCGTTCGCAGCTTGACGTCGACGGCGAGCGCGCCGGCGCCGGCGGGTGCGCAGCGGCCAGAGGAATAGGGCTGGAATCTACCGGACCGGATGAGAGTGTAAGGAGCAAGGAGCGCACGCCATGGCTGTCCCCTCGACCCAGCAGCTTTCGATTTTTCCGCTGCTCGCCCGCCTGGCGATGGCCGTGCTGCTGTTCGCCGCGAACGCGCAGTCCGCCCTGGCCGATCGCACCACGACCTATTATCACAATGACGCGCTGGGCTCGGTGGTCGCCGCTTCGGATCAATCGGGGCAGCTGTTATGGCGCAAGGAATATGCGCCGTTCGGCCAGCAACTCGACTCGACCGCCGAAGGCGAGAAGCTCTCGTACACCGGCAAGGAACATGACGATGTCACCGGGCTGACGTACTACGGCGCGCGTTACTACGACCCGCATCTGGGTCGCTTCATGGGCGTCGATCCTGCCGGCATCGACCCGGGCGATCCGTTCTCTTTCAACAGGTACAGCTACGGCAACAACAATCCGTATCGATTCTTCGATCCGGACGGCCGGCAGACGGAGCAGGCCGGCGGCGGCCCGAGCCAGGCGGAAATCGAGGCGGACGTCTACACGCAGTCTCGGCTCAGATCGATTCACGAGAACATTTTGAAGCCCGGCGCCGAGGGCGCGGGCAAGGCGCTCGAAGAGGGCTACAAGCAGTACGCCTACGGCAAGATGCTCGGTCGCGCCGCGGAGCTGGTCAAGTTGCCCAAGATCAAAATGTTCTTCCGGCGCAACTTGATCCAGCACACCGGCAAGGACCCGGGGGCGAACTGGATTGCGCATCATGGCTTGCCGCGCGAGTTCGAGAAGGACTTCAAGCGGCTCGGGATCAACATTCATGATCCCCGGTGGGGCATCTGGACCCACACGACCATGCATACGAACAAGGAGTGGCACAACGCTTACAATGCGGCCTGGAAGGAGTTCTTGCAGCGCGAAGTCAAGCCGACCGTCAAGCAAATCGAGCGCGAATGGCTAAGGCAAAAGTCAAACATCGAGAAGTCAAAAGAACTGAAGTGAAATCGGTCGGGCCGAGGATGTTTCTGCTCGACCAGGCGGCGCGGCCGTTTCGTGCGACGTCGTGTGACGAGTCCAAAGGTTATGACGCCTGGGCAGTCAAACGGGGCGAGCAGCCGCCGCCTCGCCGCCTGCGCTTCCTGTGGAAAATGGGTCGCAAGACTCATGGCGATGTGATCTGGACCGACGGTTCCGAAATGCTCGTGACCGCCCGTTTCCTGGACGCCATCGCGAACCAGCCCGGATGGAAATCGTTTCCAGTGCAGCTGACATTGCCGTCCGGAGACATCGAGCAGGTCCACAGTCTCGTGATCACAGGACGCGTCGGCGCCTTCCTGCAGCACAAGACCACCAAGCTGCCGGCAGGCGCCGAGCGGGCCTGGGACATGTATAAAGGCCTGTGTTTCGAGGGCACCGAAGGGATCGCGATGGCGGCTGCAGAGCTGGGCTACGTGTTCGTCAGCGAGTCGTTCGTGGACGCCACGCGAGCGCTGGCGCTGGGCGATGTGACATTCACTCCCTGCGAAGATGTACTCAGCCCGGCGCAGGGCTTCTTGCGCATCGTGGAAAAAACGCTCGGCTACGGACGCTGACACGGAATGATCATGACTCGACGCAAGCTCACCCTATGGATCGTCGCCGCGACGCTCGTCGTCGTCGCCGCCGGCATCGCTGTTGTCAGGAGAAACGAAACAGCGGCGACGGAGCCGCCCGCGGCTTCGGCAAGGGGTGCGAATAACGAACAATCCCCGGACAGCACCCCAGCGCAGATCGAGCAAGCGCCTCAGCGCAGCCAGGACGTGTTCATGCCACCGGAAAGTAACGCGACCGGGTCATCACCACCGCCACCGAAGTGAGCTCGATCCGAGCCTGGCGGCCCCTCAGCTTCGCAGCGACGATGCCACGTTCAGGGTTCCGCAACTGAACGCAGGTCGCGGCAGTCAGTGTCGCGGAATCTAAACGCTGTTCGGCTTGCGAATCGCAAGTTGCGCTTCCCTCTACGGAATCGCTCGCACGAGGCGGAGCGATGAGCTGAAGCTCGCGCAAACCCACCCGCCACCGGCTGTTGCGGCCAAGGGCACTGCGGATATTGCCGGTTTGTATCAGCACAACGTCGATTTGTCACAGCGCCAGGGTGCAGGCGGCACAAATCGCGTGGGCACACAATTTTGGTTATGAACAAAACAGCGGCGCTGGCAATCCTCGGGTTGCGCGGCGATGAGAATCGAGACAGCGTTACGCGGAGCTATGGTGAACGGCTGGTGGTCGTGCAGGATCAGCTCGTGTCCGCGCAGACCGAGGCGGAGCGCAATGCGCATGGTGCCAAGCTCGCCGAGTTGAGCCAGGCCTATGAGCTGGTCACCGGGACGGGCCGCTACGCGAGCTCGAAGGACGCGGACGCGACCGTCATTCGCTCGGGCACGGCGCTGACACCTGCTTCGTCAGGCAATGCGTTCGTGCGCATGGAGCCGGGCGCAGTCATCGCGGATCGACTCGAAATCGGCGAATTGCTCGGCGAAGGCGGCATGGGCTGCGTGTACGCGGCGCGCGATCGTCTGAGGGCCGAGGACGTGGCGATCAAAGTGCTGCGTCAAGACCTGCAGTTCAGCACCGCCGCCAAGGATCGTTTCCTCGCCGAGGCCAAAGTTTCCTGCAATCTGTCTCATCCGAACATCGTGCGCGTGCATGACGT
>JGI10216J12902_101809319_pt1 | contig 17603 bp, 15 predicted proteins | sample KanNatreferecore_FD_12902 | JGI IMG/M metagenome (IMG submission 12902)
GATGGGCGCAGGTGCGCTACACCTACGGCGCCAGCGTCGAAGATGCGCTGATGAAGCTGCAGTACGATCTCTTCTACATCAAGAACCTGTCGCTCGCGCTCGATGCCTTCATCCTGTTCTCGACGGTGAAGACCGTGCTGCTTCGACGAGGTGCGTAATGCCGCGCGGCGCGTTCGAATTGACGGACCGGCAGTCCCTGTGGCTCGACGCGATGCGGGGCCTGGCGGCTGCGGCGGTGCTCGTCTATCACGTGAGGTACCGCTTCTTCGCGGACTGGCACGAGGTCCCCAGGACCGCACTGAATTTTGCCTTCTATACCGCGACGTCCTTTGGCCATGACGCGGTCATGGTGTTCTTCGTGTTGAGCGGTGCACTCATCTCACGGTCCATCCTCCGCGCTCGGGTGGCGGGCCGCTGGAGCTGGTCAGAGTACGCGATCGCGAGACTGTCCAGGCTTTACGTGGTGCTGTTGCCGGGTCTGCTGCTCACGCTGCTCTGGGATGTTGGCGGGTTGACGTTGTTTCCCGACCACGTCGTCTATACGGGCCGGCTCACCGGGGCGTGGCACGACTTCTTCGACGTGAGGTCGCAGCTCCAACCGACGATCTTTGCGGGCAACGCGTTGTTTCTGCAGAACATCCTCGTACCGACGTTCGGCTCGAACGTACCGCTCTGGAGCCTGAGCTTCGAGTTCTGGTTCTACGTGCTGTTTCCCCTCCTCCTGCTGACGCTGGTTCCCGGATCGTGGCGCACACGATGCGCCTACGGCGCGGGCACCGTGCTGGTGGCACTCTTCGTCGGAACCACGGTGCTGGTGTACTTCCCGCTCTGGCTATTGGGTGTGGCGCTGTGGTTCGTTCCCCGCAACGACTTCACTCGTCGGAACTCGTCGCTGCTGTTGCTGGTGGCGCTCACACTGTTCGGCGGGATCCTCATCGCAAGTCACTCCGTCATTTCGGCCTGGCCGCTCATCTACCGAGACTACATGATCGGGATCTCGTTTTTCGTGCTCGCGTATGTCGTCCTCCATCTCGACGGCGTGCCGCACGGCGGGTTCTCAACCTGGTGCGCACGCACTCTCGCGGCGCAGTCGTATACGTTGTACGTCGTGCACATCCCCTTCCTGGTCTTCCTTCGGGCGGCCGTCGCCGGCGACGCCCAATGGCAGCCTTCCACAATGACAATGACCTGGGCCGCTGCGATTTCCGCCGCAGGCCTGGTCTACGCCGGCGCCGTGGCCGCGTTGACCGAAGCGCGGACGGAGACCGTACGAGCCTGGATGCGACGAACGTTTCTGGGCGGCGAGGTCGCGCTCGTGGCCATGACGAAAAAGGGGAGGACCGTCGCGTGACGCCTCCCATCACCAACGCCATGACGATCGACGTGGAGGACTATTTCCACGTCAGCGTATTCGATGGCGTCATCCCGAGAAGCGACTGGGTTCGGCTCGAAAGCCGTGTGTGCGCCAATACCTCGCGGTTGCTCGACATCTTCGCCGAGCACGGCGTTCGCGGGACCTTCTTCGTCCTGGGGTGGGTCGCCGAGCGCTACCCGGATTTGGTCCGCCGAATCTCGGGCGCTGGCCACGAGATCGCCTCCCACGGCTATGGCCACCGGCTCGTCTACGACCAGACGCCTTCGGCGTTTCGCGACGACGTGGCGAGGGCCAAAGGGCTGCTCGAAGATGCGTCGGGCAGCCGGGTGGATGGCTACCGGGCTCCCAGCTACTCAATCGTTCCACGGTCTCTCTGGGCGCTCGACATCCTCATCGAGACGGGCTACACCTACGATTCGAGCATCTTTCCCATCCGCCACGACCGGTACGGCATACCCGTATCTGGACGCCATGCCTATGTGGTCGAGCGTCCTGCCGGACGCCTCGTCGAAGCCCCGGCATCTACGACCAGACTGGGCGGCATGAACCTGCCGATTGCGGGCGGCGGTTACTTCCGGCTGCTGCCCTACGGCTGGACGCGGTGGGGGTTGGCACGGCTGAACGCGAGCGAGGCCCGGCCGGGGATCTTCTACCTGCATCCGTGGGAGATCGACCCGGGACAACCGCGATTGTCGTGCGGGCTGCTGTCGCGAGTCCGCCACTATCGCAATCTGCACCAGACTGAAGCACGGCTCCGACAGCTGCTCGTCGATTTCTCATGGGGGCCGATGCGGGCCGTGCTCCCCTCGTTCGCGCCCGAGCAGTCGGTCGCAAGTGCCGACGCCGCTTTGCCTTACGTATGGTGATGGCCGAGACCGCTGCGCTGGAGGTCACTGACCAGTGCCCGCCGGCCGAGTGGGACGCCTTCGTGGACCGTCACGAAGCCGCCAGCCAGTATCACCGGCTGGCGTTCCGGACGGTCTTCGAACGGGCGTTCGGACATCGTTGTCATTATCTGGCCGCGTTGCGTGACGGACGGGTCGCCGGCATCCTTCCGCTCGTCGAGTTTCACAGCCACTTGTTCGGGCGGTTCGCCGTGTCTCTGCCATTCGTGAATTACGGCGGCGTCGTCGCCGACACCCCGGCCGTTGGCGCGCGACTCGTTGCGGAGGCCGTCAACCGGGCGAAGGCCGGCGCCTGGCGGCATGTTGAGCTCAGACACCGCGATCGGCAGTTCACGCAGTGGCCCGCCCGCACGCATAAGGTCATCATGGAGCGGCCAGTCGAACGTACACGCGAAGCGTTGTGGGGTGCCGTCGATCGGAAGGTGCGGAACCTCGTGCGCAAGGCCGAGAAGAGCGGCTGCGCGGCGCACCATGGCGGTCCCGAGTTGCTAGGCGACTTCTACGCGGTCTTCTCCAGGAACATGCGCGACCTTGGCACGCCCGTCTACACACCTCGCTTCTTCTCCGAGGTGATGGCCGCGACGGGCGGCCGGTCTCGTGTGTTTGTGGTTCGACAGGCCGGCATCCCGGTCGCGGCCTCGCTGGTCCTCGCCTGGCGCGATCGCGCCGAAGTGCCGTGGGCGTCATCGCTCAGGACCCACGCGTCGAGCTCCCCGAACATGCTGCTGTACTGGACGATGCTCGAATGGGCCGTCGCTGAAGGTGTTCGCACGTTCGACTTCGGCCGGTCCACCCCGGGCGAGGGCACCTACCACTTCAAGACGCAATGGGGCGCGACGGCCATCCCGTCCGTGTGGGAATATGCCGCGCTGTCAGGCGACGTACCGAACCAGGGCCCGAGTAATCCGAAGTTCCAGGCGGCGATTGCCGTCTGGAAACATCTTCCGCTCTGGGTCGCCAATACCGTCGGCCCGACCATCGTGAAGAACATCCCCTAGCCGATGCCAGGACTCTGCGGTCTCACCACAAACAGCCCGACTGCTCCGCCTCTGGACGCGATGCTGGCGTCGATGCGCCACTTTCCGTGGCAGACAGAGCAGCAACACCTCGTCGGGCCGTGCGCCGTCGGCCGTGTGGTTGTAGGCGCGACGCCGGCTGCCATGCAGGGGCTGAGCGCGACGGTCGGCGACGTGACCGTGATGCTCGACGGCGAGATCTACGGCACAACCGACCCGGCGGGCACCCTAGCGGCGAGCTGGGCGGCGACCGGCCCTCGAGCGCTGGCATCACTGCACGGATGCTTCGCGGCTGCGGTGTGGGATGCCGCTGCGAAGCGTCTCAGCGTGGTGACTGACCGCTTCGGCATGAGACCAATCTACTGGACCCACCGTCCAGGCCGGCTTGCCTTCGCGTCCGAGATCAAAGCGCTCCTCACGGACCCTGCTGTCCCGCGCGCGCTCTCGCAGCAGGGTGTGTCGCAGTTCTTTGCCTTCGGCCAGTTTCTGGGCGATGCGACGCTGTACGGCGCGATTCGGGTATTGCCCCCGGCCGCCTGCCTCACATGGGATGCGACTGCTGATCGCGTCGCCCTGAGCGAGTACGCCACCGCCGGCCCTGGGCTCCACGCCGGCAGCGATGCCGAGTGGCTCGAAATCATCACCGATCGTCTGAACACCGCGGTATCCCGCTCTTGTGCGGGCAGCCAGGCTTTGGGGTTGTCGCTGTCCGGTGGACTGGATGCACGGACGATTCTCGGCGTAGCGCCGCGCGACGCGCGGCTGACGTGTCTCAGTCTCGGTGTCCCCGGTGGCATCGATCATCGCAGCGCCGAGCGGCTGGCGCAGCTGGCTGGCCAGCCGCACCATCGGCAGCTACTTGACGGCGACTTTCTCGGCCGCTTCTCCGAGCTGCTGGCGCCCGTCGTCCGCCTGACTGACGGGCACTACCTCGACCAGGGCATCGTCTATTCCACGCTGCAGATGTATCGCGACCTGGGCGTGCAGGTGCTGCTCCGCGGTCACGCCGGCGAGCTGATGCACATGCGCAAGGCCTATGCGTTCTCGATGGACGCCACGGCTGTTGCACTCGAAGACGACGCGGGACTCAACGACTGGCTCTGGCGCCGGCTGTCGCACTACATGATTGGCGAAGTCGACGACACGGCATTTCAGAGCGGGCTCGCACGAGGCCTGCGAGAGTCGGCCCGGGCGTCAATCGAAGCATCGGCGCGCGCATACGCCAGCGTCTCGCCCGTGGCGCAGCGCATCTGGCACCTGTTCGTCAGGGAACGGCTCCACCGTGAAACCGCGCTGTCGCTTCACATGTTCCGATCGTTCGTCGAGGTCCGGGTGCCCTTTCTGGATGCGGACTTGATCGACGCGCTGCTGTCCGCGCCCGCTCATCTCAAGATCGGCGACGACATCCAGACGGCGGTGTTGCGCAAGTTCAGGCCGGAGTTCCTGGATGTCGTGAACGCGAACACTGGTGCGCCGATGGGCGCCGGCGATCTACACGTTCGGCTCGCGACATTCAAGATGCGGGTGCTGGCGAAGCTTGGCGTCGCCGGCTACCAGCCATACGAGCGGCTCGGGCTGTGGCTGGCGCGAGAACTGCACCCGCTCTTGAAGGAGACACTGCTCGACGAACGGTTCCTGGATCGCGGGATCTTCGACCGTCCGGCGATTGAGCGTCTGCTCGACGAGCACCGGCGCAGGGACAAGAACCACACCTATCTGTTGCAGGCACTGCTCGTCTTCGAACTCGGCCAGCGGCAGCTGGCCGATTGACGGCGGTCACGGGCTTCAGATGCCGTTGTCGATGACGTCTTTCAGGCGAGTGCGAAACTCCTCCCGGCTCCGCTCATAGAACGCGCGCGACGAACGGCTGAGGGCTCCTCGCTCGGCATCGCCCAGGCGTATCACACGCTCGACGACGTCGAGGAATGCCTCCTCTGCGAAGAAGTAGCGAGTGCCGCTTCCCATCGGCTCTGACGCGCTGACGGGAACCAGGAATGCGCCGCTGTCGCCCACCACTTCGTTCATCGGGGGGGCATCGGTCGTGATCAGCAGGGCACCGCAGCTGAGCGCCTCGAGCAGCGAATGACCGAAGCCCTCGACTTCCGACGGCGCGACGTGAACGGCGCTCGCATTCTGCAGCAACCGCAGGCGGCGGGTAGACAGGCGCTCGCCCTCTATCCGGACACGGGCGCCGGATTTGTAGGGACCCTGTGCCACCACGGTGAGCTCCGGCCAACCGGTGCGCTGGTGCCAGAGGCTTACCAGGCGCGCCGTGCCCTTGTGCGGATTCCATCCCGCGACATGGAGATAGCGGTCCTTCTGCTTAGGGGTCTCGAGTCTGCAGTCGGTCGCCGTGAAGCCGAGAAAGTGCGACCGTTTGGCCTTCTCCTCGAGCAGGCGCCGGGCGTGCTCGGTCTTGAACAGAACGAGATCGACCGTGCCGATGAACGAGTCGCCGCTCGGCAGCCACTCCTGGTTCGGTATCAGCCAGTTCCGCCGTGCAAGCGGGAGGTGGTCTTCGACGACACTCTCGAGGAAGATGTTCAAATCGCGCTGAGGACCAGGTGCCAGCCGACGCACGTTGTCCCTGACGCGGCGTGCCTCGTAGAAAACACGCTCCGGGGCAAAGCGGAGCGAGGCCGGAGGCCGCATTGGGGATCGAGCGGTGCGTCTCACCCTGCAGCCGAAGCTCTCGAGCGTCTGGCAAAGAATCTCCGCGTCCCGCGACAGCCCCTGGCCGTTGTCCGCGAAGAGGACGTTGACGGTCGGTCCCTTCCCGGTGAGCGGCCATGGGGCGCCGATGCTCATCGCGTCGCGCGCCCCTCGACTGTCAGTGGGCGGCCCGTCAGCCGCTCGTACGTCTTCCCGCGGTCCCTGATGAATTCGGCCGGGTCTTCTCGGACGGCTGCGATGACGGGGCCCTCATAGGGCACCAGTCCGGGCCGGTAGTGCGGATCGTCCCATCGGTGGGGCAGCAGGTCGAACACGAAGGATGGCACGGGCACGCGCAGTCGGCCGGCGGTGTAGATCCGATTCTGCTCGCGCCATTTCTCCCGTAACCGTGAGGCGTGGCGAACGTAGCCGAAGTGATGACAGCAGAAATCGTACGGGCGTTCCGGCCACACCAGGTCGCTTCCCTCGACTCGGACGTTGCTGGCATCGCCCCAGAACTCGATGTCCGGGCGATTGCGGTGAATGGCGACCTTTCGCGAGGCCCAGTGGATGCTTTCGGGCTGGGAGTGGAGGACACCGAAGTTGCCGTAGAAGTTCAGTACGTCGATCGCGACGAGGTCGTCGGTCGTCGCTTCGAGGTGCGCCCGCAACGGGGCGAACTGCCACTCGGGGATGAACTCGTCGCAATCAAGGTAGACGCACCAGTCACCGGTGCACCGACGCCGCGCAGCGTTCTTGAAGTCGCGGTACCATTCCATCGTCCGCTGTTCGCCCCAGGCGGTTTGAAAGACGGAGATCTTCGGGTCGATGGCGGTAATCGCCTCGTACGTGCCGTCCGAAGAGTGCCCCTCGTTGACGATGATCTCGTCGGCAAGCGGAAGATGATGACGGAGCATCTGCACGACATGGAAGTCGAGCCGAAGACCATCACGAACGAAGGTGTAGAGTGACAGGCGCATTTCTGCTGGGGTCGAAATCGGCCTGGACGTGGGCTGGAAGACTCTTCTGTGCCGTCTGGGGCGCTTCGATCCTCTTGTTCCCATTTTATAAGGGGATTCCCGCAGGATTCATCCCGATTCTTGCAGGAGTGGTCACAGGTTTCGCCCTTACGGCGCGCCGGCAGCAGTTGTCGCGCTGGATCTCCAGGGGAACGCCTGCGGAATTCCTGATTGTGGTGGTGAGCGTCTCGCTGGCGATTCGCCTCGCGGCGGCGTGCTACTACCCGCTCGCGCCGGCGAACGACCATGAGATGTTCTTCCGCCTGGCCGCCAGCGTGGCCGCGGGCAACGGCTACGGCTGGGGGCAGGGGGCGTCGGCGTTCTTTCCGCCTGGCATGCCGCTGCTGCTGGCGGGAATCTTCAAGGTCCTCGGTGTCAGCTACCTGGTTGCCAAGGCCGTTGGACTCACCATGGGCCTCGCACTCGTCGTTGCCACCTACCTGTACGGGAGGACGCACACGACGGAGTTGATTGCCAGGTGGGCGACGATACTGCTGGCGCTCTTCCCCACGCTGATCGCGTACAGCGTCACAATCGGCTACGAACCGCTTCTGGCGTGTGTCGTGCTGGCGTGGGCATCGGTGACGGCGACGCTTGCGCGGGTCCGCGAGATACGGCCGATTCGCGTCGTGGGCCTCGGAGTGCTGTGTGGGATCGGCACGCTGATCAAGCCCATCTGCCTGCTCCTGCCGTTCATCTCGCTGGTGTTCTGGATCGGGCAACGGCGCGTAGTCGACGCGCTGGTTCGGACAGCCGTGTGCGCGATCGTGATGTTGGTGGTGGTGAGCCCGTGGACGATCAGAAACTGGAGGACACTCGGGCATCCGGTCCTCGTTTCGACCAACGGCGGGGTGGTGCTCTACTCGGCCAATCGTACGGGAAGTTCCGGGCTGGCCGCGTTCGTGAATCCGCTGCCCGGGGAAACCGACGAAGTGGCCCGCGACCGGATCCGTCAGCGCGCGGCTGTGGAGTGGATACTGTCGCATCCGGGTCAGTTCGTCGCGTTGATGGTTCCCAAGGCCGTATATGGATGGGGAACGACTAGCTCGATCATGTCGTTCGTGTCGTACGACCGCCTGCCGCCGCGAGAAGAGAACCTGTCAAAGGCTGTACTCAATGTCGGCTGGGGAGCGCTCTTCCTGCTTTGTGTGCTGGCGGCATGGCGGACGCGCGTATGGGCAGAGCCGGCCATCGCGCCATCGCTGGCGTTTCTTCTCTATCTGGCCGCGGTACATCTCGTCTACGAAGCCTTGAGCCGTCATCACGTGACGGTGCTGCCGGTACTGTCGCTGACGGCCGCGGCGTGGCTGTCGAGCAGTGGGTCCAGCGCGGCAAGAGACGAGTCCCACCTGAAGGGCGCGAGCACGTCGTCGTAAGTCACTTCCCGCTGAGAGGCCAGATGCTCAACGAGTGCTCGCGCGAACTCGTCGGGCTGGTCCGCGATCCGACAACATGCCGCGACCGCGGGCGGTAGCCCTGCCGCCACGGCGGTCGTGGTCACGACCGGCAGCCCGGCGGCCATGGCCTCCAACACCTTGTTCTGGAGCCCGCGGGCCACGAAGATCGGCGCCGCGCTGACGGTGGCGCGCCACAGCCAGGGCCGCACGTCAGGGACGGCACCAGTGACCGTAATGGACGAATCGCTGGCGGCTGCGGCGCGTAGCTCGGTCGATGGGCGGCTTCCGACGAACGTCAGTTGAGCCCCGGCGTGCCGTTGACGCACGAGCGGCCACACGTTCTTGACCATCCACGCTGCCCCGGCGGCGTTTGGGGCGTAATCGAAAACGCCGACGAAGACGACCTCCGGCCTGCGTGTTCGCCCGTCCGGCGGGCGGAAGTAATCGATGTCGATGCCGTTGGGCACGACCGTAACCCGGCCATTGCGTGCGACCCGCTCCGCGGAGATTCGCTCGCGCTCGTTGACGACGAGCGTGTGGCGGGCGAGACCCATCGCCCGTGATTCGAATCGCTCGAGCACTCTCGCCTCACGCCTGTATATCCACCGAAGCGGCCCCCTTGTCTGGGTCGCAAGGGCTCGCCACTTCTCCGAATCGAGGTCTACCATGTCGAGCACGAAGGGCAGCGTCGACAGGGGAGGTTCGAGGGCAAACCGGGCAGTCCCCGAGCAGAACGCCATGACGAGGTCGGGCCGGAACGTCGATAGCGTGTTCTCGAGCCTGGGTCGGATGGCGTTGCTGTCGAGGAGCACGTGGGTCAATGGTACGTCGCCCGTGAGCGCCAGCGTCGCGCGCCACCGGTTCGTGAGCCATGGAAGTCGCACGACGTCCCAGCTGTTCACGAGGCCCTCGAGGTGTGGCTCCTGGGATGCCTCGTCGTCGTCGTGTGCAAGCGCCAGCAGGTGCACGTCGACGCCAGTCTTCCGCAGGTGCCGCAGGGTGTGGTACGCCCGTATGCGGTCGCCGCGGTTTGGTGCATAAGGCACCCGGTGGCAGAGGTAAAGTACCCGCATCACGACTTCAGCGCTCGTTCGTGGTGCGTTCGCGGACGACCTTTGCCGGCACGCCGACCGCGACGACGTTCGCGGGAAGTGGACGCGCGACAACGGCTCCGGCGCCGACGAGCGTGCCGGCGCCGACATCAGCCATCACGACGGCAGAACTTCCAATCCACGCGCCACGTCCCACCCGCACCAGGTGTCGTTCGAGCGGTTGATCGCGGAACGCCCCGACCGTGTCGGGACTTCCGTGAATGCGTCCTCCGCTCGGAATGTGAACGCCCGCGGCGACGAGGACGTCATCCTCGAGGTGCACGAACCCCAGATGGCACCTGGGCCCGACATACACGCGAGGGCCGATCCGCGCCGCCGTCGTCGAAAAGAGAACGCCGAACTCGACGGTGGACGTCGGGTCGCACTCCTCGAGAACGATCCGCAAGAACGCTCGTCGCAGGTACTGGCCGAGCACACCGGGGACGAGGCCGAGCGCCTGCGTCGATCCCTCGAGGGCCCGATCGCCGCCCATGACCAGCCGGCGAAACCAGAAGGACAGAAGGGCCGGCAACACGCACAGGGTGGCGATGCCAAGAGCAATCCGCTTCAGCAGGCCTCTCATCGAACTTCGTCTCGCACGAGGCGCTCGTAAAGGTGCTCGAGGCGTCGAAGGCGCCGCTCGAATGACAACACGCCTTCGATGTGCGCGCGCGCCGCTCGCACTCGCGCCGTTCGTCCCACCGGGTCCGCCAGGGCCGACTCCATGGCCTGTCGCAGTACCTCCGACGAGCCGCTCGGTACGATCACTCCATGGACGCCGGGTAAGCAGATCTCTGCAGTCCCGCCGACGTCGGTAGCGATCACGGGCGTCTCGAGCGCCATCGCTTCCAGCACGACATTCGGTGTGCCTTCATACTCAGAGGACTGCACGAACAAATCGAGAGCGTGGTGCAGACCCGGCACATCGCCCATCTGTCCGAGCAGCCGACACTTGCCGTCGAGTCCCAGTCGCGCGATCAATGTCTCGAGCGCCCGACGCTCGGGGCCCTCGCCGGCAATGACCAGATACGCGTCCCGGTGTCTCTCGACGAGCGCGGCGAATGCCTCGATGAGCAGATCGTATCGCTTCTGAGGAGCCAGTCGTCCGACCGCTCCGATGACGACCGCCGAAGGCGGAAGTCCCACTCGAGCGCGCTCGGTTGCGACTCGTGACGCCTCTCGACGAAACCGTGAGGGGTCGATTCCATTGTGGAAGACATGGACCCTCCCGGCAGGCGCTCCATGTCGCAGGAGTTCGCGTTTGATCTCCTCAGAGACCGCGACGACCGCCGGAAAGTGGGCGAGCATCCGCTTGTTGAGGGGGTAGTACAGATGCCGCTCCCGCCCGCTGTGGCCGGTCCAACCGTGCGCCGTCGAGAGAATGCGGACTCCGAGCCGACGGCCGAGCAGCCAGGCAAGCGCATCGGTCTTGTATTCGTGCGAATGGACGAGGTGTATGCCATATCGCGCGACGATCGCTTTCAGCTGTCCCCACACCCGCCAGTCGAGCGAATGGCGTTCAGTGGCCTCGACGTACTCGACCCCGAGCTCGCGGGCGCGAGCGTCGATATGGAAGGTGGCGTCCCGGACATCCCGGATGTAGCAGACGGTGACCCTGACCCTCGCGCGGTCGGCGCCAGCGGCCCCCAGCAGGATGGTCTTCTCGGGTCCCCCGCCTGTGCCGAAGACCGAGCGCAGTTCGAGCACTCGGACCGGTTCACCGGGCTGCGGCGTAGTCATGCGGTCTGCGGCCGCGTCCTCGTGTGATGGCTGGCCCGACCCAGCAGCGCCAGCGCACGGCCGAGTTCAAAGGCGGTCGCAACGGCGAGACTGCGGACCCAGGCTCCCAGCGAACGAAGATGACCACGTCGCACAATGACGCCGGCGCGCAGGATGGCGATGCCGGCGAGTGACACCAGCGTCATGACCATAGGAAGCCGACTGATCGTCATCGCAGCCACGGCCGTGAGCGGCAGTGCCACCAGCAGCGTGAGCGTCAGGATCGGCAACACGATGCCGGGCAAAGACCGCAGCCGCAGCGGCTCTCGCAGGCTGACGCGCAAGTTGTCTCGGCCCCGCCACAGCTCGCCGAGGAAGAGGGCGCCGAGCGTTCGCGGGTCGCCGTGATGGATGCTTCGCATCGACGGCTCCGCCACCGTGCGCAGACCGGCGCGTCGGATGCGCGCGCAGAGGTCGACGTCCTCGCACGCCTCGAGCGCCTCGTCGAATCCGCCGAGCTGCTGGAAGACATCACGTCGCATGGCGAGGTTGCCGGCGCTGAGCCAGTCCGTGTCGCGACGTGTCGAAGGCCGCCAGCGTAGCAGGTCGTACTGCCTTTGCACCCACGTGCCGTCCGGCGGTGCTTCGTACTGCAACCCCGCCGCACCCACATCCGCACCCGACAAGGCGTCGAGGCAGCCCATAAGCCACGTCGCTCCCACCTCGTTATCGGCGTCCACGAACGCCACAATGGGCCCCGTCGCCTCGCGAACGCCGACGTTGCGGACCGCGCCCACCCTGAGCCCGGGAGCCGACAGGACCCTCGCTCCATGCGCGACAGCAATTCCCGGGGAGTCATCGGTTGAGCCGTTGTCGACGACAATCAGCTCCACAGGCAGGTTGCCGCCTCGCGCCATCATCAGGCTACTCAGGCATCGAGCGAGATCCCGCGCGCCGTTCCGGACTGGAACGATCACACTGATCACCGGGGCGACCGCGGAGCTTTGAATCACAACGTCCGGCTGGCCCACTGTGGCACCTGCTGAGTCGCGGGACTCGTGACGGGCTCTTCCTGGGACTGCAGTTTGTCGATCGCGGCCACGAGGAGCACTGTGTAGTACGGCAGCTCGAGTCCCTCAATCGAGACGAACTGGGCTGCCACGATGAAACCGGCCATGCCGGAAAAAACGTACAGGCCAAGCGTGCCGAACTCGTCCCGCGCGTGGCGCCGCGCAAGGACGGCGCCCCGCCACATGCCGAAGACATTGAAACCGAGGAGACAGAAGAAAGCCGGCAGCCCCAACTCGGCCGCGCTCTGCATCCAGAGACTGTGGGCCGATTTGCCTGCGGGCCATCCGAATTCGGGTGCCACGATGGGGAAGTGACTCGGACCCACGCCCACGAACGGATAGCGCTGCACCAGCTCCAGGCAGTCGACCCAGAGATCCAGCCGGCTCTCTGCCGAGTAGTCGCGCTCGTCTTCCTCCGCGAACGTCGTCATGAATCGAGCCGTCAGTTCCGGTCCCGTCAGCCGCAGTGTGAGCAGCGACGCCAGCACGAGCGGCAGAATCAACGACAACCGCTTGGGCATCATGACGAACACGACCGCGCCGGTGATGATGAGCGCCAGCATCCCGCCTCGGGAGAATGTCAACAGCACTGTATGCAGAATCAGTGCGGCACACGTGAACGCGACGGCCTTCTTCCACCATTGCTTCGCCGAGATACCGAGGAAGATCGCGGGGCCGAGGCCGCTGACCATGCTGATCGCAAACGAGTTGTTGTCGCCCAGCAGGCCGCTGATCGCGGCCATGTTGTAGCCGTTGACATACGACAGGTTCATCTCGAACCCGACATAGCCCTGGGCGACGACCAGTGTCCACGCGAGGCGCCGGACCCAGACCATCGAGTCGATCACCGTGAGCCCGACCAGAAAGATCGCGACGATCTTCAGCCGTTGGATGACGTAGTTCTCGGCCACCGCCCCATCGGACGCGGCCAGCGCGGACAGACACGTGAAGGCGAAAAACCCCAGCAGAAGCCACACATAAGGCGAGGCTCTTCTGAACTGCCAGTTTCCCAATCCCCGGAACACCCAACCGACCAGCGTCGCGACGCCGATGACCTCGCTGATACCGGCCAGGCTTCCCGCAAATCCAAAGAGCTGCTGTGGCCTGGCGAGCGAAAAGATCGTGTAGATCGCCACGCCCACGAGCGGCTCGAACAGCGCAACGACCGCGCCGCCATATGCCAGGAGCAGACTGAGCAGAAATCCGTACACGCCTCAGTCCCCGACCGTCCAGAGCGGACGTGTCCCCGCTGGCTCCACGTTGAACCACTGATACAGCACTGGAACCCGGGTGAACATCAGCAACACGAAGATCGCGAAGCACACCACGAGATAGGCGACAAAACCCCGCTCCTTGTAGAGCTTCTCAGGATTCTGGGTGGGGCTGTCAGGTCGCATCCCGAGGTGCAGATAGTACGCAAACAGGCCCGCAGCGAGGGGCACGAAGAGCAGCAGCTCGAGATGGTACCGGACGATGAAGACGCCGGCAAAAAGCGCGCACGTCGTGGCGTAGAAGAGTATCGACACGAGGAGCCGCTCTTCCGTGTAGTGCCTGAACGAGTGCCGGTACGCGGCGGCCACCGCCGGATCTCCGATATGGCGGTACTCGGCGTACCGCTTCATCGCCATGAAGAACGCGCCGATCATCCAGTAGGACAACGCCAGCGACATGGGCGGCACGCGGTCGCCAATGAGCGCGAACCATCCGAGAAACAGCCGGATCGGGTTGTTGATGGACTCGCTCAACACGTCCACATACGCCCATTCCTTCGTGCGAATGGGCGGCACGTTGTACAGCACCCCCATGACCCACAACCACAGCGCCGACCAGAAGAAGCCCGCGTTCAGCGTCGAGGCAATGGACAGACCTGCGACGGCAAGGGCGATCCACTCCGCGTATGCGATCGCCGGCCTGACCTGTCCGGACGGCACCGGCCGGTGCCGCTTGACCGGGTGCATCCGGTCGCGGGGCCCATCGAGCAACTCGTTCAGTACGTAGTTACTCGAAGCGACAAGGCAGGTCGCGATAACAGCCAGGGTCAACGGGACGAGGCTCTGCCAGCTGGCAAGCGTTGGCTCGTAAAAGAACGCGAGAACAACGCCAAGCAGCATGAACGAGTTCTTGAACCAGTGATCCACCCGGGCGATGCGGACGTAAGGAACCACCTTGCTCAGGGCACTCATCACCGATGGTCTCCATCAACCAGGCTCAGCACGTCAGTCATTTTCCGCACGCGTACGCATTGCTCCCCCGCGCCAGCCACGGCGCCTAGAATCGCACAGGGCATTCCGGCTGCCGATGCGCCACGCGCATCGACGTCTTCGCGGTCTCCGACATACAGGACGGCGGAGGGCGGCAGATTCCAGCGTTCACACGCCGCCAGCAGTCCCCTCGGGTGTGGCTTGAAGGCGTTGATCGAGTCCTCCGTGGCGTCGAGCTCGAGACCAACGTGCTGTCGCAGCCGCATGGCGTCGAGCTTTGCCGCGACGGGGTAGTCCGAGAACACGCCCGTCGCAATCCCTCGCCGGTTCAGCTCGGCCAGCACCTGTGACGCGCCCTCGCGAACGACGCGCGGCAAGTATTTCAGCGGCCTGCGATAAATCCACTCTTCCACGGCCTGTTCGACTTCCTCCACACCTGCGCCGGCGCGTTCGGCCGCCGACGTGAACTGCAGCCGGGCCAGACGCTCCTTGGGCTGACCAAGGGCCCGGAGCTCCTCCCGCACGCGCCGGAAATGCGCGAGTACGCTCCAGAGACGGGGAACGTTCCACGGCGCATGCCTGGTCCATGGCACGAGGCCCAACTCGGCCGCCATCATCAACTGCAGCGGACGCTGGTGGTAGAGCGTGCCGTCCACGTCGAAGAGCACCGCACGAATCACGACGCCCCCAGCAGCCGACGAAGAAACGACATGTCTCGAACGAGCAGCTGTGTCGTCCAGACCGAGGCCAGCGCGACTCCGAGCGTCACTGCGGTGAGGCTCGCCCATCCGCCGTCTCGAAGCCGGCGCCAGGCGGCGTGAGAAACCGCGGCGCCCGCGTAAAGTGCAATTACCGGCGTCAACGGGACGCGGTAACGCGGGTGGCCGAACACGATCGCGTGCAGACCCGTGAAGAACACGATCAGCAAAACGAGCACGACGTGGCTGCGCCAGTCCGGCGGCGAGAGGCACGCGCCGAGGATGGCGAGAAAGATGACGGCGGGAAACGCGGCGAGCATTGCCGCTACCGCCAGCATTCCAGGGACACGCGGAGGACTGAAGAGGCCCTGCTGGATACCCGCCAGGAAATCACGATCGAGTCCCCAGAAGTCCCCCGTCTTGATCGCCATTCTCCAGACAGTCAGGCCGGGATGCTCGGCCATGAACCGGACCGCCTGCTCGCGGGCCCAGTGTTCCTTGTGGCCTTCGGTCCACTCACCGCCGCCCGGCGGGTGCGCGGGCAGTCCCACGATCCAGCTCTTCTCGCCCCGCATGGACACGGCGTCCCAGATGCGATCATGCGGCGTGTGTTCGTAGTTCCCCATCCGAAGGTTGATGCCGCCGATGGTATCCACCATCGTCGACACTCCCTGGAGGCGTGTGTTCCTGACGGCCCACGGAACGATCACGGCCGAATAGCTGACGAGAAAGACGACAACAAGGGCGCCACGGATTTGGAGGCGGCCCGGTAACATCCAGAGGAGCAACGGCGTCAGCACGATCGGCAGCGGCCAGACGACGCTGCGGGTCAGCGCCGCCAGACCGAGGACGGTCCCGGCACCAAGGGCGAGTGCCAGCCCCGGCCGCCGCAGAAGGCTGATCAGCAGCACGATGAATGCCGTGAGCAGGAACGTGAAGAGCGTTTCGGTGAGGAGCAGAAAGTTGGCGAGGACGAGCGTCGGATAGAAGGCGACGATTCCCGCAGCCACCAGGCCTGCCCGCTCGTCCCAGAGTGTCCGGCCAATCCGCCAGGCAAACCACGCGGTGGTGAGCCCCAGGAGGCACTGGACCATCCGGACGACCTGAAGGTCACGAGAGCCGGTGATGGACCAGAGGCCCGCCACGAAGGCCGGAAAGGCCGGCGGACGCAGAGAGGTCGGGCCGAACTCCGTCGCGAAGCCCCTGCCCTCGACAAGACTCACGGCGAGAACGTGGTACTGCTTCTCGTCAACGATTCGCGGACCGAGATCGCTCGTCATCAGCAGGATGACGACGCGCAGGGCGAGTCCTGCGAGCAGAAGGATCGCCAATATCCGCCGGGAGTCAGATTTTCGAGGGGCAGCCAGCATTTGGAGAGCAGGGCGTTCAGAGCAAGGGCTCTGCCGTCAAAAATTCTAGTTCCCTTCACTTGCGAAGGCCAAAGTTCTTCCGGAGGAGTGACTTACATCCGCCTGTACCCCGCCGTGCGCGCCGGCTCGGCTAGAATCGCGATCTGTGCCGGCCGGGATTCTCGTGGTTTCCGAAGTGTTCCCTCCCGCTGTTGGCGGAAGCGGCGCCCTTCTCGAAAACATCTACCGACGCATTGAGGACAGAAAGGTGCGCGTGGTCGCGGATCCCGGGCCGCCCGGGACGCCACGGTATCAGGGCCCCCTGCACGTGACCTATGCGTCGATGAAGGCCCCGGATTGGGGGGTCCTTCGTCCGGCCTCTCTGGGTCGCCATATCCGGCTCTCGCGAACGCTCCGAAGCGCGCTTGCCACCGAGCCGGCGGACATTCATTGCGCTCGGGCTCTGCCTGAAGGCCTGAGCGCCGCCCTTGCCCTCCGGGGTCGTGGGCGCTACCTCTGCTGGTTGCACGGCGAGGAGCTCGGCTTTGCCTCGACGTCCCGTGAGCTCTCGTTCCTCGCACGGCGTGTTTATGCCGGCGCGGCAGCGGTGTTTGCCAACTCGCAGAACTCCAAGACGCTGCTCGTTCGTGACTGGCAGGTGCCGGCGGAGAAGATTCACGTCGTCTATCCCGGCGTTGACAGCGCGCGGTTCAGGCCGGGACTCGACAGGTCGAGATTCCGCGGTGGAGTGGCTGGCCCGGACGAGGTGGTCTTTCTCTCGGTCGGCCGGCTGCAGCGGCGAAAGGGCCACGACCTCGTCTTGAAAGCGCTGGCCGAGCTGCGGCGCTCCACGCCGGCCATCCGTTACGTCATCGTCGGCGACGGGCCGCACAGACAGCAACTCGAGAGCGACACGGCGGCACTCGGTCTGGGCGACATCGTTCGGTTCGCCGGCGAGGCTCGTGACGAGGACCTGCCCTCATGGTACGCCGCCGCGGATGTGTTCGTGTTGCCGAACCGTAGCGACGGCGTGGATTTCGAGGGGTTCGGTATCGTGTTCCTCGAGGCCGCCGCAGCCGGCCTGCCGGTCATCGGAGGTCGAAGCGGCGGC
>JGI10216J12902_102501333_pt1 | contig 17584 bp, 14 predicted proteins | sample KanNatreferecore_FD_12902 | JGI IMG/M metagenome (IMG submission 12902)
GGCGGCGCCGGGGGAGCGGGCGCGCTTCCGCGATCGCGGGCGCGGCCGGCAGCGAACTCGGCCCACACCAACCGGCCATCACCGTCCGCGTCGTACTTCCGGACCTCGGGCGTGATCTCGGTCCCGCTCAGGTAGCCGTTTCCACTGGTGTCCAGCCGCTCGAAGAGCTTCCGGTCGTCCGCATCGTCCGCCGCCGCGACCGCCGCCAGGGCGACGACACAGCCAGCCGCTGCCAGCCAGCACTCCCTACGAGGAAAGAGTCTCATGGGGAGGCCCCTCCAAAGGCTGGTCCCATCCGGATCCGCAATATGGGGTTATGCCCGTATCGGCGGCGAGGCACACATTCGTTTGGAGTCCGGAAGGAGACCTTTGGGGTCCCGGCAGGGAGAACCCGGCTTCGGGGAGGTCACTCCTTCTCGGGCGCCGGTGGTTGATGCGGTCCGCTGGTGGCCGACCTCGTGGTTGTCGTCCTCGGCGCCCAGGGTCGGCGAGCGGATCAATGGCGACGTGGCGCATCCCGGCGCTGGTGGGGGAGGAGCTGTGGGTCGCGCATTATTACGTCGCCTTCCGGACCCCGGTGATGTCCCCTGGCTTCCGACACCCATTCGCCCCGATCGTTGCGTGGGGTGCTACCTGCCCAGGTCCAGCGGCTTCCCCAGCATCTCCATCCATAGCTTCTTCTGGAGGTCCGAAAGCAGGCCCTCCAGCTTGCCTTCGTGGGTCTTGCGGACCCCCCTCATTCTGGGCCCGATCTCCTGCGGATTCCCGCCGGACTGGAGCGCTCGGACGAGCGGCGCGATCGTCATTTCCATCTCCTGAATCACGCCCATAAACCGCTGACGCTGCTCGTCCGTGATCCGCAGCCCCTGACTCACGTCCGGCCGGCCGAGGGCAAACAAGCCGTCTTGCTGGAGCTCCACCTGGCCCAGCCGCTTGAGCTGGTCGACCCTCAGGGTCTGCCTGAGGAAGGCGGCCAGCTTCGCCTGCGCCTGCATCCGGTAGGAGCCGAGGGCGTTTTGCCGCTCTTCGGGCCTTGTGTCCTCGAGGCTCCGGAAGAACTTCTGGGTTTCCAGCGCCACGGCACGCAGCCGTTTATCCAACTTCACCTTCTGTTCGTTCGAAAGCTTGAGCTCCGCCTGAACGTTGTCGCGGAAAACGAGAAAAGCCGGCCCCAGCGCATCGATGAGCCCCCGCACGACGTGCTCGGGCACTCGCGATTCAGGTCCGGCGGCGGAGGGCCCGGCGGCCTCGCCGGCGGGAACCGGCTCGCCGGTGATGCCGTAACGGACCGCGCACGCCAGGTCGACGGCATGGCCGGCGGTCAAACTGGTCACGTCCGCCTTTTCCGGCAGTTGGAGATGCCTGTTGAGCCATTTGAGCTTTTCCGAACCTCGGGCCAGGAGCAGGAGGCGCGTGACGCGGGCCTCCCGCACTTCGATCAGTCCCTCCCAGACCAGGCGGACCTCGTGCTCCCAGAACGCGCCGTCGATACGCGCCCGCTGGTCCTCGCGAGAGGACGCGCCCCGGGCTTCCGACGTGCCCTCGATCCGAATGCGGATCGGTCCGTTCGCATCCGGCTCCACCTTCCGCCCCCAGAGATCGCATCCGCCGGGAGCCGCTTGCGAGGGGTTCGAATCGAGGTGGCCAAGATAGGCATGACCGGTCAACAGCCGCGCCAGATCGTCCTCGATCCGGAACCGCGCCGTCCCGGCCCCGGCAGCCGCCTTCGCGAGGCGCTCCTGCAGTGGTACCTCGATGTGGAAGCGGTCCTCGACGTAGCTCTCCTGCGGCACCGTATCGGCGAGGAGCCGGCCCTCCTTGTCCAGCGCCCGCCCGAACAGCCGGACGTCGAGAGTCCCCAACGGGAGCGGCGCTTTACCCGCGCAGCTTTGCCCCGAGGGGTGACGCTCCATGGTCCCGGGCGGCACTCCGCTGTCCTGCATGTCGGGGAGCTTCCGGCTCGGGAACCGGGCGTAGCGCTCGACGGGCACGGGCTGCCTCGCGCCGGGAAACCCGGCAAACCGCTTCCTGGCGTGGTCGAGGAAAGCGAGGACGCTCCTGTCGTCGTCAAAGGCCAGCACCCACTCCAGGGGCTTTCCCGCGGAATTGACGATGCCGATCCCCTGCGGCGCCGGCATGGAACGGGCCAGCTCACGGTAAAGCCGGCCCTCCTCGTCCGTGGGTGCGATGTTCTGGAAGAAGGGGTTGTAGACGAGACCGGATTTCAGGGCTACCGGCACGAACTCGGCGTTGATGCGTCGAACGTTCTCAGCTCGGGAAAAGACCGCCTCACGGGCGGCGCCGGCGAACACTCAGCACCGCGCGTCGTCGATCGGCCGGTCGATGAACACCCAGAGCAGGATCGGCTTACCAGTAGCCCGCGACTCCCGAAGGCCTTCCAGCAGGCAGCTCTTCCAGGCGATCTCGCGCCACGCGACCCTCGGCGGCTTCAGCGCCTCGATCTCCGCCTTGAGTGCTTCGGGCGTTTTCTCCGTCGCCGCGGGGCCCTGCGCCCAGCCGGCGCCAAGCGTCAGGGCCGCGAGAGCGCCTGACGCCAGCCATCCGATAGGGTGTTTCATGGCTCAGCCGTCCTTACTATCAGTGTCGAGGGATTCGAACCCGCCTGCAACAGCATGATGGGTCGCACTGCCCGGAAATGTCCGCGGACTCCGAGGATTAAGAGGCCGTGACTTCCCGCCAGCTGTCGACCCGGATGGTGTGGACCCAGAGCCGCGCGGAGCCCGGCATGCCGGGTGGAAGGTGGGCCGGGAGGCTGGGCACCTGATAGATGTGCGGGACGTTCTGCATCGAGTAGTAGCTGCTCACGAAGGTACCCGCCAGCTCGTTCTGCTTCTGACTGACGATCTGCTCTTGTGCGTAGAACGCGCCGGTGAGGGTCAACTGGGAGTCGCCGCCCTGGGTAGCGAGCTCGATGCGGTGCGCCGCGATGATGCCGAGCGCGTGGTTCACCGGGAAAGTCGGCGAAACGGGGGTCAAGTCCGTGCTCGCGTAGACGCTTCCGGTGGAAACCAGGGTGCCCCGGCCCGAGTAGTGCATGGTCTTGTTGCCGCCGGCGCGGGCGAAGCGAAGATCGCCATGGATCACCACGATGCCGGCGATGGTGACATTGCCCAGCGCATCCACACCAAGCGAGTTGCCCCGCCCGTCCCCAACCGGACCGTAGGGCACGCCAGGTGTGAGCGTGAGGTTTCCCGCGATGTTAAGCCCCGTCGCCTCCAGGTAGCCCATGTAGGTTGGGTAGCTGACGCCGGCGGTCACCGTCGGCGCCGTCAACGTGGGAAAGTGGACCACCTCCTTCAGGTCGTAGTTGGCGCTGGTGCCGTTGTCGGAGGAAACGTGGTCCGCGCCGGCACTGCCGCCGAAGCCGTCAGACACAAACGTGCCGCGCATCGTCTCCTTGATCAGGGGCGAGCCGCCCGTCGCCTGCGGGTTGCCTACGGTGGCGCTGCCGCTCAAGTCCACGCGGCCGTGCTTCACCCGCACCTTGGCGTTCAGGCTCTGCACGGCCTCGCCCTTGAAGCCCACCGTGGGGATGGCCGGGATCAGCACACTCAGGCCGGCGGGCATCCCGTCATAGTTGTTTCCAACGTCCGCGTCGCCTCCGAACTCGCTGCTTAGCTCGGTGACGGTGAGCGCGGGGTCGCGCATCGCGTTCCCGTTCACGTCCTCGAACGGCTCACCCGCGTCGCGGTGTCCGTCGCCGTCGGTATCGGTGTAAGGCTCGCCGGGATCATACCCACCGCTGCTGTCGGCGTCGCTGTACGGCTCGCTGCTGTCCCAGCGCCCGTCGGAGTCGAGGTCTGTGTACGTCTCGCCGTCGCCGAGCAGGTGCAGGCTCCCGCGGATGCGGACGTTGCCCTGGATGCTCCTCCCTCCCTGGCCGACGCCGCCGAAAATCGCGTTGTTCCAGATGGAGACATCCTCGACATCGAGCAGAATCGCGACGCGCACCGCGCGCTTCATCACGAGCAAGCCCTCGGTCACCTTGCCGGTGCTCGTGATCACGAGCTTGCCGGCGTTGTCGCCGGTTCCGTCTTCGACGACGACGGTGTAGTCACCGTGACCGGCCACAGACTCGGTCAAGCCGCTTGTCCGCCAGATCCCGGTGTTCGACCCGTCCGGCGCGGTGGTACGGAGGTAGGTGATCGCCTGTTCGGCGCCGGCATCGGCCAGCGCCATGGCCCGGACTCGCATCGCGTCCATGTGTCCTCGCCGGGAGGATTGCAGGCTGAGGGCAAGCACGCTCGAGCCGGTGACGAACACGACGAACATCACATTCAACGACAATACCAGGGCGCTGCCGCGCCTGAAACAGGGTTTCATAAATCCTCAAACTGCCGCGATCCCGCCGCCTAAATCGGGTCGTTGCGGAGTGCTATCTGGGTGGTGAGCGTGGTGGTGGCCGAGCGGTTTCCGTTGTGTCGCTCGGACACGATCTCGATCTGAAGCCGCCCGCCGGCATCTTCGAAGCGGGCGCTGGAGACGCTGCGGCTGAGCACGGTCGGACCATCGGCGCCTACCTGGCGATAGAGCTTCCCCGAGTTCACGTAATACCTGACCGAGCCTCCGTCGGTGAACCGATCGTAGTCTCCCTGCGCGTTGACGTAGGGCATAACCACCGTGGCTTCGGTCCCCGCCGTGTTCACCGTCAGCCGCAGCCCGGCGCGTACCTCACTGGTCATCACCTGAATGGCGCTGCTGGCGGAGTCGTCGGCCATCACCCGGGAGGCGCCGTTCGCCCAACCGATGGAAGCCTGCGAGCCGACCGAAATCAGCCCTCCCAGCATCATAAGGGAGATCGCCGAGGCGGTCAGGACCTCCGGCAGCGTGGCGCCGCGGCGTGAAGATCGGACGATCATGGTTGCACCCACACGCCCTTCTCCCCGACCTGGGTCATGGCGCTCATCCGGCGGGGGCGCCCGCGGACGTCGCTCCAGGTCAGAGTTACCTCCACCCGCACCAGGTCCGTGGCGACTCCCGTCAACTCGATGGTGCCCTCGCCGCCGGCGAACTCCGCTGCCAGCCTGTCCGTGAGGGTGAAGGGAGCAGGAGAGGATCCGGCTTCGTCTATCAGACCGGCGGAGTAGAGTGCGGAGTAGGTCAGGGACTCAGCGGGGAGCTGCCTCACCTGCTCCAGCTTGCGCTGGGCAATCGCCGCCCCTCGGGAGTAGCCGCCGCCCCCGTTGCGGAGGAAAGCCCCGAGCGGGAAGATGGCTCCCGCCGTCGAAACCGTCGCCGCGAGGACCGTCACCGCCGCCATCACGTCGACGAGCGTGGTGCCTCTTCGGGCTCTTATAAGGGTCATGGTGAACAGAATTAGCCTTCATCGCGCCATTCCTTTCTTCGGCTTGGGGCGCACCGGCGTCCGCGGCGCCCACTGCACTTTCGTCGCTGTGGGATGGCCGCAAGGCTTACTCTGAGTCTCGGTATCCACCCGGGGGACGGTCATGGGCCATGCGACCATCATCCGGGGGCCGACCGGCTAGGGTTCGAGCGAGCGAGCGCAGCGCCAGGAGTCGGCTGCTCCACAGCCGCCGCACTTCGCCATCAACGTCGCGGGGTGGTACTCCGTCCGAGGGCTTCCCACTCTGCGCTTACAACTCGCGCTTCAGGGGGTCGATGCGGGTCGATCCAGCGCAGCGCCGACGCTTGCACTGACCGCGGCACCCGGGCAGACTGTGCCAGGACTTGTTTGTAGGCAGCCAGACTGTCCGGGTGGTGAACACCTCTCACCGCAGGGAGCGCCGCGGTCACCGACCTTCGGTTAACGGGAGCAGCGCGGGAAGCCGGAGATCATCGGCTCGAAACGCTTCGCCAGGCTCTACCATTGTTTGCACGATGGCGGTCGGGGCCGGAGATCCGGCCGCTCTCTTTCCGGCCATAGCGACAGCCGCCCCGAAGCCCAACTCCACGATCTCCTCGGGCGGGATGATCCCCTCGCACGCCTTCTCGAACGCATCCTGTTCCATCGAGAGAAAGCCCCGGCGTTGCACGTGCGCCTTGAGGGCCCTGGGGGGCGCACCCTCCGTCATGAGGTCGCGCAGGTCGTCGTCGATGGTGAGCAGCTCATACACGCCAACCCGGCCCTTCGTCCCCGTGCGGTGGCAGCGCACGCATCCACGGCCCTTGCGGAACCGAGCTCCCTCCAGGCTGCCGAACGTGGCATTGAGAGCGTGGGTGAGTGCGGCCGGCGGCTCGTAGTATTCCGCGCACCCCTCGCACACGCGGTGCGCCAGCCTCTGGGCAACGACGCCGTTGAGGGCCGAACCGGCGAGGTATGCGGGGACTCCCATGTCGAGTAAGCGGATGATTGTTCCCATCGCGTGCTGCGTGTGCAGGGTGGAAAGCACGAGGTGGCCCGTCAGAGCCGCGCGCGCAGCTATCTCCGCCGTCTCGGCATCTCGGATCTCACCCACCATGATGATGTCCGGGTCCTGGCGCAGCATGGCGCGAAGCGTCGCGGCAAAAGAGCAGCCGGCACGCTCATGCACCTGCACCTGTGTGATCCCCTCGAACCCGATCTCAACGGGATCCTCGACCGTGATCAGGTTCAGCTCAGGTCGGTTGAGGTGCTGCAGCGCCGCGTAAAGCGTGGTGGTCTTGCCCGAGCCGGTCGGTCCGGTTACGAGGATCATGCCCTGCCGTGCCGCCAGCAAGCCGCGGAACCCCTGGAGCATACCCTCACTCATCCCCAAACCGTCGAGGGTCTGGAGGGTGCTCGTCTGGCCGACGAGGCGCAGCACGACCTTTTCGCCGTAGAGGGCGGGGAGAGTGGAGGCTCGCACGTCTATGTCGCGCCCGTCGATGCGAACGCGGCAACCTCCATCCTGAGGCGCGCGGCTCTCAGAGATGTTCATGTTGCACATCACCTTGAGCCGTGCCACGATGGCGGGCAGTTGCGACGGGAGAAGCGGCATCACCTCTCGCATCCGACCGTCGATTCGAAAGCGGACGTGAACGCGGTTTTCACCTGCCTGAATGTGCAGGTCGCTGGCACGGCGGCGCACCGCGTCGGTGAGAAGGGCATCCACCATGTCGATCGCGGATGCCTCGTTTGGTGTCTCGAGGACGCTGTCCATCGCGGGTTGGCTGGTGACCCGCTCGTCCGTTCCGGCCGGCGCGCTGGAGAGCTCCACGCGGGCGGCTGCGTCCTCCGTAAACAGCGCGCGCATCCCCTGGCGATGCGTGAGGAGCAGCCGGTGGGGCCTCCCACGGAACGCGTTGTTCAGCGCGTCGATCTCCGCGAGTCCCCATTGAAAAGGGTTGATGATGACCACCGCTTCGCGACCCTGCGGGTCCTTGATGGCGACGATGTGGTTCTTCTTGCAGAAGGCGGCGGGAAGCACTCCCAGCTCGATCGATTCCGGATCAACGCGGGGAAGATACTCCAGCCCGAAAAAGACGGACATGAGTTGGGCGAGCTCTTCGTAGCTGATGTCCATCAACTTCGTCAACAAGTACACGTCGCCACTGGGGACCTCTGCGACTTGCTTCTGGACATCCGGCGCGATGTGCAGGCGGTCGAAGAGGAACTTGCGGAACTCGATGAACTTCTGAGGCAGCGCGGACTCATCCCAGAGCTCCGTCACCGAAGTGACCCGATACCACCGTGACTGCGTGTCCAGGTGCTTCTCTACCGTTTCCAGCAGCGTCCCTCTCTTGATCGGCTTCAACAGATAGTCCACCGCCCCTGCCGCAAGTGCGCGGGCCTTATCCTGCGGCTGGTCCCGGCTGGTGACGAATACTACCGGAACGAGGCTCGTCCGCACGCTGCGCTGAAGCTCCGCACAGACCTCGTAACCGTCCATCCCCGGCATACTCGCGTCCAGAAGTATGAGTCCGGGGGACTTATCCTGGGCGATCGAGAGCCCCGTCTTGCCATCCGGTGCGCTGGAAACAGTGTAGCCGGCGCTTTCGAGAGCGCTCTCGATTACGCGGCGTATAACGGGATCGTCGTCGATGACGAGGATTGAAGCATTGGAGACTGGTTGCATTTATGATCACGCTTTCCCGACGAATGCCCGGGACACGGGGAGATAAGGCTTGACGAGTTGCGCCGAAAGAGAAGAAGGTGCCTGGATCTCTCTCAACTGGCGCGCCATCTCATCCATCTGATGCACCAGCAGGTGAAGCACCTTTGGGGCATCCGCCAGCTGCGCCTCGCGCCCCAGTATCTCCAGCTGCAGGGCGGTAGCGGCCACGCAGTCCGCCCGGAAGTTGGACACCATCCCCTTGAGCGAGTGAGCGGCCTGGGTCACGCCTTGGGAATCATTCCGTTCGACCGCCGCGCGAAGTGACCGGATCTCCTGCGGGTACGCCCCAAGGAACAGCTCTGTGAGCTCCGTCAAGAGCTCGGTATCATCGTCCAATTGTTCCATCATCGTCTTGTAATCCAGCATTGGGTTGTCTCCTTGGCTGACTAGTTTGCTGCCGCCACCATAAACGCGAGTCCACCGCTTCCTCGTAAACTCGTTCTTGCGGGCTAGAAAGTGGCGCGGTCGCATTTCTGGGGGTGCCACTGATCATCTTGGGGAGGGATCTCGCCAGCCAACTCACTGGTTCACCACCTGAATGGCGCCGTTGGCTGACTCTGAGTCTTGGTATCCACTCGGCGGACGATCATGGGCCATGCGGCTATCATCCGGGGGGCCGGCCGGCTAGTGTTCGAGCGAGAGAGGCTGCGATCTGTCGAGCGGCATCCAAGATTCCGGGCGTTACATCCGCCCCTGGCGCCCGATTCCCTAACGTTGGACGAGCGACTGAACGAGTACTAGCCAGCGGCGGGGTTAGCGCGTCCGCAGCTGGCGGCGCTGAGTGCGAACACCACGGCGGGAAGGCACTCCGCGCGTCTTCAGGGCATCATGGACCCGCGCAAGTTACGGCAGGTCTTCGATGGTGTCGAACACGGCTCCGAGCTCCGGGTCGAACTCCGAGCCCCACCCGGCCTTGAGAAGCCCACGCGCCTCTCGCGAAGTGCGGGCCGGTCTGTAGGAACGGTCCGCCGTCATGGCTTCGTAGGCGTCGGCGATCGTGATCACCCGGGTGAGGAAGGGAATCGCCTCCCCCGCAACGCCGTCCGGGTAGCCCCGGCCGTCCAGGCGCTCGTGGTGGTGCCGGACGATGGTGGCCACCTCCGCCAGGGCCGGCGCCTGCGCCACGATCTCCCCGCTGCGGGCGGGATGAGCTCGCACGATCGCCCACTCATCCTCGTCCAGTGGCCCAGGTTTGATGAGAATATGGTCGGGGATGGCGATCTTCCCGATGTCGTGAAGAAGGGCGGAGTGCTCCACCAGGGTGCGCTCCTGCGCCGACAAGCCGGCCGCGTCGCTCAAGCACAGCGCCACCGCCGTGACTCGCGCGGAGTGGGTGGCGGTATGCGGGTCCTTGGCATCAATGGCCGCCACCAGGGCACGGATGGCGCCCCCGAGCACCTCTTGGGCTGCGGCGGCGATCCGGCCCCGGTCCCGCTCGATGCGCTCCCAGCCCTGCTCCATGTGCCGGACCAGGTCGGCGATCCGGCACGGCTTGGCAAGAAAGTCGACGGCTCCGCTGCGGATGGTCCTGCGGGCAAGGTCCGAGTCCGCCCGGCCCGTCAGCATAATGAACGGGAGATGCGGGTACAGCCGCGACACGAAATCAAGCAGCGCCAGTCCGGTTTCGCCCGGCATCGCGTAGTCACAGACCACGAGGTCGAAGCTTTCGCGGCGCAGCTTCTCCCTCGCGCCGCCCACGCTTTGCGCCGAGCGGACGCGGAAGCCGGCCTCTTCCAGCCCGGCTTCCAGGACGGCGATTACCCCCAGATCGTCGTCCACGAGCAGGACCGGCCGGCCCTCGAGCGGCCGGGCCCTGTTGAGCCAGCCCCTCCGCACGCCTCCGCTCCGCATTACCTCTTCGCCCCTCTACCTGGTTTCGTTCAGCACCGCCCGCACCTTCTCTGCCAGTGCGCTCGGCGTGAAGGGCTTCTGCAGAAACGCTACGTCGGCCTCCAGGATGCCGTGGCGTATTACCGCGTCGTCCGTGTAACCCGAGAGGAACAGTACCCTCAAGCCCGGACGCACCCCATCGAGCTTTTCCGCCAGTTCACGACCGCCCAGGTGGGGCATCACCACGTCGGACACCACCAGGTGAATGGGACCGCCATGGCTCTGCGCAAGCCGGAGCGCCTCCCGCCCGTCGCTCGCCTCCAGAAGGTTGTAGCCCAGCGACTGCAGGACGTGTCGAGCCAAGGCGCGGACACCATCATCATCTTCCACCAGGAGGAGCGTCTCGTCGCCCGTCGGCATTATCTCGAAGGCGTCGCGCCTGGTCGATGCCAGCGCACCTTCCGCGTGCGGAAAGTAGACCTTGAACGCGGTCCCGCGGGCGAGCTCGCTGTAGACCTCGATATGGCCGCCGCTCTGCTTCACGACGCCGTGCACCACGGCCAACCCTAGCCCCGTTCCCCTACCGAGGTCCTTGGTGGTGAAGAAAGGGTCGAAAATCCGCGCTTCAGTCTCCTCGTCCATCCCGGTCCCGGTGTCGGTGAAGGCCAGCAAGGAATACGGCCCGGGGGCAACGTCCGGATGCGTTTGGCAGTAGGCTTCATCCAGGGTGGCATTGCACGTCTCCACCGTCAGCCGGCCCCCTTGGGGCATCGCGTCTCTCGCGTTCACGGCAAGGTTCATCAGGACCTGCTGGATCTGGCCGGGATCGACCTTCACGGGTTTCAGCGCCGGATCCAGGACCGTCGTGAGGATGACGTCCTCCCCGATCAAGCGCCGGAGCATGCTCTCGGTGTTGGCGACGACCGAGTTGAGGTCCAGCACCTTCGGATCGAGGACCTGCTGGCGGCTGAATGCCAGGAGCTGCCGGGTGAGCGTGCCGGCCCTCTGCCCGGCGGTGTGGATCTCCGAGACCATCACCCGCACCGGGTCGTCCGGCGTGAGGCGGCTGATGAGGATCTCGCTGTAGCCGCTGATGACCGTCAGAAGGTTGTTGAAGTCGTGGGCCACTCCCGCGGCAAGCCGGCCCACCGCCTCCATCTTCTGGGCCTGCCTGAGCTGCTCCTCCAGCCCCTTAATGTGGGAGATGTCGTGGGAGACACTCGTGGTGCCGGTGACACGACCCGGCTGCACCTCGATGGCCGACGCGGATAGGGACACCGGCACCAAACTGCCGTCCTTCCGCAGGCGCAGCGTGTCAAATGCCGCCACCCGTTCGCCCTTGTGGGCTCTCCCCATGATCCCGTAGTATTCGTCGTATTTCTCGGGCGGATGGAGGACGAAAATGGCGTGTCCGATCATCTCGTCGGCGGTGTAGCCGTAGAGCCTTTCGGCGCCCTGGTTCCAACTCGTCACGATCCCGTTGAGGGTGAGACTTACGATGGCGTCGTCCGCGTATTCGATGATCGCGGCCAAGGCGGCGCTCTCGTCCGCGGCGCTCTTCCTCTCGGTGATATCCTCTGCGACTCCCACGAAGCGGGGAGGCTCACTCTGCTCGTCGGCGACCGCATACGCCCGGTCCCAGATCCAGCGGATTGAGCCGTCCGGCCGAATGATGCGGAATTCACTCTCGTGTCCGGAGTGGGCGTTTGTCCCAAGAACGACGGTCGATACACTCACCCGATCCCCCGGGTGGATTGCATCGATCCAGGCTCGGCGGTTCTCGTAGAGGCTTTCGCAAGAGCGGCCCCAGATCCGCTCGAAGGCCGGACTGACGTAGACGAACCGGCCTGTGGTGGCCTCCCTTATCCAGAAAACCTGGTGGAGGTGTCCGACCAACTCCTGGAACCGCTGCAAACTCTCACGCAGCTCCGTGTGCAGCTGGTCGACCTCCTGAGTGTCCTTCGCCGCCACCCGTTCGAGTTGATTGGGGCGGGACTGGGCCTCGTACCACTCGCCCTCCCGGCCTACAAAGTTCATAGATGCCTCCTCTCACAACCCGGCGGAGCACCATCCGGCAGCCTGGACAGCCCCAACCTGGCTGACCTACAGTAAGTATTCTACGTTAGTTTTCAACCTGCCTGGGCACATTCCACCCTCGGCGGTCAGCTTCTCGCCGCTGCGCGCAATGAAGCCAGGGGGGCTGGGACTGGGCCAAAGTGAAGAACTTCCGCCGGAACCAGCACCCTGCGGCGCCAAACGATTGGGCGGCGTTCAGCCGGCACCCCCCGTCCGGATCCCGCTAACAGCAGGAGCCCGAAGAGGATGGCGACATCCGCGATGTTGAAGGTGAGGGTTCCCGCGAAGCAAAGGCAATCGGTCACGCATCCGTGCGCCACCCGGTCGAGCGCATTGCTTGCTCCGCCCGCGAAAACGACAGGGCACCCGAGAGCGCTCCAGGGGACAGCGTTCCCGCCTGGGCAGCGCGCAGGACCCACCAGAGCACTGCGGTGAGGACGGCGAGGGCCGCCGCCAGGAGCCCGTCGCCGGACATGGGGACCAGCCCGAAGAGAGTACTGGAGTTGTGCGCCCAGATAAGGGACAGCCAACCCGGGGATGATCGAGACGGAGTCGCCGCTCTCAAGGCAAGTGGACCGGCCGAAGCCCTTCAGAGCCTGATCGGCCGCGAAGACCCCCCCACCTACTGCCGGCGCCACCCAAAGCGCGGCGGAACGGGATCCGGTCGCGGGCCACGCGGCTACCGGGAACCGCTTCGCGTTGCGCGGACTGATGGACGAGAAGGACATGAGAAGCTCCGGGACCCGGAAAGGCCTCCGGCGGCGGCGGAAGATGCCTGCGCCCGCCTGGACCACTCTCAAGGAGCGGGATGGCTTGTTCCCTCATATACCCACTTGGCGCTGCGTCACGGTGTCCGCTCCTTTCCCGCCCATCAGTCGCTTAAAGGATATGAACGGTCCCGGGCCGCGCCAAGGGGACTCTTAGGCCGCTTCGGCAGGGCGACACCGGGCCGTTCGGTCCGGTCTCGTGCGGGTGGCAGTCACACCGGGACCGGGTCCCGAGTACGCGTTTCACGAGAGCGGCGACTGATCTCCCGGTCGCATGCTAGAGGTACGGCGCGTTCGGGTATGAGTCTTACGGCGTGGCTAATGGTCATCGCCACAGGTGGAGTTAATGAGCTAACCGCGCGATGACCCGAAATCGCCGGCAGGGGAGTGCACGCAATGACAGAGACTTACAGAGATTCAACCGTGCTCAGGATCGACGTGCGGCAGGAAGGGGCGGGACTGCGCACCGCCCGAGCCTTCGTGCGGGAGCATCTGGAGGCCCGCGGCGTGGACCGCGATCGAATGGACGACGCTCTCATTGTCGCAGGAGAACTGTTGGGAAACGCCGTCCGGCACGGTCAGTCCGAGGCAGGCTTCTGTGTGCTGCACTTGCACTGTACCACCCAGGAGGTCCGGATCACGGTGAGTGACTTCGGCTCCGGTTTTCGCTTGGCCGAGATCCGTCCAGTGGGCTCCCTGCGAGGCGAGAGCCGTGTCGGCGGCTTCGGCATCCCCCTGGTGAAGACGCTCTGCTCTCGGGCGGAATGGACTTCGTCGGAGGCCGGCACCTCCGCCGAAGCCGTGGTGAGCCTCGACCCGGCCCAGAACATTGCGCCCGTCGGCCTTCCGCTTGATTTCCTGGGCCTTTGCGAGGAAGATGCCGCGTGGCTGCTTGGAACACCCGACGCACCCGGCCCGGAACGGGAGCTCGTACCCATCGGCCTTGGCTAAAGTTGCGGAGCCGCTTCGCCACGACCCGCCGCCAGAGCTCCGGGCGAGCGACGAACCGTGAGTTGGCGCCTCAAGATCCGGCACGTGCGGAGGGGAGGGGCCATCGCCCCGGCGGGTGCCGGCTCACGAACACGTCTCGAGCGCGCGGCGCAGCTCATCCAGATCCACCGGTTTGGTGAGATGAAGATGGACGCCCGCTTCCCTGGACCGCTCCCGGTCCGCGTCCTGACCGTAGCCGGTGAGCGCGACCACCAGCGTCCGGCACATTGCCGGCTGCGCGCGCAGCTGACGGGCGACCTGGTATCCATCCAGATCCGGCAGCCCGATGTCCAGCAGCACCACGTCGGGCGGAACGGCGCAGGCGGCGGTGAGCGCGGAGTTGCCGTTGTGCGCCACCCGCACTTCGTGGCCCCACAGCTCCAGGACTTCCGCCAGGGTATCCGCCGCGGCCACGTTGTCCTCCACGAGCAAAATGTGTTTCGCCGTGGAATCCGGAGCGGACGGCGCGGGGGGTGCTATTTCGCGAAAGGCGGCGCCCATGGCTTCCCGGAGCGGGAGGCGCACGGTGAACTCGCTTCCCCGGCCCAGGCCCGGGCTGCTCGCCTCCACGCTGCCGCCGTGGAGATCCACCAGGCGCTTGACCAGGGTGAGCCCCACTCCCAGGCCGCTCCGAGCGCGGACGGCGGATGGGTCGGCCTGCACGAAGAGATCGAAGACACGCCCCAGCGCCTCCGGGCTGATCCCGATACCGATGTCCCTCACCCGGATCTGGGCCGCGCCCACGCCCGTCGGCATTCCCGCCGCGGTGCCCGTCGGGACCGACTCCACCGAGACCCACACCTCCCCGCCTGGGTCCATGTACTTGATCGCGTTTTGAAGCAGGTTGGTAACTACCTGCTCCAGCCGCACCGGATCCGCGTCGACCCACACCGGCTCCCCGGGGAAAGCCAGGGAAAGCCTGTGGCGGTTTAGCTCCAGCAGGGAGCGGCTCGCCGCCACGGCGTGCCGGACGGCCCGGACGACGTCCACCGGCTCCAGGTGGAGCTCGATCTTACCGCGGGTGATGCGGGACACGTCGAGCAGGTCGTCGAGGAGCCGCGAGAGATGGCGCATCTGGCGGTCCAGAAGCGCGCACGTGTCATGGGAGTGCGCGTCGTCGGGGGCGGCTCGCTGGTCCAGAAGATAGATGCCCGTACGGATGGCGGCGAGGGGATTGCGCAGCTCGTGCGCCAGCATGGCGAGGAACTCGTTCTTGGCGAGGTCCGCCATCACGAGCTGATCGGACCGCTCGTGCTCGCGCAGGGCGGCGAGCAGCAGCTCCTGGTTGGCGCGCTGCAGGCTGTCGTCACTGGGGTCGCTCATGGCCTGGCTCCCCTTCCCACTTTTGGGCCGCGATTGTTCAGGTCCTTCAGCGAGCTGGTGTCCCAAGCAGCAATAGCCGCGCCGGATCGGTTGTCGAACGGTGGACGGCGCCCTCGGCTCCATCCTATCATCGGCAGCCGGGGGACTAACGCGAGGGCGGGCAAGGGTCTGAGGGCTGCCCAAAAGCCATCGGCGCGATTTTGTTACCCTATTGTTACCAAACGTGGGCTAATATATGGTTAGAAGGGGCGGGATATCACTCCGCCGCCTCGCCGGTCTTCCGTCCCTCAACACACCATGAAACGTTATCCGCGCGCACCGGAGTCCGGCGGCGAGGGAGCCGCGGATGCGACAAGGCGGGCGTCGTCCCGCATGCCGTCCCCCGAAGACACCACGGAGCGCCTGGTCTCGCAGTACGCCAGGACGCGGGACGTTCGGCTCCGCAACGAGCTGGTGTTTCGCTACGAGCGCCTGGCGCGTTCGCTGGCCGCGCGTTTCGCTCCTTCCGGGGGCAGTACGGCGGACGACCTGGTCCAGGTCGCCTATGTGGGCCTCATCGGAGCCATCGAGCGGTATGATCCCGGCTCCGGAAGGGGATTCATCACCTTCGCCGTTCCCACGATCATGGGCTGCATCAAGCACCACCTTCGTGACACCGGTTGGATCATCAAAGCCCCCCGCCGGCTGCGGGAGCTGGGCTACCGCGTGAGTAGGCTCAACGCCGAGTTCGAGCAGCGCTTCGGGCGCTCCCCGACCCTCCGCGAGCTCGCGCTGTATGCCGGAGTCGACGAGGAACGGCTTATCCAGGCGATGGAGGTGACCCAGCTTTACCAGCCCGGCTCCCTGGACGCTCCCGCCAGCCACGAGGCGGGCGAGCCCCTCACGCTGTTGGAATCCGCCGGGATCACCGATCCACAGGTATCCGCGGTCGAGGACCGAGACTGGCTTCTCAGCGGGCTGGTGGCGCTGGAAGAACGCGAGCGCGCCATCCTGCAGCACCGCTATTTCGGCGAGCTGTCCCAGGCGGAGGTGGCGCGGCGCCTGGGCGTCTCGCAGATGCACATCTCGCGCATCGAGCGCCGTGCGATCGCCCGGCTGCGGGTACTGCTTGCATAGAAGGTTCGGGACCAGGTAAACGCGGCGCCGCACGCCGGTGTGCGACCCGCTCCGGGCCAGGCACGCCACGGGCCTGGCCCGGAAATGGACCGATTGGCAGGCGCCGCTCTCTAGAGAGCCCGGCGGCCCGAGATCAGCTGGAACACGACCGCCACCACGGCGGCCACCAGCAGGAGGTGGATCAGCCCGCCGCCGATGTTCACGGTGAGTCCGAGCAGCCACATAACCACGAGAACCGCCACTATTGTCCAGAGCATGTCAACCTCAAGTCCACGTCGAGCAGGCGCGCTTCACCATCCACGCCTCATGACGGATGGTACCCCGGCAACCGGGCGGCCAAACGTTTGCCCACGGCTCTGGCGGGCGTCCCGCCAAACCGCACCAATCGCCTCCAATCTCCACGTTAGTCCGGCAGCGGTTCCGGGGTATATCCGAGGTAACAACCCGATATCGCATTAACGCAGCCGGACTTCGATGGCCCGCGCCGATAGTGCTTTCCAGCACTGCCGGAGCGGGCCTTTCGTTTCACCGCCGTCCTCACCCTCATGACACATCGAAAGCCCCTGGTCGAAGACATTCAGAGCTTCGCGCAGAACATCGTCGATACGGTGCGGGAGCCGCTCCTGATCCTCGACGCGGCTCTGCGCGTGCGCTCCGCCAACCGGGCCTTCTACCAGACGTTCAAGGTCTCTCCGGGGGAGACCGAGGACCACCTCATTTACGAGCTGGGGAACGGCCAGTGGGACATCCCCGCGCTGCGGACGCTCCTGGAAGACATCGTCCCGAAAAGCTCGGTCTTCAACGATTTCGAGCTGGAGCACGACTTCCCCACCATCGGCTGCAAGGTGATGCTCCTGAACGCCCGCAAGCTGCGGCCGGGCGATCACACCGGCTTCCTCGTGCTGGCGATGGAGGACGTCACCGATCGACGGCGCGCCGAGCGGCTGCTCGCCGAGATCGAGTCCTACGCGCAGAACATCGTCGACACCGTGCGTGAGCCGCTGTTGATGCTGGATACCACTCTGCGCGTTCACTCGGCCAACCGCGCCTTCTACCAGACCTTCCACGTCTCCCTCGAGGAAACGGAGAACCGCCTCATCTACGAGCTGGGCAACGGCCAGTGGGACATTCCCGCGCTGCGGACGCTGCTCGAAGACATCGTGCCGAAGAACTCCGTGTTCAGCGACTTCGAGCTCGAACACACCTTCCCCGTCATCGGCCGCCGGGTGATGCTGCTCAACGCCCGCCAGCTCAAAGCAGGCAACCACGGAGAGCTGCTGGTGCTGGCCATGGAAGACGTGACGGAGCGGCGGCGCGCCGAGGAGGAAGTGGCGAGGGCCAAGGAGACCGCCGAAGCCGCGAACCGCACGAAGAGCCTGTTCCTCGCCAACATGAGCCACGAGCTGCGCACGCCGCTCAACGCCATCC
>JGI10216J12902_102506917_pt1 | contig 17580 bp, 17 predicted proteins | sample KanNatreferecore_FD_12902 | JGI IMG/M metagenome (IMG submission 12902)
CTTTCACGAAGCTTGTCGATCCAATCGGCGAAACAGAGATCCTCGAGGAATCCGCGCATCGCGGTCAGCTCGAGGTGAGTGTGAGTGTTGACGAGGCCGGGAAGCAGAATCGCCTCGCCCAGATCGTAGTCATCGCCCGCCGGCAGGTTCGCTCGCGGACCGACGTAGGTGATCAGTCCGTCGGTCTCGACGACGGTTCCATTTTCAATCGGCGGCTGGGTGATGGGCAGCACCCAACGCGCGTGGTAGCGCATCAGCGCGGGATCGGGGTCCGCGGACGCGCGGGCGAGGGGATCGTATCGGTACGCGGACGTGTGGTGTCGCGTCGCGCAGTATCCCGCCGGACAGTATCGCGTCGCGGCGCAGGTCGCCGAGTGGTATCGAAGACCGTGGGGCGACGTATCGTGTCGCGGCGGGTAGTCGTATCGAACACCGTCGGTATCCGACGCGGGGGCTGTCCGCGTCCCGGGACAGGCTCGTAGCCCGGCTGGATCTGTGGCGGTGTCACCGTGATCGGCGTTTGCGCGCCGCCGGAAGTGGGGGGTGGTGTGAGCGGAATCGGCGAAGTGTCGATCGGAACAAGCCCGGGATTCGCATACGGGCCGTGCTTGTCGCAATCGCGCGTCGGCTCCGTTCCCGAGATGTAGAACTCACTCGTCACCAGATTGCGTGGACAGTATGGCGTCTGCAACAGACCGCTGCTGACGTCGATCTCGCGCGTCACGATCGAGATCGGCTTTGGCCAATCGGGCGGCGCGGGTTTGCGTCGATAGACTTCCGTCATGAAGGCGGTCCACGTCGGAGCGGCGAGAACTCCGCCTTGAGCGTTGTCCTTGATTTTCTGCGGCCGATCGAGACCGTACCACACTCCTGCGATCAGGTCGGCGGTGTAACCGACGAACCAGACATTGGTGCCGTCGTTGGTGGTTCCAGTTTTTCCACCCGCAGGCAGGTGGAATCCCGATGCCCACACACCCGCAGCGGTACCGCGACGAATCACGTCCTTCATCATGTCGACCATGATCCATGCTTCTTCGGGCGACAACACCTGGGTGCGGGTCGGTGTCGGCTGCCACAGAATCTCGCCCTTCTGATTCTCGACCCGGAGAATCGCGTTGGGGCTTGCCCGCACCCCCAGATTCGCAAAGGCGCTGAAGCCGGAGATCAGCTCGATGGGATAGACATCGGCGGCGCCGATGTGGATCGATGGATACGGTGGAATTACAGTGGTGATGCCAAAATTCCTCGCCTCGTTAATGACAGTCTGCTCGCCGAGCTCCATGCCTAGCCGCACGGTGGAGACGTTGCGAGAGAGGTAAAGAGATTGGCGGAGCGGAATCTCGCCGAGGAATTTCAGATCGTAATTCTGCGGCGCCCATTCGGGTTGACCGGGCACCTGAAGTACGAGGGGACTGTCATTGACGATGTAGGACGCTGGTCTGCCGTTCTGAATTGCGGCGGAATAGACGATCGGCTTGAACGTCGAGCCGGGCTGCCGCAGCGCCTGGACGGAGCGATTGAATTTCGAGTCGTCGAAATCGCGGCCGCCGATCATCGCGCGTACGGCGCCAGTGCGCGGATCGAGAGCCAGGAACGCGCCCTGGAGATAGGGTGAAGTCCCACTGCCCTCGTCGCCAGCACGGTGCGCCATGTAGTGCTCGTAGGTCTCGTGCTGATAGGGGCCGAAACGACCAGCCTCTATGGCGCGCGCCTGGCGCTCCAGTGCCCGCTCGGCCGCGCTCTGCATGTCGAGATCGAGCGTAGTGAAGACCCTGAGGCCCTGCTCGTACAGCTGCTTGCCGAATTGGGCGTCGAGCTGCTGTCGAACCCACTCAACGAAATACGGAGCTGTCTCGCCTGTTACTGACTTGCTCGCGAGCTGCAATGGATAGGCGCGAGCGCGGCTCGCGTCGGCTTCGCTGACGTAGCCGTTTTCGCGCATGAGGGCGATGACGGTGTTGCGGCGCTGAATCGCGCGCTCCGGGAAACGAACGGGATTGTAGCGCGCCGGCGCTTTCGGCAGTGCCGCCAGCGTCGCTGCCTCAGCAAGATTGAGATCGCGAACTGATTTCCCGAAGTACCGCTGCGATGCGGTCTCGACGCCGTAGGCGCCGTGGCCAAGGTCGATCTGGTTGAGGTACAGCTCGAGAATCTTTTTCTTGCTGTACTTCGCCTCGATCTGCCGCGCGACTTTCGCTTCCTTGATTTTCCGGATGACGCTCTTTTCGCGTGAGATTTTCTCAGGGAATACGTTGCGCGCGAGCTGCATCGTTATGGTGGAAAATCCCTGCGAGAAGCCGTGGATAGGGGAGCGCAGGATTACACTCGCGGCGCGGTGCCAGTCGATGCCGGCGTGCTGGTAGAACCGCTTGTCCTCCGTACTGACGAACGCGTCCTGAACGACCTTGGGGATCTCGTCGATTTTCACCAGCGTGCGCCGCTCGAGACCGAGCTCAGCGATGAATCTTCCGTCGACGGCATAAAGCTTCGACGTCTGGTGCGGGGTGTACTCGCTCAGAATCTCGATCGACGGGCACTGACTGCCGCGACAGATCAGTGCCCAGGTGCCGTAGAGGAATCCGGCTCCGAGCGCGACGAGAGTGGTTAGAGAGAGCAGAACCACCCGGACGAGCGTCGGGTGGCGCTTATGAAATGCAAGCTTGTTGTCGGTGTCGGCGGCCATGCAGAGTAAAGAAGATAACTGTGATACACCGAAGGTGACACGGTGGTCGGGCGTCCATATCTTCCCCGCATGCAAGCGAAGAAATCACTGCTGGACGAGCTGTCGTGGCGCGGTATGATCTACCAACACACGGACGGTTTGGCCGACACTCTGGCAACCACGGAAGTGAGCGCGTATGTCGGGTTCGACCCGACCGCTCCGAGTCTGCATCTGGGCCATCTGGTACCCGTGATGGGACTTGCGCATCTCCAGCGCGCGGGACACAGGCCGATCGCGCTGGTCGGAGGCGGCACCGGGATGATCGGCGATCCGAGTGGTAAAACCGCGGAGAGACCACTCGCATCTCCGGACGAGATCGAAGCAAACTCGCGCGCCATCGAAAAGCAGTTGTCGCATTTCCTCGAGTTCGATGGTCCGAACGCGGCAAGGATGCGCGACAACGCGGCTTGGCTCCGTCCGCTCAAGGCAGTGGAGTTCATGCGCGATGTCGGCAAGCACTTTACCGTGAACTACATGTTGGCGAAGGAATCGGTACAGGCGCGCATCGAAGGTGGGATCTCGTTCACCGAATTCTCCTACATGCTGCTGCAGGCGTACGATTTTCTGGAGCTCAATCGGCGCGAAGGGGTGACGCTGCAGATGGGTGGGAGCGATCAGTGGGGAAACATCACCGCTGGCCTCGAGCTGATTCGGCGCGTCGAAGGAAAGACGGCGCACGCGCTCACGATGCCGCTTGTCACGACCTCGAGCGGCTCGAAATTCGGCAAGACTGAAGCGGGCGCGGTGTGGCTGGATCCCGCGCGCACATCGCCTTACAAGTTCTACCAGTACTGGATCAATGTCGACGACCGCGATGCGGGGAAATACCTGAGACTCTTCACGCTGTTGCCGCGAAACGAAATCGAAGCACTGGATAAGCAGATCGAGAAGACGCCGGAAAAGCGGGAGGCGCAGCAAGCGTTGGCGCGAGATGTCACCGCGCGCGTCCATGGCGCCGAAGCGGCGCGGGTGGCGGAGGAAGTGTCCAGGGTTCTCTTTGGTAAAACGGATCCGACGAAACTTTCTGAGGTTGTGCTAGAAGCGCTGAGTCAGGAAGTACCGTTTGCTGAAGTGCGAGAGACACCAGGACTGCTGGACGCTATTGTCGTGCTCAAGCTCGCAGCATCGAAGGGTGCGGCGAAACGGCTTGTCGAGCAGGGAGGCATGTACCTGAATGGCCAACGCGCGTCAGCAGAAACGAATCTGGCGACCACCAGGCCCCTGGCCGGGAAATATCATCTCCTCCGCAAAGGCGCGCGCGATTACGGTCTCCTGCGCGTAGGATGATGTCTTTCCTCAGGCTCGTTCGTGACCATGTAGCAACGGAGGGCATCCAATGATCTTTGGCGCCCACTTTCTTCTCTACAGCAAAAAGGCGGAGGCTGATCGCGCGTTCCTGCGCGACGTACTCGGGTTCGACTCGGTTGACGCCGGTGGCGGCTGGCCGATATTCGCTCTGCCGTCGAGTGAATTTGCGGTGCATCCGTCAGCTGGTCAGGCGCCAGCCAAGACGGAAGATGGTCACGCCGGTGCCGCACTCTATCTCATGTGCGACGACCTGAAGTCAACAATCAAATCGATGGAATCGAAAAAAGTGCGTTTCTCGAAGGTCGAAGAAGCACCGTGGGGAATCGTTACGAGTTTTGCTCTGCCCAGCGGGGCCAGAGTCGGCTTATATCAGCCGAAGCATCCGACAGCGTTCAAACGATAAATACAGTCCACCGCCCGAGGCGCGACGCAAATGCTCTTCATGGTGATCGAGAAGTATCGCGATGGTGATCCGAAGCCAGTGTATCGCCGCTTCAAGGAAAGGGGGCGCATGGCTCCGCAGGGTGCGCGGTACCTTTCGAGCTGGGTGACCACCGACTTCGAGCGCTGCTTTCAGGTGATGGACTGCGACGATCGAATCCTGCTCGACGAATGGATGTCGAACTGGAGCGACATCGTCGAGTTCGAGGTGATCCCGATCATTACATCAGAAAAGGCGACCGCCGCCATCGCGCCGCACCTCTGACCGCACTTTCGCTCGCAATAAAGGTGAGGAACTGCAACGTACGAGTACCGGCTGGGAGCTGTGGGCGGAGCGGCTGGGGGCTCCGAGCTAAGCTCGAACACATCTCGGAGCCGCCCGCAGCTGCTAGCCGCTCCGCCCAAAGCCCCTAGCTGGTCGTCGTAAGTTGCAGTTCCCTACTCTTCCGCCCGCGCTCTCCTTCTGCCGGGCCTGCCCTCCGCTTGGTCGTACCAGTTCTCGAGCGTCCGCGACGCGAGATCGCGACCGCCGAGACCGAACGACAAACCAAACGCGATCGCCAGCGCCGCCACCAGTCCGGTGAAGAGCGTGGTGATCAGGCTCGTTGCGATCCCAAGCTGATTGATCGCAACGACGATCGCGAACGCCCACACCGTCGTCCGCGTGACGTTTGCCAGTGTCTCCGGATTGGCGAAACCTGCTTCCGCCGTCGCGCCGCGAACGATGTTGCCGAGCGCACGCGCGGCAATACCACCGATGAACAGCACGAAGATCGCAACGACGAGATTCGGCAGCCACAGAAGCAGCTGACGCATTACATCGGATACGGCCGGCAACCCGAGCACGTCGAACGCGACGAGAAGCACGACGATTCGAACGAGCCATTTCACCAGTCCGGCCATTATCGCGGCGGGATCGAGACCAGTCCCCATCTTGTTCATGAATTCGGAGAGACCAGATCTCTGCATCAGCTCGTCGAAGCGAATCGCGCGGAGCAAACCGGTCACTCCCCGCGCCAGCAGCGACGACACGAACCAGCCGATCGCCACGATGACGATGAAGCCGAGTATGCGCGGGATCGCACTCAGGATCATCGAGAAAGCGTCGCGGAATGACGCGATCAGCGTGTCGGTGAAGGAAGGTTGTGTGGCAACTGGAACTGTCTGAACAGGTGCTTGAGTGGTTGTCTGGAGCAGTAGCATGGTCATCCTCGTGTTGAGGTGATTGCCTTTACTCGGCGACGCCGAGCTGGCTCTTGAGATTCACAAGACCTGCGCGGGCACGTTCAGCTACATCGGTCTCCGGATAAGTGTCGATTAGTCTTCTGAGCTCGCGGAGACCCTTCGTCTCGTGGCCCGGCCACGCGAGATAAAGGTCTACGAGCCGGTTGGAGGCGAAAACGTCGTCCTTCGGCGCAACTCGAGGCAGTCGCTGTACCGCGCGATAAAGCTCTTCCGCCCTCTCACGCTGTCCTATTTTGGCGTAAAGCTCGGCAGCGCGAAGACGAGGCTGCGCATCGTTTGGCGCCTCGAGAATGATCCCCTCATACGAAGCGAGCGCGCCGCCGACGTCGCCGCGCATTACCATCGCGTCCTCGTGTGAGTATTGGCGCTCATAGCTTCCGGATGCAGCCCGGCTGAATGAACTCGCCGAATGCCCTGCCGACGCCGCGCGAGAGTCTGGTCACGAAAAACCACCACCAGCCGCCGAGAAGTACTGAGCCGGAGAGCGCCCAGAGGACGATAAAGACGCCCGAGAGTCCGCGTTTCGCAGCGAGCGCCCCGCCGATGAATGCGCCAGCGACGACAGGAATGATAAGCGAGCTGGCGGTCTGGAAAATCTGCGCCGCTTCTGGCCCGTGTTTGTCGTAGAGTGTCGGTTTGTAGTCGTCCTCGCCCCGACCGCTCGCACTCATCGTCCTGGACTACCTGCGCTCTTGATGATCCGGTAAACCCGTCCGTTCGAGCTGCAGATATATAACTCTCCCTGTGCGTCTTCTCCAAAGGAAACAATATTGCCGAGCCCGCCCCGGAACCACTCGTGCTCGGCGCGAACTCTGCCGTCGACGAAGCTCAGGCTTCGCACCCAGCTGTTGCACCAATCGGAGTAGAAATACTCTCCCTGAATTTCCGGTATTCTGCGGCCGCGGTAGACAGACCCGCCGATGATCGAGCAGACTCCACCCTCGTGTGGGTAGCTGAACGCCGGCCTTTGCAGCCCGCTCTGCGTGCAGAGAGGACTCCTGTTGCAGGACGGGCCCTCCATCGCGTTCCAGCCGTAATTCAGACCCGGCGCCGACGCGGACACGATGTCGACCTCCTCGTATTTGTCCCCGCCGACATCGGCGATATAGAGCAATCCTGTTGTTCTATCGAAGGCGAAGCGCCATGGATTGCGCAGTCCAATCGCCCAGACCTCGCCCCTGCCGCCGCCGTTGGCGTACGGATTTCCCGATGGGATCGAGTAAGGATCGCCGCGATCGACGTTGATGCGGAGCAGTTTTCCTAGCAGCGCATTCCGATTCTGTCCGTTGCCATGTGGATCTCCCTGACTGCCGCCGTCGCCCATGCCGATGTAGAGCATTCCGTCCGGACCGAAGAGATTCATTCCCCCGTTGTGGTTCGCGTACGGCTGATGGATGGTGAGTATCAGCTTGGCCGTCGCGGGATCAGCGAGGTTGCGATCGGCAGCCGACACCGTGTACCGCTCGATTCGTGTGTCGCCGTGCGTGTCGGTGTAGTTGACGAAGAGAAATCCGTTGGCGCGGTACTGCGGATGAAGGGCGACGCTGAGCAACCCGCGCTCTCCACCGTACCCAACCTTGCTTCTGATGTCGAGAAATGGCCGGTCGAGCAATCGCCCGTTCTCGACGATTCTGATTCGTCCGGGCTGCTCTACAATGAAGAGTCGGGCATCGCCGGCCGGAGCAGTCAGATAGACGGGATGGTCCAGACCGCGCGCCACTTCCTCCGTCGCCAGGGTAACGGCGTTGTAGGTGTTTCCAGTCTTTTTCTGCGCCGGCGCGTCGTCCTTGTGAGTGGCGCACACCACGGAAACCAGTGCCAACGCCAGGGGGGACACACGCCTCACGATAGGGGTTTCTCCGCCTTTACGGCTTTGTAGTACTGCCGTGGATCGAGGGCGTCTCGCAGCGCATCACCAAGCAGATTGAACCCGAGTACTGCGGCGCCGATTGCTACACCCGGGAAAACCGAAGTCCACGGCGCGCGCCGAAGTTGATCGAGATCACGTCCGTCTGCAATCATCGACCCCCAGCTCGGCGCCGGAGGCGGAACGCCAAGTCCAAGGAATGAAAGCGCCGCTTCCGCCATAATCGCGCCGGCGACGCCGAGAGTTGCTGCAATGACAACCGGCGCGATGACGTTGGGCAGAACGTGCTGCGACATGATTCTGAAATCGCGAGCACCGAGCGCCTTGATTGCCTGGATGTACTCGAGCTGTCGCACGACGAGAACCTGGCCGCGGACGATGCGCGCCATTCCGGCCCAGCCGACGACTCCGATAGTGGCGAAGACGACAAATTCCGACGGCTGGAGCGCTGCCACCATTGCGATCAGCAACAGCAGTGTCGGAAACGCGAGCGTCACATCGGCCAGACGCATGACGATCTCGTCGACCCACTTTCCGTAGTAGCCGGCCAGCAACCCCATCGTCACGCCAAGCGCGAGAGCGATTCCCTGAGAAATAAGTCCGACCGTGAGCGACACACGCGCTCCATAGACGAGGCGCGACCAGATGTCGCGTCCCTGTATGTCGGTGCCAAGCCAGTGCTGCGCCGACGGACGCTGCAGGATGTGCAGAAGATCAATGGTGATCGGGCTCTGGCGGGCGATCAGCGGCGCCAGGATCGCAGCGAGAGCCATGATGACGACGATGCCGATTCCCAAACGAGCGCGATTGTCTCGGAAGAGTCGCTGCCGCTGCTTTGGATCGAGCACTCGTCTCCTCTCTTTTAACTGAAGTTCATTAGGCTGAGGGATCCCTCAACTCTGGCGGAGTATCGGGTGGTTGTCGTCTCCATCTGCGGTGCTGCCAGAAGTACTGCGCGGGCACAACGCGTACCCACTTCTCGAGATGCTCGGTGAAAGCTGCGACGATTGCATCGACGTCGCGATCCATGTCGCCGGTACGCCGAGCCTCGATCCGTTCCACCACGACGCGAAAGCGTCCGTTCGGCTTGCGCAGCGCCACGACAAAGATCACCGGCACCTCGAATCGCAAAGCAAATACCGCTGCACCACGCGGGGTTTTGGCGGGCCGTCCAAAGAACGGTACGAACGTCGACGCCAGGCCGAGTACTCCCTGATCAGCGATGAACGCAACCGCTCGACCGGCGCGCAGCGAGCGCGGTGTACGCTTTACGGCATCCGAGTCGTGAACGATCGTCATACCGGTCGCCTCCCGGGCTCGATTCACATAGTCGTCGAACAATGGATTCGCCATTCCGCGCGCGATCGCATCGAGCGGAATTCCACGCGCCGCAACGTACGCGCCCGCCAGCTCCCAGTTGCCGATGTGGCCGGTGACCATTACCGCCCCCTTTCCTTTCGACATCGCTGCATCGATCTCTTCCCAGCCTTCAACCGTCTCGACCAGGTTCTGTAGACCGTCCCTGCCGAGTGAGTCGAGCAGCGCGGTCTCTATGAACGTGCGACCGAGATGCTCGTAAGATTCGCGGGCGTGGCGCGTGACGGCTTCACGGTCGAGATCGGGAAACGCAGCCGCAATCTGCTTCTCGACCACGCGCTTTCGAATGCCGAGCGGACGATAACCGAGTGCGCCGAGCCTTTCGCCGATTCTGCAGGCGGTATCCCAGCTCAAAGCGCGCAGCGCACCGATCGTAGCGCGCATCGTGTAGTACTCGGCGCGGTGAGCGAGGGTAGGCCGGCGGGCCTGCTTCGCCCTCGGTTGAGTCAATGCTTTGCTGCTCCGATAACCTGGTAGGTGAAATCACGCGTGTCTTTGGCGACACGATCCCAATTGTAATGGGTCTCGACCGCATGACGCGCCGCGCGGCCCATTTGCTGGCGACGGTCAGGGTTGAGCAGCAGCGCACGAATCGCGTCGGCGATGGCATCGGCGTCGGTCGGCGGGACGATAACGCCCGTTTCCCCATCACGCACGGCCGAGCGAACTCCGCCGGAATCGCCGGCAACGGAAGGGATTCCCGATGCTCCGGCTTCGAGAAATGAAATGCCGAATCCTTCGACGTTTATTTCCTTGTCGACTCGCGATGCGCCCAGATAAATGGTGGAGGTCGCGTACGCCTCTGGCAGCTCGTCGTCGCGCATCGGGCCGACGAAGCCGACCTTGTCCGACACACCGAGCTCGCGGGCAAGTTCACGCAATCGCAGCTCGTCATGGCCTTCCCCTACCATTATGTAGCGTAGCTCCGAAAAATCCCGCGTCAGCATCGAGAGAGCGCGGATTCCCATGTCCTGGCCTTTGTGTGGCACGAGGCGCGCGACTGTGATGACTATCGGCGCGTCACCGACACCCCACCGCCGGCGCAGCGCACCCGTGTCGCGTGATGGATTGAAGTGAGTGGGATCGGTGCCGAGGTCGAGCGCGGCGACGGGAGGCGGCTGCTCGATTCCCACTTCCTGCATTACTTCCGACGCGAGCTGCGCGACCCACCGGGACGTGGCGACGATGCCCGAAGCATGGCCGAGTATGGAGCGCGCCGTAGTACGCTTGACCGCGCTGCGCAGTGCCTTTCGCCGCTCGCGCAAAAGGTCCCCCCCGTTCACGTACACCAGATAGGGCACGCCCAGTTTGCGATTCGCCCACCGTACTGCGTAGCCGACTGGTCTGATGTTGCCGCAGTGCAGTACGTCGTAATCGGGCGAACGGCTCGATGTCAGCCAGCGCGCCCACCGCAGCTGATTAGTGAAACGGTTCGCCCTCTCGAATGGAAATGGCTGGCGATAGATGTTGTAGCTCTCGTGCTGATCGAACGTGGCCGCGTCGCGCGAAGCGACGGTCGAGACGCTCATCGCCGTCTCTTCGCCATCGCCGAAGCGCCGACAGAGCTCGACATGCCTCCTCGCCATTCCGCCCAGGTCGGGCCCGAAATCCTGGGTGACGAACAGGTGGTTCACGCGGCTCGAATCAAGCCAGCGGATTCACGAAGGCTTCGCCGGAAAGCAGATTGTGAATTCGCTGATCGAAGGTGTGGTGCTGGCGGACGAACACCTGACCCTCTCGTCTGATTCGCTCGCGTTGCTGTGGCTTGTGGAGGTAATACGCGATCTTGGCGAGACAAGTCTCTATGTCCGTGTACCAGGCGCAGTGATCTCCATCGCGCAACATTTCTGTCAATCCGGGCGTGCCGTGGCCGAGGTAAAAACCACCGGCGAGGATCACCATCCAGGTGCGGTCCGAAGTATACGTGCTTCCGCCCTTGGCGCGCTCGGGATTGACCCCCAGTGAAATGTTCGAGCTGGAGCACACTGCGGCAAACTCTTTCCCGTGCACCGGTCGTCCGCTCCAGTTGAGTGGCTTGCGCCACTCTTCCCACCCCTCGCCCCACACCTTCAAATCATATTTTTTCGCCACCTTGAGCAGGAACTGCGCGCGCGCGGGATCGTAACCGGTGCCGATAAAACTCACGTCCGAGTGAAACTGCTTTTGCGGTTGGACCGGTTTGATGTCACGGTCCGCCGCAGATGGAAGAAACTTTGCCGGCAGTCCCAGCGCTCTCCATTCCGCATCGAAACCCGAAACAAAAAAGGTCTGCGTCAGCTTTCCCACCGCCACGATGTGCGCGATGTCGGGGCGATAGGTGCTCCTGTACCACTGCGGATCGTGGTACCACATGGAGTTCGGCTTGCCCTCGATGATCGTCCGGACTGTGTCCAGTGTCAGGCCGTGACACTTTCCGAGGATGACGAAGTCGGGCTTGAAGCGTCGCGTGTGCGCCAGCGCCCACTTCTGAGTCAGCTTGCGGCCAATCACGCGGCTGGCGCGCTTGTCATCGATGAGGAGTGTTTTGTGACCGTCTCTCCTCAAAGCGCGCTCCGTGCACTTCTCCATCCGCCAACGGTGATTGCTGCCGATGATGAGGACTTTCAAGCTGGTGCGGACCCTCAGCGTTCACGACGGACTGATCGTTCCCAAAGTCGCGCGTATTTCGCCATCACGCTAGCGGCGGCCAGACAAGCAAGGACGAGTCCGCGAGTGCCATCGAGAAACCCACCCTTGAACAGATACATGCCGACGAACTTTGCTGGCGGCTTGAAAAGTACCGCAGCGGCCGAGCCCCGCCGTCCCTTGTCATAGTTCTGATCCGCCCACCACCGACTGTATCGATCGAACTTCTCGAAGTACTGATTGAGCGACGTATACGTATAGTGCAGCAGCCTATTTCTGACTTCGCCTGTCGCACCACCGGTCACATCGACGTGCTCGTGAACGAGGTTGGTGTTGTAGCGCAGCTCGCGCCGGAACAGACGGATCGGTTTGTCGCTACCCCAGCCTCCGTGCTTTATCTCTTTGCCGAGAAAGTAATTGCGGCGCGGCACTCTGAACGCTGCCTGATCGCCCGGGTTCCGCACGATATGATCTATCTCGGCCGCAAGCTCAGGTGTACAGCGTTCATCGGCATCGACGACAAAGATCCATTTGCTCTTCGCCCGTTCGATCCCTTTGTTACGTGCCGCACCGATTGTCGTGAACTTCGGACTGATGACCGTCGCACCCGCGGCACGCGCCCGGTCGATCGTATCGTCGGAGGAATCGTTCTCGACGACTATGACTTCGCGCGCCCATTCGACGCTGGCGATGCAGGCTTCTATGTTCGCGGATTCATTGTGAGCCGCGATCACCGCCGTTACGTCCGGGGAGCCGCGGTTGGAGCTGACCACCGCTACCGACGGCCTCGCGCGCGAGCGTTGTTGGCGGCACGATCGAAGCCTTCGATCATTTCCGTCTCCGGAAACTCTCGCGCCACTCTCGTTCGCGCCGCCTTACCCATCATCTCGCGATCGTCTTCACTCAACAGCATTCCAGCAACTGTGGCGGCAGTGGTCGCGGAATCATCAGGCGGATAAAGCGCTCCACTGATCCCGTTGGCGATGTAGCGCTGAGCGATGCCCTCCTCGCTCGCTACCGCGGGAATGCCGAGCGCCATTAGATCGAGAGTTCCGTAAGCGCCGGTATCTGCGTCAGCGACGACCCAGCCAAGATGCGCATCCCGCATCAGGTTGATGACATCATCGCGCTCGCCGAGGAAGCTTACCAGGTGCAGCACGCGCAAGGCTGCCGCCTGCATGCGCAGATCCTCATCGTCGGAGCCCGGTCCGACGATCATTAACCGCAGATTGGGATGCCGCGGCGCCAGCATCGATACCGTGCGTATAGCCGTCGCGGCGCGGCCTCGCGAAGTGGGATCGTAGACACAGACGATATACTTGAGCGGCCCGGTCTGCTTCCCGTCGCCGGCCGAGTCGCCCTCCGCGGCCGATGCACGCCCGCCGTTAGTGGGGTACGTCGAGACATCCACACCAATCTCAGCGACCGAGGACTCGATGGCATTCTTCGGGATGCTCGCCGCGCGCCGGTCCGTTTCGCTGGCAAAGAGATATGAAGTCTTCGCCAGCCGCGCTGCCCACCGACCCATGAGACCCATGTCGAGCTTTTGTCCCGCCGGAGTCCAGCGCACGACCGAGCCGTTTCGACTCATCCAGCAAGCGGTGGCAGCGATGAGATGCTCGTGATCGGTCGTCACGAAGACCGCGTCCGCGTCCCAGCGGCGAAAAATCCTTCTCAGACGTCGGGCGGCGGAAAAGAAGAACCCCTCCGTCGACAACGGAATGATCTCGAACGGCTCGGGAATCGGTGTGTGACGGGGTTGACCGGGATCGCGACGCGGCGACACCGCCATGTGTACGTTGCTGTCCGGCGTCACGACCAGTGTCACCTTGGCGCCACGCTCGGATATGCCGCGCGCGGCTCTCGCGAAAAGTCGGGCGGTACCCGACCATTCCCGAGCAGCGTGAAGAAATAGAACGTGCACTCTCGCTTACCCTGCTGAAGGAGCCATTCGGCCGGGTGTGGATGCCGCCGCGTTATCGGCGTCTCCATTCCCGCCACCGAACTGCAGCGTGTAGAGGCGGGAGTACGCACCGCGCCTGGCCAGCAGCTCGGCGTGCGTTCCCTGCTCTACGATTTCTCCCCGATCGAGAACCAGTATTTGATCGGCGTGCGTGATTGTCGATAGTCGGTGCGCAATCACGAACACCGTCCTTCCCCGCAACAGTCGATCAACCGCTTCCTGCACCAGTCGCTCTGACTCGGTGTCGAGTGCGGAAGTGGCTTCATCGAGAATGAGGATTGGCGGATCGCTGAGCAAGGCCCGCGCGATCGCCAATCTCTGCCGCTGTCCCCCGGAGAGTCTGGTTCCGCGTTCGCCGAGGAGCGTGTCGTAGCCGCGCGGCAGCTCCAGAATGAACTCGTGGGCATTGGCAGCTTTCGCCGCGGCCTCAATCTGGGCCTGTGTGTAATTGTCGGGGGCGCCATATGCGATATTGTTGCGCACAGTGTCATGAAACAGGACCGTCTCCTGACTCACGATTCCCGTCAGTGATCGCAACGCCGGCAGCTTGATCTCGCGCGTGTCGATCCCATCGAGTGTAATTCGCCCGCTCGTAGGTTCATAGAATCGCGGAATCAGATCGACAAGCGTGCTCTTTCCCGACCCGCTCGGCCCGACGAGCGCGACGACTTCTCCCTTGCGAGCGGTGAGATTGATTCCGGTCAGCACCGGTGCGTCGCCATAAGAGAAGCTGACGCCCTCGAATCGGAGGTCGCGGCTGAAAGCGGCCGTCTCCCGGGTGCCACGATCGCGCTGAAATTCTGCCGGCGAGTCGAGGATCTCGAACAATCTCTCGGCGGATGCGAGCGACGACTGCGCGGTGGTGCGCATCTGCGAGAGCTGCTTCAACGGCTGGAGGAGTCTCAACACCAGCGTCAGGAACGCGAGCAGCGTGGCGCCGGTCATCGTCCCGCTCCTCAGCACCTGCCACGCACCAATCCACAGGACCAGCACCGCGATCAGAGTACCGATGATTTCCGTGACGGGCGGCGCCAGCAGCGCCAGACGCGTCAGCTTGAGACTGCTACGCGCGTATTTGTTGCTTCCGTCGGCGAAACGCGACTCCTCGTAGCTCTCCGTCCCCGACGCTTTCACCAGACGAATGCCACTGATCGTCTCCTGCAGCACACTGGTCATTTCGCCGTGAACATTCCCGCGTCGAAGATTACCGCGCCGCAGTCGCTTCAACATCGGCTGCAGCGAGAAACCGAGCAGCGGCAATATGATCAGCGCAACGAGTGAAAGCTTCCATGAGATACTGAACAGGATCGCAATGTAGACGAGAACCAGCGATGCGCTCTGCAGCGATTGCGTCACGATCTGGGTAAGTATCAGCCGCGTCTCGAAGGTATCGTTTATCACCCGTGACAGAATCTGACCCGCTTTCATCTGCGTGAAGTAGCCGAGCGGCAGATGCGCCAGATGACGATAGACCGAGTTGCGGAGATCACGCGTCACGTACTCCTGCAGCGTGGCGCCGAATTGGCCGGCGATCCAGACGAGCACGTTCTTGAGCAACACCGCCGCGAGGACGAGCAGGATGACGTTGCGGAGGGACCGCATCTCGTCGCCGGGAATGATCTGACTGCCGACTGTCGCGTTGAGGAGCTTGGCCACCCAGCCTGACTTGAGCGACGTCGACGGCTGGTGGAACAGGATGTTGAGGAAAGGGATCAGCAGCGCGATCGCAAATCCGTCGAGCAGTGCCGCGACCAGATTGCAGACGATCGTGATCGCCATGCGCCAGGCGTGCGGGCGCAGGTACGGGAGAAGCCTTCTATAGATTGGCGTCTTCACTGAATCCGAGTCACCGCCAGGGCCAGCTCGAGAAGTTGGTACGCAATCCCCGCAAGCGAGTTAGCGACGCGGAGTGAGCAGCGCCAGCGGGAGAATTACCTCTTCAGGCGTCACGCCGCCATGCAAAAACGATCCGCGATATCGGCTCTGATACTCACGCAGCTTCGTCGGGTAAACGAAGAAGCAGTCGCCGGTCGCCAGCAACGTGTTGCCGCCGGCACCGCGACGCGGCAGTCGCAGCATGTCCTCGTTGGAGAATAACAGCGCCTGGTCCGGACGCTCGGCGCGCAGATCCTCGCCAAACTTGTAGCGGAGATTGGCGCTGGCGTCGCGCTTGGCGTACACGGTTGCCGGAGTGTTGCAGTGGATCGAGCCATGATCGGTCGTGAGCAGCACCGAGATTTTCCGTCGCGATGCTTCCTTCAGCACGCTGAACAACGCCGAGCGCTGGAACCATTGCCTCGTGATCTGCCGCAGCGCGATCTCGTCGCGCGCGACTTCATAAAGGATCTGGGACTCGCTTCGACCGTGGGTCAGCAAGTCGACGAAGTTGAAGACGAACGCGCTGATGCCCTCCGGTCCGATCGCAGTGCCAAGATGTCGCTCGAGCTCGTCGGAGTTGGCGGCGGTGGAGATCTTCTGATAGCGAACAGGCGTCTTGCCGCAAAGCTCCTCAAGATGCGATTCGAGCAGCTCACGCTCGTGGGCGTTGAGCGACTCGTCTTCGCGATCGGCGTTTCCCCACCAGTCAGGTAGTCGCGCCGCGATCTCGCCCGGAAACAGTCCGCTGAACAGAGAGTTACGCGAGTATGGTGTCGCAGTGGGCAGCACCGCGAAGTAGTGCGTCGTCTCGACGTCGAAGTACGGTGCGAGCAGCGGCTCCAGTACGCGCCACTGATCCAGTCGCAGACAATCCACAACGATGAACACCGCCGCCTTGTCGCGCTCGAGAATCGGCAGCAGGAATTCGGAGACGACATCTATGGATAGCGGCGGCCTGTTGCCCTCGAGGTGCTTGAGCCAGCCCGGGTAATGTTCCTTGATGTACGTCGCAAACTCGCGATGCATGTCCGGATACAAGCCCTGGAGCGACTCATAGAGTCCCATCTCTCCGGCGGCAGCGAGATCGACATCCCAGCGCATCAACTCGTCGTAACGATCGATCCAGCCGCGCCAATCGAGATTCCTGTCGCGCTCGAGCTCGATGGCGCGGAATCTTTCCACGAAGCTGCGAGCGATCGCCTGCTGGCGGATGCGCGGCCCCTCGAGAATCCTCGTCACCACCGTCAGGACCTGACGCGGATTAATCGGCTTGACCAGATAGTCACGGACGTTGGCGCCGATCGCTTCCTTGAGCGTGGAGTCTTCCTCACTCTTCGTCACCATCACCACCGGGAGGGTCGGCGCGATCTCCCGCACGTCGCGGTAGACCTCGAGACCCCGCTTTCCGGGCATCTGCTCATCGAGCAGCAGGATGTCGAACGGCCGGCGCCTCAGCAGCTCAACAGCGTCATCGGCGTTGGATGCCCATTCTACGGTATAGCCTTTCGAGCGGAGGAAGATGCGGTGAGGCTCCAATAGCTCACCTTCATCGTCCACCCAGAGTATCGATTTTGGGGGGTTAAGGACCGGTGCGGCCATAAACCGGAATGTAGCCGAGGGTCCAGTCCGTGCCTAGATTCGGAGGGTGCTCGGCCAGTTGCCCCCTTACGCTCTCGCCACCCCAACTTTTCGGTTCCGCGCGTTAACCGCGCTGTCGGGGCGGGCCTCATTGGGCGGCGATCGCGAGACGCTCGTGGTCTGCATTCAGATCGCCCGGCTTTGCGCGGGTCTGCTGCCTCCCTACGAGATGTCGCGGGAGGTGGTCGTCGAGCGGACCGAGAATACCAAACAGTGGCTGTCGTCGCTCGCGGTTCCGAGTGGAATAAGATCGACCGCGTTCGGTGTCCTGGGCGCCATCAACGGCTTCGACCGCGACCGCTGCGCGATCGCTTTTCTGGACCTTGTCAAAGCCGCGTCCGCGCAGTTAGATGAGGCATCACGCCTGGAGCTCGATACGCTGTTGCGAGAGTTGTCCGGATCGCCAGTGGCCGCTCCGGTGCGACAGAGCACTACACCATTCCCCTCGAGCTGATTGATGGCCGGTCACAGTAAATGGAAGCAGATCAAGCATTACAAGGCGGCGACCGACGCCAA
>JGI10216J12902_102641927_pt1 | contig 17576 bp, 11 predicted proteins | sample KanNatreferecore_FD_12902 | JGI IMG/M metagenome (IMG submission 12902)
GCTGCCGGCGGGCGTCGACGTCGTCCTCGGCGAGCTCGGGCCGTATCCCTGCGCGAGCGGCATCACCAAGGTCGCAGGCCTCCTCGATGTACCGCTCGTGCTCGACCTGCAGGATCCCTGGGCGTTCGACGAGATGTGGGTCTACCCCTCGCGCGTGCACCGGCACGCGGATCTGCGTCGTATGCGGGACACGCTCCGACGGGCGGACGCGGTGATCATGAACACGCCCGAGGCAGCGGCGGTGGTGCGCGACGCCTTCGGTGAGCTTCCGACGGTATGCGCGATTCCGAACGGGTTCAACGCGGGCGACTTCTCGTCCGATTCGGTTTCGCGCAACGAAGTCTTCACCATCGTGCACACCGGGACGCTGCACACTGCCGCAGGAATGCTCCATCGGCGGCGACGACGGCTCCGCAAGGCTCTCGGAGGGCTCCCCCTGCCGGACGTCGACTTCCTGAGCCGCTCCCACGTCTTTCTCATGGAGGCGCTCCGCCTCGTCCAGGCCGATCCGCGGTACGCGGGCCGGATCCGCGTAGTCCTCGCGGGTGCCGGCCACGCGGGCGACGAGGTCGCCTCGGCCGGCATCGTGCGGAACCTCGGCTTCCTCTCACACGGGCGCACGATCGAGCTCATGGAGTCCGCCGATCTCCTCTTTCTCCCGATGCACGACCTTCCGCCGGGAACCAACGCTCGCATCGTGCCCGCGAAGACGTACGAGTACGCGGCGTCGGGTCGTCCGATCCTCGCCGCGGTTCCGGACGGTGACGCCCGCCGGTTTCTCGGTGGGGTCGGGACGGCGACACTCGTACGACCGCGAGACGTCGAGGGGATGGCCGACGCCATTCGCCGGTCGTTCGCCGCGTGGGAGGGCGAGTTGCCACTCCCCCGCCCCGACCGCGCGCGGGTCGAGGAACGCGAGTGGAGTCTGCTGGTCGCCCGTATCGCTCGGGTGCTCGACTCCGTGGGCGGGACCGGGGCGCGATAGTAGTGCCGAAGGTCGTCATCCTCGCCTATCACTATCCCCCGATCGGCGGGGGCGGTGTCCAGCGAACGCTGAAGTTCTCGCGCTATCTCCCCGACCTCGGGTGGGAGACGAGCGTCGTCACGGGTCTTGGCCGCCCGGACGACCGATGGGCGCCCCCAGATCCGTCGATGGCGATGGAGATCCCGGACGAGGTGACCGTCGTGCGGCTCGCGACGCCGGACCCACCAGGTCAGGGCACGGTCGAACGCCTGGTCGACCGCGGTCTGGCTCGTCCCTCCAGCATGGAGAGGCACTGGATTAGCGGGGCCCGCACGATCGGCCGCCCCGTTGCTGCGCAAGCCGACGTCATTGTCGGCGAGCTGGTGCCGTACAGCACCGCAGTCGCTGCGGTGGCGCTCTCGCGCGAGCTCGGCATCCCGTGGGTTGCGGACTTGCAGGACCCTTGGGCCCTCGACGAGATGTGGATCTACCCGAGCGCGCTCCACCGCGCGGTCGACCGGCGGAGAATGCGGCGCCTGCTGGCCACCTCGAGTGCGATCGTGATGAACACGCCAGAGGCCGCACGACGGATCCGAACCGTCTTCCCCGACCTGTCGGCCCGGGTCGTCGAGGCGATCCCGAATGGCTACGACGCCGCCGACTTCGCAGACCCGCCACCTCCGCGCGACGCCGCAGTCTTCCGCATCGCGCACACCGGGTACCTTCACACGGATACCGGGCTCCGCCACCGGGAGATCAGGGGCATCCGCAAGGTGCTCGGCGGAATGCCCTTGCAGGGGGTCGACTTCCTGTCGCGCTCCCACGTCTTCCTCCTTCAGGCGGTCGACGAGATGATCCGGCTCGATCCGTCTCTCGCGTCGATCATCGAGATCCACCTCGCCGGAGTCATGACCGAGTCAGACCGCCGAATTTCACGACTCGCGAAGGCGAGGGTCGTCGAACACGGGTACGTGTCCCATCGACGTTCAATCGAGCTGATCCGCTCCGCGGATCTGCTCTTCTTGCCGATGCACGATCTCCCGGGCGGGGCCCGCGCGGGCCTCGTGCCCGGGAAGACATACGAGTACCTCGCCTCGGGGACGCCAATACTCGCCGCGGTGCCGCAAGGCGACGCGCGCGACCTATTGCTCGAGGCAGGCACCGCGTTGGTATGCGAACCAACCGACGTGCTCGCGATGGTCTCGCGAATCCGCGAGCGGATGCGAGCCTGGAACGACGGAACCGCACCGCAGCCTGCCCGCCGCGAGATCATCGGCCGATACGAACGTCACGCGCTCACCGTGCAATTCGCGGCGGTGCTCGAGCGAGCCGCCGGATCGTCGCGGCTCAATCGCCCGACGCGGGGGTGAGTGGGCGGCTCAGCGCTCGGTGGAGCGCAGTGCGTGTCGCATCCACCGTCTCGCGCACAACCGGGCGTGCGAAGAGGACGAGGCCGGCAAGCGTTGTCACGATGCCTACCGAGACGCCGGCGACCGCAGCCTCAGGCCCCGACGGGACCACGAGCGAAGTGGCCCCGGCGAGGGCGCATCCCACGACGCCCACGAGGAGCGGCACGATCGATGCGCGCAGGACCCGCGCACTGGACCGACGCCGCGTCGCCCGGTCGAGCAGGATCGCCTCGGCGATCCCACCGGTGATCCAGCCCATTCCGACCGCCTCGATGCCAACGATCGGCAGCACGGCAGCGGTTGTCGCGATCCAGACGAGTGCGAACGCTACGGCGGCCACGAGCGTGTCCTCCGGGTGGCCGGCGGCCTGGAGATAGCCGACCGTCGCGACGGAGACGGTACCCGCGATCAACAACCCGATCGCGGCCCACGGGATGATGCTCCCGACTCCGCGCCACTCCTCACCGAAAAGCAGCGGGATGATGCCCGAGAACGTCCCGACGAAGACCACGAGCGCGAGCGAGGCGATCACGGTGAAGACGCGGCTTCCGCGCTCGAGCAGCGGCGCAGGATCCTCGCCGCCGGTGAGAATATGGGACATCGCCGGAAACGTGACCCGCCAAAGTGAGTCGAACAGGACAAGCGGAACCTCCATCAGTCGCCGGGCGAGGCTCCACAACCCGAGGCTGGCGATGCCGACCACCGCGGCGGCTATCGCGTTGAGTACCAGGTCCCGGATCATGATCACGAGCCAGGTTGCTTGGATCCGCAGCCCGTAAGAAACGAGAGGTCGGGTCGTCTTCCAGCGGATCGCTCCGGGCAGCACCACCCCGACGTCGCTCACGATCCAGATCGTCATCGTGCCGAAGATCGCTCGGACGATCGCCCCGGTGGCGAGACCCCAGACGCCCGCTCCGAGCGCAACAGTCGTGATCGACCAGGCGTAGAAGGACAGGACGATTGCCGCCTCGGCCGCGGCCAGTCGCTCGTACGCGAGAGTTCGGGCGAAGAGCACTCTCCCGGGAGTCTGGAGCACGGAGATCGGCATCGCGGTGACCATCACGGCGACAACCGCACCGGTCGTCCCGAAAGGCAGGGCGACTACAGCCACCAGAATCGCAAGAACCGACGTCGCGGCGACCTGGAAGCCGGTGAGGGCCCGCAACTCCGCGCGAGTCGGTGCCTCGCGGCGTCGGATCATGCCGGGGCCGAGGCCCGCCTCGGAGAGACCGTAGGTCACCAGGAGGACTACGGAGCCAATCGCGAAGATTCCGAAGTCGGCAGGCTCGAGGAGCCGAGCGAGCACGACATTCCCGACGAATCCGAGCGCGAGCGAGGTGAGTCCCCACGCCATCACGATCATCACCCCCCGCGACGCCCGTACCGAGAGCTCGGCTCGGCTCAACTCCGCGCGGTCTGTGGCCCTTGAGGTGGGCTGCTCCGAGGATGGGCCGTGCTCGTCGTCCGTCATGGCGCCGGAGACCGTAGCGTCGGCGGTGACGTCGCGGGGTACTCACATGGCCGCCTCTTGCCTATCATGAAACGCAGAGCCCGTCGGTGGGCGTCAATGCTTCTGGGGGCGAGGACGAGGGAAAGGCATGGACCTAAGGCACATCCTGCGCGTGATGCGCGAGTACAGAAGGTTCGTCGCCGTCGGGCTCGCGCTCGCGGTAACCCTGGCCGTCGCCTCGTACGCCACACCCGGCGTAAAGGGCATCGTCCCGACACTGAAGCCGCGGGGAGTCGAAACGTGGAGCGCCGAGGCGATCCTCGCCATCACCGAGCGCGGCTTCCCACAGGGGCGAGCGATCCCCACGTATCGTCCGTCGGATCCGAAGCGAGGCACGCCCGCCGTCCTCGTCGGTGACCAGGATCGTCTCGCGAGCCTCGCCGCCCTCTACGCCCAGTATGCGTCGAGCGACCGGGTGCGGCGTCTGGCGCTGCGCAACGGTCCATTGAACGCCGAAGTTTCCGCTGAGCCCGTCACGTACACGACCACCCAGTTCGCCTACCCGCAGGTGCTACCCCTCATCAGGATTACGAGTACCGCCGCAACGCCCTCCCTCGCGATCGGCGGAGCACGACGCGTTGGTGACGCTTTCACGGACTACATTCGACAACAGCAGACTGGCGCCTCGATCCCGAAGTCCGACCGCGTCCTCGTCGACTACGCTCGTAGGCCGGCCAAGGCGCTGCTCGTCAAAGGGCGGTCGAAGATCCTCCCGGTCCTGATCCTCTTCTGTCTTTCCTCGCTCGTGATCGGCTCAGCGCTCGTGCGCGACAATCTGCGTCGAAGCGGCGACAATCGAGCCCGCGGCGTCCCAGATCCCGCCGCAGTGCCCGACGAAGTGGAGGTTCCGAGCGTCGTCGCAGCGCGGATGAAGGAGGCGGTTGCGGAGGCGCCTCCGCGGCTGGCGAGCGCCCCACGGACACCACGCACGACGTTGCCCGAAGTGCCGGTGCAGCAGCGCGGCCGACAGCAGTGAACTCGGCGCCGACGGAGCTTCGACCGCGCGAGCTTCCTTCCCACGAAGGAGCGCGACTCGCGGTCTTCGCGGCTGCGGCGGCAGCCGCGACCGCCGGTGCTCTCGCTGGCGGCAACCTCGGTTTCCTTGGGGCGGTCGTCGGCATCGGCCTCGCCGGCTCCGCGCTCTTTGGGGCGAAACTGCTCGAGTGGAGAACGCTCATCCTCGTCGTTCTCGCGATCGTGCTGTTCGTTCCTTCGAGGCGGATCGTCCTCGCCGTGCAGCTGCCCTTCGACCCCGAGCCGTACCGGGTGCTCGTCGCGACCGTGTTCGTCGTGTGGTTGGTGGCGCTCCTGGTCGACCCTGCCCTCCGACTTCGGCACACGCCGTTCGACTGGCCCATCGGGGTCTTCTTCGCGGCGATCCTCTTGTCGGAGGTCACAAATCCGGGGCTGATCAACCTCTACGGGCAGCACGTCGTCAAGTCGCTCTCCCTGATCCTGAGCTTCCTGCTCCTCTATTACTTCGTCACGAGCGTCTTCACGACCCGAGGGGAAGTCGAGTTCCTCGTCAAGGCCCTTGTTGCAGGCTCCACGGTCGTCGCGACCGCCGCGCTGGTCGAGCGAGCCACGGGCTTCAACGTGTTCTCGCTTGAGAGTCATGTGCCGGGCCTGGCGTTCGTCGCCGATGTCAGCCAATCGGTCGCGACTGAGCGCGACGGAGCAGTTCGCGTCCTTGCCTCCGCAGAGCATCCGATCGCCCTCGGTGCGCTGTTTGCTCTCGTGACGCCTCTCTCCATCTACCTCGGCAGCCGTCGGCGCATCTGGTTGATGTCGACCGCCGCACTTGTGCTTGGCGCTGCGGCGACGGTCTCGAGGACGCCCGTGCTCATGATGGCCGCTGTAGCCGTCGTCTTCCTCCTGCTACAGCGGGGGCCGACGATGCGACTACTGCCGCTGGTCCCCGTGGCCGTGGCGTTCGTCTACCTGGCTGCGCCGAATGTCGTCGAGCCGACCGTCTCGGCGTTCTTCCCCTCGGGCGGGCTGCTGGCGGAGCAGTCAACCAATGTCAACGAGGGTGGCTCGGGCACTGCCGGACGGTTGGCCGATCTGCGTCCCGCCCTTGCAGATATCGAGAAGCGGCCGTTCTTCGGATTCGGATACGGGACGCGCGTCATCGACACGAATCAGTCCGCAGGCTACCTCCCGGACGGTCGGTACGGCGGCGTCCTCGACGACCAATGGCTGGGCTCCCTACTCGACGTGGGCATCGTGGGTGTCCTCGCGCTCGTGTGGCTCTTCGTGTCCGCCTACCGACGGCTCTCACATGTGTCGCGAGCCGACGGGGGCGCGGAGGGTTGGCTCGCGGCCGCGTTTGCCGGCTCGACCGTCTCGTTCGCCTTCGGAATGTTCTTCTTCGACACCTTCGCCTTCACACAGGTCACGATCATCTTCTTCTTTGTTCTCGCGCTCGCGGCGGTATTCCTTCGGACCCTCGATCCGGATGCGAAGCCGGTCGTGGTGGCGCCGCCAACCTGGGCGGCCAGGCTGGCGCGGCCAAGGCGGTACGCGCTGTCCCTTCGCCCCCGCTAGACAAGTAATGCCCGACGGCGAAAGCTCGACAGCCATGAGTCGAGCATCAAGATCGCGAATACGATGCGCGCACTGTCTTCACTCGGTCGTCTACGGTAGTTGTCGACGATTGCAAGAACCGCCTCGGGCGACAGAACCTCACGGTATGCGGCGTCAGGATCGTGAAGCCGCTGGCCGGCTTCGCCAGACAGCTGTCCAGCGAGCCAGGGCTGCAGGGCGAGACGAAAGAACCCGACCTTGCGTTTCCTCACCGAAACGGTGGGGACGAGCCCGGCTGCCGCACGCCGCAGGACGCGTTTGGTCACGCGTCCGTCAACCTTCATCTCGCTCGGCACGGTGGCCGCCCACTCGACGAGGCGATGGTCGAGGTAAGGGACCCGGACCTCGAGAGAGTGTGCCATCGAGCACTTGTCGAAGTAGAGAAGCATGTGATCCACGAGCGCGAGCTTGGCGTCCAAGTAGAGCGTCATCCCAAGGGGATCCCCGTTCATCCCGGCCTGGGCCGAGGTGATAGTCACTAGCGCGAGCTCCTCGTCGATCGGCCCGCGAAACAGGCGTCCTCGGTCGGACGCAGTCATGCGGCCACTGAAAGCGAGCAGGCGACTCGACGCATCGGGGGATCCCAGCGCCCGCAGGAGGCGCCGTGCGTTGCCGCTCGGGAGCGGGAGCCGCTCGATCCGTCGCCTGGCGACCTCCGGGAGCCACGCAAGGCGGTGTACAGCCGCGGCAGCGACGTGCTTCGGGTAGCCGCCGAACAGCTCGTCCGCTCCCTGCCCTGCGAGCGCCACGGTCACGTGCTCCGCGGCGAGCTTGGAGAGGACGTCGAAGCCGAGGGTCGAGAGGTCAGCGACCGGCTCGTCGAGGTGCCAGACGAGCTCGTCGAGGTCGAGCAGCGAGTCGGCCGCCGTGAGCTCGAGCTCGTGGTGCCGACAGCCGAAATGCGCGGCGACGAGACGCGCGTCTTCGAGCTCGTTCGCCGGATCGTCCCGGAAGCCGACCGAGAATGTGTCGACCGGACGGTCGATCTCGCCGGCCATCAAGGCGACCACGACGCTCGAGTCGAGCCCTCCCGACAACATCGCCCCCAGCGGGACGTCGCTCATGAGGCGATCTCGAACCGCCTCGCGCAGCAGGCCGAGCAACTCGTCCGCATACTCGTCCAGGCTCTTCAGGACACCGTCCGGCTGCGGCGGCGGGTAGTCCCAGTACGAGAGTTCCCGCACGTGCCCGTCCGCGACGACCAGCATCCCGCCGGGCGACAGCTTGCGAACCGCCAGGAGGGGGGTGCGCGGCCCGGGGACGTATCCGAGGGTCATGAAGAGATCGAGTGCGTCGAGATCCAGCTCCGTCGACACGAGACCGCTCGCCAGCACGCTCTTCAGCTCCGACGCAAACACCACAAGATCGTTCGCCCGTGCCCAGTAGAGTGGCTTGACCCCCAGTCGGTCCCGCGCGAGCAGCCCGCGTCGGCGCCGGCCGTCCCACACGCCGAGCGCGAACTTGCCCCGGAGCCTCTCGACCATCGCCAGCCCGTCGCGCTCGTACAGGTGCGGCAGGATCTCGGTGTCGCACCGACTCGCGAACCGGTGCCCGTCGTCGCACAGCTCGGCGCGGAGCGCGGCATGGTTGTAGATCTCGCCGTTCTGCATCGCGGCGACAGTGCCGTCCTCGTTTGCCACCGGCTGATGGCCGCCCTCGACGTCCACGATGGACAGACGCCGTGCACCGAAAGCGAACCCAGGGCCTGTGACGACCCCTCGGTCGTCGGGCCCGCGATGCCTCATCGAATCCGTCATGGCGTCGAGGCGGTCAGGGTCCACGACCTCCCTCGGAACGCCGCCAACCTGGATGACTCCGCAGATCCCGCACATATCGGAGCAGAGTACTCGCGAAGCTCGACCATCCGATCGGCACCAGGGGCGGGACATGAGACCCTCCCCGTCAAGCGGAAGCCGGCTGTCGCCGTCGTTGTGGTCTCCCACAACAGTGCGCGCTGGCTTCCCGCCTGCCTCGAATCGGTCGTCGAGGCTGCCGGGGAGATCGAGCTCGATCTCGTGGTCGTCGACAGCGGCTCGGAGGACGGGACGTCCGCGCTTGTGCAGGAGCACGCCGTCGCCCGACTGGTGACCTGCGAGAATCGCGGCTTCGCACACGCGAACAACAGGGGCGCTGCGACGACGGTGGCGGAGTGGGTCCTCTATTTGAACCCGGACACGCTCGTAGTCGGCGGCACGATCGAGGAGTGGGTGAAGAGCGTGGCCGATACCTCTGACGGGGTTTTCGGCGCTCGGCAGCTCGATGGACGAGGTGCGGTCGAGCCGAGCATTCGCAGATTTCCTCGCCCAGTGAGATGGCTCGGGGAGGCGCTCGCCTCCGAGCGCTGGCTAGCCCGCTGGGCATGGTCGGGGGAACGGGTGCTCGACCGCGGCGCGTACGACGAGCCTCGCCGGTGCGACTGGGTCTCGGGAGCCGTCATGCTCGTGCGTCGAGAGGTCCTCGACGCCGTCGGCGGACTCGACGAACGATTCTTCCTCTACTGCGAGGAGCCGGATCTCTCGCGGCGGGCAGCTGCCGCGGGCTGGGGCACGCGCTACTCGCCGGCGCTCACGGTCGTCCATTACGGCGGCAACGAGTCGGCGACCTCCGAACTCGCGGCGCAGCTCGCCTATGCCCGGCGGCAGTACATGGCGAAGCACTTCACGCGCCTGGCCTGGGTGGGGGGCGTCGCAGCTCTGGCCGTCGGGTACGGGATCCGGTCGCTGGTCGGCTCGCGGCCGAGGCGCAGGGCATCGCGCACCGCCCTCGCAACCGTCGTCGGGCTTCGAGGCTCCCCGTTCGAGTGAGGCCTTGCACCCGCTCTCTAGGAACGGGCGCCACGGAGGGATGCCGTGTCCTGGCGGACGGCGGTCTGGCCGGCAGGCCTTGTTACACCCTTTTGGGTGAGCCGGAAGCAGCGACCCCTGCCGACCCAGAGGTATGGCCGCCACCAGATTCCGCGCCTCCCGCTGCCGTTTTTCCACGCTCCTCGTTGCGATCCTGGTCGTCGGGCTGACCGCAGCAAATTCGGCTGCAAAACCGACCGCCACCAAAGCACGGGACACCATCTCGCCAACACCGCCTGGAGAGCTGGCGCTACAAGGGGCAACGCCGACGACCCTAACGGTGACCTGGGAAGCTTCGCGCGACAATCGGGCAGTCGCGGTGTACGAGGTCGCAGCGCGCGGGAGCCGGGTCGGCTCGACGCGCGACCGTCGGTTCACCATCACCGGCCTCGTCTGCGGGCAGTCGTACCCCGTCGCCGTGGTCGCGGTCGACCGATCGGGAAACCGCTCGAAGCCGTCCATAGCGACAGCAAGCACCGCGGCCTGCTTCGACACTGCTGCCCCGACCGCGCCGACCGCGTTCCGACAGGACTTCACGACAGCGTCCTCCGTCGTCGTCTCGTGGACGCCGTCAACGGATGACGTCGGCGTCGTCGGCTATGGAATCCTCGACGCAGGCGTTCGCGTCGCAACGACTCCCGAGTCCCGCTTCACCTTCGACGGGCTCACGTGCGGGGCCACGCGGTCGTACGGCGTCGAAGCGGTCGACGCGGCAGGCAATCGCTCCGCCGCTTCGACGGTCGTGGTGCAAGCGGCATCGTGTGCGGATACAACGGCCCCGACGAGTCCCAGTCCAGTAAGTGTGGTCGACGCTTCCGCCTCGACCGTGTCGATTGCCTGGCCGAAATCGTCAGACAACGTCGGCGTCGACCACTACAACGTCTACCGCGGCGCGGTCAAGGTTGCCGAGGCGTCCGCCACCTCATCGACGGTTGGCGGGCTTACGTGCGGGACGAGCTACACGCTCGGTGTCGATGCGGAAGACCTCGCCGGGAACGCATCCAGCGTCGCAGGTGTCGTCGCCGCGACGAGAGCGTGCTCCGTCAGCGGCGGCGGCGACACCCAACCGCCGGCGGCGCCCTCCGCGCTCGCGGTCACGTCCGCGACGGAGACATCGCTCGCGATCTCGTGGACGAAGTCAACGGACAACGTGGGGGTGACGCAGTACACGATCTATCTGGACGGCGCGGCAAAGGGAGTGACCTCGAGCTCGGCCTACACGCTTCAGGACCTGTCGTGTGGCAAGACCTACACCGTTGCAGTCGACGCATCCGATGCCGCGGGCAACCGCTCGCAGAAGGCGCAGGTCTACCTGTCGTCGGCCGCTTGCGCCGACGGGGTCGCACCGTCCTCGCCCGCGTCCGTGACTGCGGCCTCTCGGTCTCAGACGAGCATCTCTCTCCTCTGGTCACCCTCGTCGGACAACGTCGGCGTGGCGGGTTACGGCGTGTACCGCTCGGGAGCGCGAGTAGCGCAAACCGGCGGGACTGGATTCACGGTGACGGGGCTTACGTGCGGCACCGACTACAGCCTCGGTGTCGACGCGTACGACGGGTCGGGTAACCGCTCGTCCATCAGCACGGTGCGAATCGGAACGCTGGCGTGCGGAGACACCACGCCGCCCACGGCGCCCGCGAATCTCGCCGTCTCCTCCGTCGCCGCGTCGAGCCTGGCGCTCGGGTGGGCCGCGTCGACCGACGACGTTGGCGTCGCCGGGTACGACGTGTTCCGGAACGGGGTGAAGGTCGTCTCCGTCACAGCGCTGTCGTCGCTCCAGTCCAGTCTGTCCTGCGGCACGGCCTACCAGTTCGCTGTCGTCGCATTCGACGCGGCCGGCAACCGCTCGACTCAGAGCTCGGTGACCGCATCCACGTCCTCCTGCCCCGGGGGCACGACGATCACGAGCTCCGTGAACAACGGTGACACCGTCGCGCAGGGAGCCGCGTGGGCGGTTACGGCCGAGCCCACGGCGTCCAGAGTCGAGTTCTGGGCTGACGGGTCGAAGATCGCGGACGACACGACGGCCCCGTTCGAGACGATTGTCAATCTGCCCGCCGGGTCGCATTCCCTTGGCCTCTGCCCGTGGGTCGGCGGCGTGAGGCAGTGTCAGTCGACGGTGTCGTCGGGGGTATTCGCAGTCGTGTCGGTCGCGTCCGCGAGCCCTGCGTTGCCGCAGAACGGATCCGGAGCGAATATCTGGGTGGACGGCAACGGCGGGACATGTCAGCGGTCGGCAACAGCGGCCGCGTACGGCGATGCTGCGGCGTGTGGCTCGCTCGTGGCCGCCCACGCCGCCGCAAGCGCGGGCGATGTCGTTCGGATCAAGAGTGGCTCGTATGGGGACGCGATACTCACCGCCGACAAGGGCTCGCCGGCAGTGCAGTTCAAGCCGGCGGAGGGCGAGTCCCCGAGCTTCGGGACCATCACGGTGGCGACCGGTTCGGGCTGGGTGACCTTCGACGGCCTCGCCATGGACTCGTATGCGGTTGGGCCGACGATCACCGGACCTGGAGGCACGCCGCCGCCCGCCGCGCACGACGTCCGCTTTGTCAACGTCGACGCCAACACATTCCTCGTCAACCGTGCGGAGCGCGTCGCAATCAGTGGTGGAGACTACGGCCCGGCGCACTCGCGAAAGCCGACGATCGCCGTCTCCAACCCGTGGGATACCTACGCCCCCACGGACGTCACGGTGGAGAACGCGCGTTTCCACGACATCACCATGGACGTCGGCGGCGAGCATGTGGAGTGCATCCTCGTCTACGCCGGCGCTGGCGTGACGATTCGCGGGAATACATTCTCGAACTGCGAGGGGACCGGCGACGTCGCGGTGATGTACCTGCGTGTGCCGGGCTACCAGCCCTCGCTCGCCAACGTGTCCGTCGTCGGCAACACCTTCTCCTCGGAGGGGAACGCCGCGAACGACCCGACGGCGGCGTGGTTCAATGTTCAGGCCGACCGGTGCGTGCCGGGACTCGAGATCCAGGACAACGTCGCGCCGAAGGGGATCTACTACACGCCCGACTGCTGACCTCCGCATCGCCGCCCGGGAGCGCTCGCGCTCGCGGTCGCCCCGCGAGACTCCTCGCGAGAGATCGTTCCGAGGTACGACTCCTCGCGCGCTCAGTAGACTGGTTCACGTGCCGCTCGAGCCGCCGAGAGATGCTCGGCATGTGGAGTCGTGGAAGAGGGAGTTCACGAGCCGTCGCCTGCTCCTACGGATGCCCGTCCGCCGCTGGAACGTCGGCGTGGTCATCCTCATCGTCGTGCTCGCGCTCTCGCTCGGTGGCGCCGGCGCCGCCAATAGCCCGTCACGCGATCTCACGATCGTCCGTAGCATGCCGGGAATCATTACGGTCGCCTGGAGTCCTCCGGTCGGCGCGGTCCTCTATCGCCTCTACCGGTCCGACCATCTGCTCGCGACCGCAGGAGCGGGCGCGAGCCGGGCACGGTTCCGGGTATTCGTCGGTTCACAGCGACTTCGGGTGGTTGCGGTAACAGCCAGAGGGGCGAAGACGCCGCTCGGTTTGAGGATCTTGGGAGCGTCCGGGGCCGGGGGCGCGGCGGCGAACGTCGCCCAGTTGTGGGTCGACCGGGATGGCGGTTCGTGTAGTCGCTCGCCTCAGCCAACGCCTTACGACGACGGGCGTGCGTGTCGGTCGCTCGGGGGCGCACAAACGGCGGCCCAGCCCGGCGACCTCGTCAGGGTCACGGCGGGGAGCTACGGATCGCAACGACTCGCGCTCGACAAGGGCTCGCCCGCCGTCGTCTTCGCTCCGTCGCTCGGAACCACCCCCGAGTTCGACGTCGTCACCGTCGACGCCGGCGCCGGATGGATCGAGCTCCGTGACCTGAAGATGGACTCGTTCGAGGTTGGGCCCACGGCGACGCCGCCTGGAGGTCAACCGCCCGCGCCGGCGCACGACCTCACTTTCCGCGACATCGACGCGAATGTCTTCCTCGTCAACCAGGCGGTCAGAACGTCGATTCTCGGGGGGGATTTCGGTCCGGCGCACCACCGAAAGCCGACCGTCGCAGTCTCCAACCCATGGGACGCCTACGCACCCACCAACATCCTCGTCGAAGGCGCGTTTTTCCACGACATCACGATGGATCCGGGTGGCGAGCACGTCGAGTGCATCCTTGTCTACTCCGGGGACCGCGTCACAATCCGGAACAACCGGTTCCGCAACTGTGGCGGTACCGGCGACGTGGCCGTTCTCTACCTTCGCTACCCGGGGTACCGGCCGCGGCTCCAGAACATCACGGTGACCGGCAACCGCTTCGGCGCCGACGGCGACGCCTACTACAACCTGCAGGCCGACACGTGTATCCCGGGGCTCCTCGTGCGCGACAACGTCGCGCCGAAGGGCAACTACTGGAACGTGTGCTGACGGGCACGCGCGGGGCGCGTGCTCATCGCGATCGTGGAGATCTGCCGAGCGCCTCGCGGCGTCGTGCGGGCAGGTCGCGCAGCCGCTGGCTGTCGCGGACGTACTGACGTGCTCGAGCGTCCGCAAGGCGGGGCTCACGGCGGAGCAGGCTCCCCGCGAAGCCCCACAGGATCCCGACCGCGGCGGGATCGCGCCGTGCGTGGTGGGCGGTCCGCGCGAAGAGATAGGGGATGCGGTAGTCGAGGTAGTGGCAGCTTCGGCCGACCTCCTTCCACCTTCGCAGGCTCGACCCGTCGCGCTCGCCCTCCGGGCGGTGATGCTCGAAGGGTAGGTCGACGAAGGTTCGCGTCCGCCATCCCCGTGCGCCCGCCTTCGCCTCGTCGATGCCGTCCCATGCGAGGCGGGGCTCGAAGGGCAGCACGTCTTGGAGGCAGGCCCACCTGTACACGCGCGTGGCACCCCAGACGCTGTCGCCTGTCACGTGCTTCTGAACCCATTTCCCGCCTGCTTGCTCCCACGCGCTGCCGCTCGCGATGCCCAGGTCGGTGTCCTCCTCGAAGCGAGCGACGAGGGTCTCGAAGTAGGCGGAGCCCATCGTCACGTCCGCATCGACGTTCGCGAGGAGGTCCGGGGGGCCGTCGAGCGCCTCGAGCGCGGCGTGGAGCGCACGGACGATCGGCGCCCCGCGCACCGGCGTTCTGTCGCCGGGAACCGAGATGACGCGGACCCACGGAGCTGCGGCCGCGATGGAGTCGGCAACGGCACGCGTGTCGTCGGTCGAACCGTTCTCGGCGATGAGCCACAAGGAGGGGAGGATCGTCTGTGATCGGAGAGACGCGTAGAGCTCAACGAGGTTCGCACTCTCGTTGCGTGCGGCAGTGATCACGCTGTAATTCAACATGCCGTTGCTCGTGGGCGAATAACCGATCGCAGTGCCTGACTAGACTGCGAACCGTGCGTGAGTCTAGTTCCGGCGCGGGCATCCGCCGACGTCTGCGCGAGCGCCTCTATATGCCGACCGATCGATTCAGGCGACGGCGGATGCGCGCGTTCCTGGACCAGTTCCCGGTCGGGCCAGGCATGCGCATCCTCGACGTGGGTGGCACCGCCCTCAACTGGCTGCTCGTCGACCAGGCCGCCGAGGTCGTGCTCCTGAATATCGAGGTGCCCGACGACGTCTCCGACCTGCCTCCGCACATACGGTACGTCGTCGGCGACGGCACGAGATTGCAGTTCGAGGACGGTGAGTTCGACATCTGCTTCTCGAACTCGACGATCGAGCATGTTCACACGCTCGAGCGCCAACGCGACTTCGCGAGCGAGATGCTGAGAGTCGGTCGCGCGATATGGCTCCAGACGCCTGCGCGATCGTTCCCGTTCGAGCCTCACTGGCTCGGCCTCTTCATCCACTGGCTGCCCGAGCGATGGCAGCGGCGGCTCGCCCGGAACTTCACGCTCTGGGGAATCGTCAACCGTCCCGACCAGCAGCAGGTGGACGCGCTGATCGACGAATACCGCCTAATGAGCCGTTCGGAGATGCTCGCTCTCTTCCCCGGCTGCGAGATTCGCAACGAGCGGTTTCTCGGACTGACGAAGTCGTACATCGCGGTTCGTCCGCTCGCGGCCGTCGCCGCGGCGTGATCGCGCGACGTCCGAGGGCGCATCAACGGCGGCGCCGCGACACGGCGGTGAGCAGCGCGTCCGTCCTCTCGGCGACGGCGACCGCCCACTTGAGGGCGAACACCACGAGCGTGAATAGGGTGTCCTTTCGCATCTCTCATTCCTCGCCGAGCTCGAGGAGACGGGCATGGATCGTCTCGGCACGGTGACGCCACGTGTGGTGCGCGTGGACGTGTGCCGCGATCTGCGCGCGGATGACGTCTGCGCCGGGGTCCGCGTCCGCTCGATCGAGCGCTGTCGCGAGGTCTGATGCGTCCGACGCGACATCGACGATCGCATGGTCGGGAAGGAGCTCCGCGTATTCGTCGTAGTCGCCCGGCTTGACACCGAGAAGCCTGCTTCCACTGCCGGGGCCCTCGAGATACCGAAGCGTGATCGGGCTGAAGCCCCCGGTTCGGGACCGGTCGCCGAGATCGGGTGGAGTGACGACGAAGTAGCGGGAGCGATTGATCAGCTCGTTGAGGGTCGCGAGATCGGGTGGGTCGCCGCGCCCGCGTGAGTACCGGTAAACGAGATTTCGTTCGGCGCAGTGCTGCGACAGGGCCTCGTGGAGCGGCTCGTACCGCCGCCCCATCGAGAACGCGTATATGTCTCGTTCCAGCCCGAGGTCACGGAAGACCCCCGAGTTGAACCCCGTCGGGAGCCGCTCCCACCGAACGAGCGGAAAACGCTTGCGCAGCTCGACGTACGACTGCCGGTACAGCACGAAGCACGCACCCGGCCGCTGCGCCTCGACGATCCGCCCGAGCCGCTCGACGCCCCACTCCCACTGCTCGATCGCGAGCATCCCCCGGCGGGCGAGCGGTCGGGCGTAGGCGAGCGACCACACACCGAGCGCGGGACGGAGGTGATATTGGATCCAGAAGACCCAGTCGGCCTTTCTCACTGTGCGGATAGCCGCGAGCCATCGCGGGACGCGCCCGGGGCTGCCGGATGATCGCGACGCGCCTCCGACCGAGACGAGAGTCGCCTCCGGCATCGCAGCAAGCGCGTCTTCGAGCGGTGGGACGACGTTGCGCAGAAACACCTCGTCCCGTGTGTCCGCGTCTGAGAGAACGACGAGTCTCACTCCGCGCTGGGCAGCTGCTCCGACTCGGGCACGACGATCGAGAGCAGGCGGTCGACGATCCGGTCGACGGCGTAGGTGTGTTCGGCGAGAGGGGGCTGCCGCGGCGCGTGCAGGTCGACTAAGTCGAGCTCGGATGGCTCGGACAGCAATGTCAGGCGTCCCAGCGACGCGAGATACCGGTCGACCGCGCCGAGCTGCCCTTGGAAGATGCTGATCGCAGGCACACCCACATATGCGGCCTCGCGCGTCATCGTTCCACCCCCGGAGACGACGACATCGACGGCGTTGTACAGCTCGACGAAGTCGATCGGACGATCGAGGACGACGGGCGCGCGCTTCCAGTCGTGCCCGGCGAGCCTCTTGACCTGGTGGTCGTACCGCGGGGAGAAGAGGGTGAGGCAGTCGTCGCGGCGCGCCAGGCAGCGGAGCACCTCGTCCGCGAAGGAACTGGACTCCGCTCGGTGGTAGTGGCTCTCCTCGGCAGGGGGACGAACGAGGACACGCGTGACTCCCGGGTGCGCGTCCGCTTCGGGGATCCGGGCAGCGGAAACCGTGCCGGGATCGATCCCGGCGAACGAGATGTCCTCCTTGATGCCGGCGAACGGCAGCAGCCGCCGGGCGTCGACCCCTCGGCTCGTGTATGCCTCCGCCGGTATGACGTCCGGGTGGAAGACATAGCTCCCGGCTGCCCGGAAGGCGGCCAAATTCACATACTCGTAGTCGCTGATGACGAACGACGGCACGGCGAGCGACCGTGCCGCCAGCGAGGCGGAGCGCGAGCACGAGATGACCGCGGCCGTTCTCTCGCCTCGACGCATGAGTCCACGCAGCTGGATGGTCCGTCGGAGGTTTCCGGCGATCTTGCCGACCTTCGAGGCGCCGAAGTGCGCCCCGAGCGGGCGAAAGTCGACGCCCTCTCGCTTCAGCAAGTCGAGAGCGATTCCGTAGTCCCGAGCCGTAACGACGACGTGCACCCCCCTTTCGCGCAGTCCGCGTACGATCGGGAGGAGGTAGCGGACCTGCGGCGGGTTCTCGATGTCGACCCAGACCTGGACGCCGGTTGCGCCCGCGGGGACGGTCGGCGATGGACGCGGAGGCGACGCTGGGGCGACTTCGAGCAC
>JGI10216J12902_103375205_pt1 | contig 17560 bp, 11 predicted proteins | sample KanNatreferecore_FD_12902 | JGI IMG/M metagenome (IMG submission 12902)
AACTTGACACCCGCCGCAACGCCGCCCATCGCAGTCGCCTGGTTGCCCGTGACGATCGCCTGCGGCTTGGGACACCTGGGCGCTTTGAAAGGGAACGGTTTGAAATTCTTGGCGGCGTAGTCGTAGCCGGCGCGGGCGATGCCGATGTTTTCCGCGACGACCGCGTCGCCCTTCTTTTTGAACTGCCGCGCGATGACGGCTTCGAGCGGTTCGGATTCTATGCCGAGCATCTGCAGCGTGGCCCCGAGCGCGGCCGTGTTCGCGGCGAGTTTGTTGGCCTTGACCAGTTCTTTCATCGGCATCGGACAAAGTTGCACACCTGCGGCAGGCGTCCCCGGCTTGAGCTTGTCGACGTCATAAAGGACGCACGATCCCACCTTCATCAAACGGAGGTGTCGATCCATGGAATCCTGGTTAAGCGGGATCAGGACATCCACTTTGTCGCCCATGCTGCGCACCGGCCCGTCGCTGGCACGGATGGTCAGGAAGGTGTGACCGCCGCGGATAATGGACTGATATGCGTTGTAGGCATTGAGATTCAGTCCGCGGCGCGCGAAAATGCGGGCGAGAATATCTCCGGTGCTGGCGATCCCCTGGCCGTTCTCGCCACCGATTCCGACTGCAAAGTCAACTGTTGCCATGCTCGTTTATTGTCGTGTTGTTCGTCTGTTTGGCCGCCGGTGAAAATCCAAGGCCGTTCAAAGCAGCATTGTTTCTCATCAACTCAAATCTTCATTACCAACAAACCTCGCGCGCCCGGCGAGGCCGCGGCTCCCTATCGGGCGGGGAGCCATTTCGGAAGTGTAAACATCCACACTCGTCCGACAAGACCCAAAACGAAGAAATCACGGCTGCCTTGTTGTTCTGAAGAACCCGCCGCCGCCGGACCCTCTGAGCAATCCACCCAACAAACAGCCGGCCCGGTTCGCTGGCCGGCGCCATGGGTCAAACAGGCCGTCGGTGATTCGGCGCTCGCTTTCTCCACCAATGCTGCTATGGATGCCCTCGCCGAAAACGCACCAAATGCCATGACCGACGACGAGAAAATCGAGGCGATGATGAAAGAGGCGGCCCAGTACGCCGTTCGTGGCATGGAGCACCTGATCGCCGGCAACCCTGACAATCAGGAAGGAATGCCGAGTCTTTTGAACGACTACGCGAAACTGGCGAACAGCCTGGAAGTCCACTTTCTCTTTCCCAATCTTTCCGACTGGGAACGTTCTCTCCTCGGTGAACTGTTGGAAGCCCGCCGCGGACTTCACGCGGCGATGAAGGCCGAGAAGAACCTGCGCTTACCGGCGGACGTGGAACGCCATGACAAGATCAACGCCGAGTTTCAGACCCGTTACGTCAATGCACGGGCCGAGGTGACGAACCCCAACACGCTCGGGAAAATGACGGTCCTTCAACAGAGGATCCTGGAGAAAGAGTTCCTTTCCCTGCCGATGACAAAGAAAGAAACCGGGCAGCCGTTTGGCAACAAAGAAACTTGAGGGCCATCCAGCGCGGCGGTTGACTCGCTCACAGCGATGCCGGACTCCCGGATCGCATCGCTCCCCCTCAGCCTGGCCGTCCGCAAATCCCCTCGTCCAGCCAATCATATCCGCCAGCGAGGAGGTTTTGCGCCAGTCGATAGCCTTGCCTGTCGGAGTTGTCCTTCAGTCCCGCAAACCGCTGTTCGATACGGAGACGCGCGGAACAACAGAAGTAATCCACGAGTGCGAGCAGTTCTTCCTTCCTGCCGCCGCGGGCCAACAACGCCTCGGCGCGAGCGCACGTGGCGGTGATCGCGAACAACTCGGTTCCGATGTCCACAAAGCGTCCCAGCAGCACTTGTTGCCGCTCCAGCTTCGGCCCGTGAACCGCCATCGCATGAAACAATTTGCGCGCGAGTTTGCGGCTCGTCCGCGCCGCATAACGGAGGTGGCGCCGCACGACGCGAAACCTGGAACCCGGAACGCGAAACCCTTCGAGCGGCAGCCACTGCCGCGGATACCAATTGGCGTAGAACAAGGCGGCTTTCGCCGCCGCGTTGGCGCGCTGTGGCATCGGCAATTGGGAATTGAGCGCCGCGGCGGCGACTTTCAAGTGTGGGTCCAGCGCTTCGCGCGCGATGAACAATCGCATGATCTCGCTGGAACCTTCAAAGATGGTGTTGATGCGGCTGTCGCGCAAAAAGCGTTCCACCGGCACCGGTTCCTCGCCCCGCGCCTTTAACGACTGCGCTGTTTCATAGCCGCGCCCGCCGCGGATCTGCATGGTGTCGTTGATGATTTCCCATGCCATCTCGGTACCCCACAGCTTGCTCATCGCCGCTTCGAGCCGGATATCCGCCTTCTTGTCCTTGTCAACAAGGCTGGCGGTGTAAAGGGTCATGGCTTCCATCGCAAAGGTGTTCGCCGCCATCCGTGCGATTTTATCGGCGATGGCCGCGTGTTTGCCGATCGGCGCGCCCCACTGCACGCGCTCGCCGGCCCACTTGCGGACGATCTCCAGGCAACGCTTGGAAAGCCCGACGCAGGCAGCCGGCAGGGTGAGCCGTCCTGTGTTCAGCGTGGACAGCGCGACACGCAACCCCTTCCCTTCCGCCAGCACGATGTTATCGCGCGGCACGCGCACGTTCGTAAACCGGACGACCCCATTGTAGAGCGCCTTCAATCCCATGAAGTGGCACCGACGCACCACCTCCACCCCGGGCGAATCCATTTCCACAATGAACGCCGTAACCTGGTTTTTCAGTTTTCCGTTCACCTTCTTCGGCGGCGTCTTCGCCATGACGATGATCACGCCGGCCTTCGTGCCGTTGGTGCACCAGAGTTTTTCGCCGTTCAGCACAAAAGACTCGCCGTCCGGCGTCGGTTCGGCCTGGGTCTCCATTGTGGCGGGGTCGGAGCCGACATTCGGTTCCGTCAAGGCGAACGCGGAAATCTCGCCCTTGCCGAATCGCGGCAGATATTTTCGCTTCTGTTCTTCGGTCCCGAACAGAATCAACGGCTGCGGAACGCCGATGGATTGGTGCGCGGAAATCAACGCCGTAAGATTGCCACAATAGCTGCCGAGCAGCATCGCCGCGCGGCAGTAGTTGGTTTGTGAAAGGCCCAAACCGCCGTAGCCCGGCGAAATCTTGATGGCGAAGGCGCCCATCACGGCAAGTTCGTCGATGACTTCCGACGGAATTTCACCTGTCCGATCGATCTCATCGGGATCGACCTTCGCCTTCAGGAAATCCTCCAGGCGATGGAGGAAGGCGTCGCCCTGGTCGCGATCCTCGGCGCTCTGCTCGGGAAAAGGCAGCATCGCGGCCGGGTCGAATCGTCCCATAAACAGACCCTGGGCGAAGCTGGCCCGCTCGCTCGCCGCGTCCCGCGCCGCTTCAGTCAGCTCCAGCGCGGCGCGCTGGCCGTCGGACATTTTCGACGTGTCGATCAGCGACGCCTGTTCCTCGCCGGGCGGCTTGGCGTCCGGTTCCTTCAACGCGCTCGAATTCATATGTGTTCTCCTCTTTCCGGGTAAAACCTTCGCGAACCCTCCGCCATCGAAATCAACAATTTACACGGCTGGAAACGGACACCGTCGCGTTCTGTCAACCGTTTCAGGTCTTCGACCACCTTCGCCACGCCAAGCGAGTCCGCGTACCGAAGCGGGCCTCCCCGGAAAGGCGCGAAGCCGGTTCCCATGATCATGGCGAAATCGACATCGGCGGGTTCGGCCACAATTTCCTCCTCCAGACAAAGCGCCGCCTCGTTGACCATCAACAGCGCCATCCGGCGCGCGAGTTCCTCACCGGCGAGATGCCTGGCCGAATCGCTTTTCTGGAATAATGCGACACCGGAGTTCGGCTCCGGATTCTTCGCGTTGTAGAGATAAAAACCCCGGTCGGTCTTGCGTCCCAGCAATCCCGCCGCCAGCATTTCCGACAACACCCGCGGCGTTCGGAGGCGTTCCTTGGGACTGAGACTCTCCGAGAGCGTATCGGCGACGTGATGCGCAACGTCCACCCCAACTTCATCGATCAGCCGCAGCGGCCCCATCGGCATGCCGAAGTCCAGCATGGCTTCGTCGATGTCCTCAATCGAAGCCCCGGCTTCGAAAAGATGTCCGGCTTCGATCAAGTACGGCATCAGAATCCGGTTCACGAGAAAACCGGGACTGTCCTTCACGAGCACGGGGAGTTTTCCGATCTGTTGGACAAACCGCACCGCGCGCTCCACGATTTCCGGGCTGGTCTTGCGGCCGATTATCACTTCAACGAGTTGCATCCGATGAACCGGATTGAAGAAATGTATGCCAACGACGCGTTCCGGCGTGTCGACGCTGTCCGCAATCTGAGAAACGGAAAGCGCCGAAGTGTTCGTCGCAAGAATCGTGTGCGATCCCGACAGCAGGTCTAGCCCGGCAAAGATCGCCTTTTTCAACGGCATCTTTTCCACGGCCGCTTCGATGACTAGGTCCGCGTTGGTCAGCGGCACCTCTGTTGCCGAGGGACAGACGCAGTCGAAACCGGCGCGTGCTTCCAGCCTGGTGAGGGCGCGGCGTCTGACGCCGTCGTCGTACAGACGCGCGATGCCCGCCATCCCTTTTGCGACCTGTTCCGTATTGACGTCGCGCAGAACAACCTGGATGCCTCGAGAGCTGAGCCAGTGCGCGATCCCCGCGCCCATTATCCCTGCTCCGATCACCGCAGCGCGACCGACCGGCTTTGGTTTGGCGCCGGCGTTCTCGACCCGATAGCCCAGTTTCTTCGCGCGCTCCTGCATGAAGAACACACGGATGAGATTACGGCATTCTTCGGTCGGCGCGAGTTCGAGAATCGCGTCCCGCTCAAGCTTCAACGACTCCTCCACCGAACGCGAAACGCCTTTCCTCACGACCTCCAGCGCCTTGAACAAGGCCGGGTAATGTCCGCGCGTCTTTTTCAGGAGTTGTGACTGGACACGGAGCGAAATGAGGTTGGCGACCAGGGCGTTGTTCGTTATCAGCAACTTCAGCGGATGACGGCCTCGCCGCAAATTCAGTCCTTTACCCAGGATTTTGCGGCAGGCGAGATCCACCAACCGCTCGCGTGGCGCCAGATCATCCACCATCCCGCAGCGCAGCGCCTGCTTCGCGGCCAGCGTCTTCCCACCGAGGATGATGTCGAGCGCCTTGGGCAGGCCGATCAGCCGAGGCAACCGGGTGGAGCCGCCCCAGGCGGGCAGAATTCCCAGTTGCGTCTCCGGCAGCCCGATCTTGGTCACACGATCGGGCGTCGCGATACGATAGTCACAGGCAAGGGCTATTTCGCAGCCACCGCCGACGCACGCACCATGGATGGCCGCCACGGTGGGTATGTGCAGTGCGGCGAGACGATTGAAGACCGACTGGCCAAGCTCGATCAGGTGATGCAGTTCGTCCGACGACGCGTTCGCCATAGCGTGAAGGTCGGCGCCGGCAACGAAGATGGAGTTCTTCGCGCTTGCGAGCACAACTCCTTTCAGCGTTGGGCTGCCGGCGATGAAATCGAGATGGGCATCCAGTTCCTCCAGCGCGGCGCGGTTGAAGACATTCGCCGACGAGCCGGGCTGATCAAACGTGAGCACGCAGACTTGGCCGGGAGTGATTTCGCGCCGGATCGCCGGGAGCGCCTTTTCCTGAGACGCGATTGAACGTACGGTTTCGAAAACAACGCGAGGATCTTCGCGATCCTCCGTGGCCAAAGGTGAAACAGCTGCCTTCATAAGGTCTCCAGCCAGACTCCTGCGCCCTGCCCGCCACCCACACACACGGACACCAGTGCGCGTTTCGCGTTGCGTCGCTTGAGTTCTTTCAAGCTCGTCAAAACCAGCCGCGCACCCGTCGCACCCACCGGATGGCCCAATGCAATCGATCCACCGTTGACGTTCAGCCTGTCCAACGGAACGGTTCCCACAGGTTGTTCGCGCCGCAGAACCTTGCGCGCGAATTTGTCGGACTCCATGGCCTGCAGCACGGCCAGGACCTGCGCGGCGAACGCTTCGTTGATTTCCACGATATCGGCGTCGCCGATTTTCAGTCCGGTTCGCTTCTCGAGCTTGTCCATGGCGAACACCGGGCCGAGACCCATCCGCGACGGGTCACAACCCGCGTAGGCATAACCGCGCAAATAACCGAGCGCGCCGTAACCCAACTCCGATGCCTTCTCTTCGGACATCACCAGCAACGCCACCGCTCCGTCCGTGATTTGAGACGCGTTGCCGGCGGTGACCGTGCCCGTTTTCCGATCGAAGACCGGCTTGAGCTTTGCAAGCGCCTCCAAACTCTGGTTGGAACGCGGGCCATTGTCGGCGGTAATCGCAGCCCGCGGGGAATAAACCGGGCAGATTTCATCGGCCAGTTTGTCGCGTGCGGCCAGGGCCTTGCGATGCGATTCCAGGGCAAACGCGTCCTGTTGCTCGCGGCCGATCCCGAACTCGCGCGCCACCAACTCGGCGGTTTCCCCCATGTTCAGACCGCACACCGGATCAGTCAGACCGAGTTGCAGGCCAATTCTTGGCTGAAAGTCGGAGGGACGGAACGCGGCAACAGCGCTCAACTTCTGCCCGAGCGACTTCGCCCTCGACAGGGTCGCGAATTTTGCCGCCGCCGATTGCTTGAATAGCAAAGGAATCTGCGACATGCTTTCGGCCCCGCCCACGAGGAAGATCGACCCTCGACCCGCCACGAGTTTTTCGTACGCCTGCGTAATAGCTTCCAGTCCGGAGGCGCAATTGCGGTGGACGGTGATGGCCGGCACGTGCTCGGGAATGCCGGCGCGCAAGGCGATGACGCGGGCAACGTTCGCGGCGTCCGCCGGCTGACCGACGCAACCAAAAATCACCTCATCGATCGCCGCGGGGTCGAGGCCGGTACGGGTCAGTAGCGCGTTGACGGCGACGCGGCCGAGTTCATCGGCGCCATGCCGGGCGAGGTCCGTCCCCATCTTGCAGAACGGGGTGCGAACACCGTCAACAATCACCAGTCTCTCCGCTTTCATTTGGCCGTCTTCATTCCTTCCGGGCTTCATGGATCGCCCCGACTTCTGCTACGCCTGGCTTAGCATCGGCTGTCTTTCCGGCGTTCGCAAGGCCGCTCGCCGGTTTCGGCCGATGATCGACGATCTTCTGCTCTTTGAGTTGCACTCCGACACCTTGCAGGTCGCGCATTTCTTCGGCATCGTGAAAAACGACGTGGTTCGGCTGCACCTCGGTCTTCGCCACGAAACGACTGTTCAGATCGCGAACCAGCTTGTCATCGTCGGCTCCGTTGATTTTCTGGACGTGCAGAATCAACTCGTCCACTTCGTGGGGGTCGTCATTCCGTTTGCGCAATTCGAGTTGCCACGCACCGATGTTACCCGCGTCGTCGAGCACATGCTCCAACTGGTTGAAATCGACCAGCGTTCCTTTGATCTTGTCGAGCTGCATCTCCTTGACCTCCGAACTGCGCGAGATATTGCCAACCAGTCGCGGCGCGCGGCGCCCGCAGTGAGGGCACGGTTCATAGACCAGCCCGCCGTCGATGCAGTCGCCCGTTCGATAACGCAGGACGACGCTTCCGCGGGAATCGAGGGGAGTAAAAACCAATTCGCCGGGATGCCCTGGAGGGAGAACTTCACCGGTCTTTGGATCGATGACCTCGAAAATTCCGAGGTCCGGGTAAAGATGGTATCCACCCGGGATCCGGTCGGCCGGACACGGGCATTCACCCCAGGCCATCTTCGCTTCGGTAAAACCGTAGGTGGCGACCACTTCCATGGCCGGCGACCCAAGTTCAGCGGCGAGGTTGACCAGCTTGCGCCGCATGCCATCCGGCACCTTTTCGCCGCCGAGCACGACGCGCCGCAGGTTTTCGCAACGCATCCCTTCTTCTGCAGCCTGGTGCAACACATGGTAAACGAATGTCGGCATGCCGATGAGAACGTCCGGTTTGATCTTGCGGATGAGGCGGAGGTTTCCTTCAGTGCCCATGACCTTGCCGCCTCCGGTGCTCATCACAAACACGCCGAACGCCGCCCCACCGTAGTGCGCCTGCCAGAAAGCGAGGTGGGGCGCGTAGGGGAACATGTTCAGCAAACGCATCTCGCGGTCGGCGCCACAAACCTCAAACAACCGCTTCCCGGCTGAAGCCAGATTGTCCAGGTCATGCTGAGAAAAGAGAAATGGCGTCGGATCGGCCGAACGCCCGGTCGTGCTCGTCAGAAAGATGGGTCGAAACTCCCGTTCAAAACCTCTCTTCACCTCCTCGCGTCCGTGCCGTAACGCCTTCAGGATCGTCGATGGCCTTCGGCTCAACACCCGGGGATCGGGGATCAAAACAAACTCCCGCGCCTTCTGGGAATTATCCGGTGTGTTCAGCAGATCGGCCTTCGAGGTGAACGGCACCCGCTGCAAATCCTCCAGAGACCGGATCGAATCGGCGGTCAGGCCTCGCTCCCGGAACAGTTCGCGATAATGCGCCGAGAACGGCAGGACGACACGGCGCAAGTACTCCCGCAGTTGCTCGGCCTGCAACTGTCGAAGCGATTTCTCAGGCAACTGTTGCCATCGTGTCTTGAGCAGGTGCGTGTTCAATGGGTGAAGTCGGCTTGGTTACCAACGCCTTGATCTTATCGAGTTGTTCCTCCGCGGCGCGTCGACCCAACGCGATGAATTTACCGGGCTTGTCGAATTCGTACCAGTGCGCGTCGATTGCCAGCGGACGCAGGACCACGTCGGCGTGCCGGCAGGATTCCTCGGCCACCCGGATTTGAGACCCGTGCACCGCGCGCATCATGATGTCGAGAATGTTCCCTCGCGCGAAGTAGTTGATGTGCTGATTCAACGCTTTAAGCAGATGATGGCGTCGCCCGTGAAGGTCGGCCTGTTCCCGCTCCATCTCCACGCAACAGCGCAAATAGGCCGGTGTCGGAATAGTGTTCACCGCGATCACGTGTTCGACCCCCAATTCATCCAACACGTCCACGGGCAGCGGATCGGCGACGCCTCCATCGATGTAAGTTTGTCCGTCGATGGTCACCGGAGCGCACACGCCGGGAATGGCGATGCTCGCGTGAACGGCCGGGGCAACTTCACCACTGGAAATAACGACTCGATCGAGCGTCTCGAGATTCGTTGCGACAACATACACGGGTCGGATCATGTCCGAAAAATGCAGATTGCCGATGGTCCGTTGCAACCGTTGCTTGACCGCTCGTCCGCGCATGAAGCCCTGTCGCGGCGGAAAGACCGGGTCCACCAGCCGCCAGAGTCGGAAGCGCCCTTCGACCTGCCGCGCCAGCTTCTCCATCGTCGCGCCATCATGGCCGAAACCCCAAATCGCTGCGACATAGGCGCCCATGCTGCAGCCCGCGATGACATCCACCTCGATGCCGTTTTCCTCCAGGACCTGGATGACCCCGATGTGGGCAAGCCCCTTGGCTCCGCCCGAAGACAAAGCCAGGCCGAGACGCGGCTTGCGGGTGTTCGGTGTGGAATCGCCGTTGGGGCGGCTCGCGGCGGGAGAGGAGAAGTCCGGCTTGCGCATTCCCGGTTCCAATTTGAGTATTTCGGCTTGTGAATTCATAACCGTCGCGACCTGCGACGGCGAGCCGAACCACACCCCATTTGTCAGGCCTATACAGCCCCTGCTTTCAGCCGACCGTCGCCGGTCATTTTGTTTTTCATCCGACCGCCTGACATTTTGTTTCTCACTGCTTTTGACAGAAATTAGTTCGCATTATTCATGCCGTCAAAAGACTCTTCTCAAATTTTGTCAGATTATTTTTCACCTGCCGCTTTCACAATCGACTGGGATGTGATAGTTTAGCGATCAGTTCACTTCCCTGGTGTAATCTTTGGCGGCCTTTCGCTTCTGAGACAGATCCCGTTCCTCCTCCGTCCGTCCAGTCGGCCCGTCACCTCCCAACTGTGGCCCTCGGTTGCCCCCTGATCTTAGTGATCCCGCTTGTTCTTGACTCAGGCCGGTGAGGAGGCTGAGGGTCCCTCGTCTCGCCCGCACCCTTGCTCTTTCCGGGACCCCTCAGTATTCTCGCCTCCGTGCGCTCGTAGCTCAGTTGGATAGAGCATCTGCCTTCTAAGCAGGTGGTCGCGCGTTCGAATCGCGCCGAGCGCGCCACCTTCGATTCGGACCGTTGACTGAGCAACCTCCGGTTACGCCTTTCCCCGCGGCTGCATTCGTCTTAGGCTCCTCGCATGTTGACTCTCGAACACCTCGCTGAGTTGCTGGAGAATAATCGCGACGCCGCGATGGCGCGAGTGAAGGAGTTTTCCATCGGCGGACGCCACTTCGCGTTCAACAGCTCTCCCGCGATCATGGGCGTCGTCAACCTCTCGCCCGACTCCTGGTACCGCGAGAGCGTTTGCCCGACTCCCGACGCCGCCATTCACCGTGGCAAAGTCCTGCGCGCGCAGGGTGCCGACATCGTGGACGTCGGCGCCGAATCCACCCTCACCCACGCCGCCCGCACCGACGATGCCGGGCAGAGCAGCAAGCTCTTGCCCGTCGTCCAGGGTTTGCGGGCGTCAAATATCCTGGTCTCTGTCGAAACCTACCAACCTGCTGTCGTCCGGGTCTGCCTCGACGCCGGCGCCAACATCCTGAATCTCACCGGCACCGATCGCAGCGACGAGATGTTCCGAATGGTCTCGGCCCATGACGCCGCCGTCATCATCTGTTACGTCCAGGGCAAGAACGTCCGCGACGTTGGCGACTTCGATTTCACCACGGATCCGACCGCGATGATGTACGACTACTTTGCACGCCAGATCGAAATCGCCGCGAAGAACGGCGTGGAAAAAGTCTTCATCGACCCCGGACTTGGTTTCTACTATCGGAACCTCCAGGACAGCGCGGCGCGTATTCGTCATCAGATGGCCGTTTTCCTGAACACCTTTCGGCTGCGCACACTGGGCTTTCCCGTATGCCATGCCCTGCCTCACGCATTCGAGTATTTCAAAGAGGAGGTTCGGTCCGCGGAGCCCTTCTTTGCCGTGCTCGCTGCCTTGGGCAAAGCCGATCTCTTCCGGACGCACGAAGTGCCACGGACGAAAGCCGTGCTGGAGACACTGAGCATCTTCCAGGCTTTCTGATCGGGGTTTGATCTTGAGCAATCAGTCCGCTGGTTTGCCGTTCTGCGTTCTTGTCAGCATTCCTCTTTCGTGCTGACAATGTCGTCTCACATGAAGAAGACGAAATCATCGAAGAAGGCAGACTCCGCTCGCCGCTATTCCAGCATCGTCCTCGACGGACCGGACCGGGCACCGAGCCGGGGGATGCTCTATGCCGTCGGGTTCAAAAAGGAAGATTTCCAAAAACCCGTTATCGGCATCGCCTCCACCTGGGGGATGGTCACCCCGTGCAACATGCACATCGACCAACTCGCCCGCGAGGCTGAGGCCGGCGCCAACGAAGGGGGCGGCAAGGCCGTCATCTTCAACACCATCACGATTTCCGACGGCATCTCGATGGGGACTGAGGGAATGAAGTACTCGCTCGTCTCACGCGAGGTCATCGCCGATTCGATCGAGACCGTGGTCGGATGCGAGGGCATGGACGGCTTCGTTGCGATTGGCGGTTGCGACAAGAACATGCCTGGCTGCCTCATCGCGATGGCGCGGTTGAATCGCCCGTCCATCTTTGTTTACGGCGGCACGATTCTGCCGGGCTGTCTGGACGGGAAGAATGTTGATCTCGTTTCCATCTTCGAGGCCGTCGGCGCGCACGCGAATCAAAAGATCGGCGACGCCGACCTCGAAGCCGTCGAGCAATGCGCCATTCCGGGCCCCGGCTCGTGCGGGGGTATGTACACGGCCAACACGATGGCCAGCGCGATCGAGGCTCTCGGCCTGAGTCTGCCCAACAGCTCGGCGCAGGCGGCGACGTCGCCCGCCAAGAAGAAGGATTGCCATCAGGCCGGCGCTGCGGTGGTCGAAATGATCAAGCGAGGGGTTCGACCCCTTGACATCATGACACGAAAGGCATTCGAGAATTCGATCACGGTCGTCATCGCCCTGGGCGGCTCGACGAATGCGGTGTTGCACCTCCTCGCCATTGCCAACGCTGCCGGGGTGAAGCTCACGCTCGATGACTTCACGCGCATCGGCAAACGCGTTCCGGTGCTGGCCGATCTCAAGCCCAGCGGCAAACATTTCATGGCCGAACTGGTCGCCATCGGCGGCATCCGTCCTTTAATGAAGACGTTGCTCGACGCTGGTTTGCTCCACGGGGATTGCCTCACGGTTACCGGCCAGACCATGGCCGAAACGCTCGCCGGCGTGCAGCCCTATCCCCAGGGCCAGACCATCATCCGAGCGCTCGACAACCCCATCAAAAAGGACAGCCATCTTGTCGTCATCTACGGCAATCTCGCGTCCGAAGGCTCCGTCGCAAAAATCTCGGGCAAAGAAGGACTGCGTTTCGAGGGCAAAGCGCGCGTATTCAATTCCGAAGAAGCCGCCATGCATGCCATCCTCGGCGGCAGGATCACCAAGGGCGATGTGGTGGTGATCCGTTACGAAGGGCCAAAGGGCGGCCCCGGCATGAGGGAAATGCTCGGACCGACGTCCGCCATCATGGGCAAAGGTCTCGGCAAGGACGTGGCGTTGATCACCGACGGCCGTTTCTCCGGCGGCAGCCACGGATTTGTCGTCGGCCACATCACGCCCGAGGCATATGTGGGCGGACTGATTGCGCTGGTGAAGAACGGCGATCCGATCGCGATCGATGCCGAGAAACGGGAGTTGACGCTCGAAGTCACGGGAAAGGAACTCAAAGCCCGTCGCAAGGCCTGGAAGAAACCCGCTCCCCGCTACACCCGCGGCGTGCTTGCAAAATATGCGGCCCACGTCACCAGCGCCTCGTTCGGCGCGGTGACGGATATGGGGTTGAAGGTGTAGAAAGCGTTCAACCGCGAAGTGTTTGCCGCGAGGGCGGGCGTGCTCCCCGAGCCGTTCGCGGCGGAACACGTCCAGGAATTCTCGGCTGTCTCCACCGTCGGTTGTTGAAGCGGCCTGAAGGTCGCGCTCGAGAATCCAAACCAAAGAGCGCCAGGGCACTGGCGCACTCCAAGACGCTTCGCGCCAATCGGCAGTCGCATGAAGTCGCGCCAGCGTCGTGGACCGCGGCAGCCTCCGCCGCTTTTGGCGAAGCCCCTTGGGATTTCACTAATCTCCCGGCGTTCGCTCGCGGGACGCCGCAATTTCCCCGTGCGAGAATTCTTTGTGCTCTGTCCGATCTTCGGCAAGTCATGATTTCGTTCATCGTCCCAGCCCACAATGAGCAAGCGTGCCTTGGCAGAACGCTGCACGCGATTCATGAGTCCGCCCGCGTCGTGGGCCAGCCGTATGAAATCATTGTGGTGGACGATGCTTCGACGGATGGGACGGCGGAAATTGCGGTGCAAAACAACGCGCGCGTGGTGAGCGTGAACCATCGGCAAATCGCCGCCACGCGAAATTCGGGCGGACGCGCCGCACGAGGCGAGCGCTTCTTTTTTGTGGACGCCGACACGACCGCCAACCCACGCGCCATTGCCTCGGCACTGCGCTACATGGACAAGGGTGCGGTGGGCGGCGGCGCTCCAACGTGGTTCGATGAAAACGATGCCATTCCGGCTGGCATCCGTCCCCTGGGTTTTTTGGCCCGCATCGGTCCGAAGCTCGTTGGATTCACCGGAGGCGCATTCATGTTCTGCACGCGCGAAGCCTTTCATGCAACCGGCGGCTTCAACGAACGCCTCTATTGGGCCGAAGAAGGCTCATTTGCTCTGAGGCTGAAGCGTGAGGGCCGGTTTGTGGTGCTGTGGGATCGCGTGTTCACGTCGGCACGCCGTTTCCGCTCATTGTCGGCACTGCAATTGCCGGCCTTCATCGCCCGCCTGGTTTTTTCCCCCATCAAAACGTTTACCCAACGTTCATCCGTGGAAAAGATCTGGTATGACTCGAATCGTGAATCGGCCGCCAAATCGACCGATTCGCTGACCATCAAGGTCTGCAACGGAATGGTGTTGTTGTTTCTGATGGTGGTGATCACCGAGCCAATCTGGTGTTACCTACCGTGGTCACTAACACCCCTGTCCAGCCCGCTCGGCAAAACCAGATTTGTCATCGGAGTGTTTCTTTGCCACGTCGGTTTGTTCTTTTGGCCCCTGGGGATTTTTCTGCTCGTAAATCTGCTGCGACAAAAGCGTTGGACGGGGTTGACTCAAACGCCGGCACTCATCGCTTTCCTCTGGTGGCAAGCCTGGGGCGCTACGCACGGTGTCATTCGGATTTGGACGCAAGTCTGCCAATGGTTGACAAGCTAAACGCAACCCGGGTGTCCTGATTCAATCCGTCGAGGCCGTTTTTGGGACACGGCTTGACCGCTGAAAGTTTCAGCGCCAATCCGACGCGAGTTTTCCCTTTCCACATCGGCTTCCGGTTGCTACAAACTTGTCTCGTGAAAAGGATCTGCCTCCCAACGCGCCGGTTCCTTCTTTCCGCCGTCATGGGCGCGCTGGCGCTCGCCCTCACGTCCCCTGCCGTCTGGGCGGACGACGCACAGCCCAAGGCCGTTCCACCGAAGCCTAATGGCAAGGAGGTTGAAGGCAACAAGGACTCGGCTGAGGCGAAAAAGGGCGGTAACGAATTAAGAAAGGGCGGTGACGAGTCAAAAAAGGAAGACCCAGAGGCATTGCTGGCCGCACTCTTTGAAAAGGAGGAAAACATCACGAACACGCTCGGCATGGTGATGGTTTGGCTGCCGGACGGTTATCGGGTTGCTCAGTACGAAGTCACGCAAGCGCAGTACCAGCAAATCATGAACGACAATCCGAGCAAGTTTCCCTCGGCACAGTACCCGGTCGATAGCGTCACGTATACTGAGGCCGCCGCTTTCTGCCAGAAGCTCACCGAGCAGGAACTCAAGGCAAAGAAACTTCCGAAAGGCTACTCTTACACGCTGCCGACTGAACAACAGTGGGAGGTCTTTGTCGATGGAGCCGAGCTGAAACATGCGGTGACCAGCTACTTCGCTGATCGCAAAAATCCCGAGAATGTCGGACTCTTTCCGGCGAATAAGTTTGGCCTCTACGACACCCGCGGCAATGTCTGGGACTGGTGCGCCGGCGCGGTAGGACGCGGCGCTTCATGGCGGAGTTACGAAGACTACGTTTTCGTCCCGTTCCGCTACGCTGGAAGCGCGGACCAACGATACGACGACATCGGTTTCCGGGTCATATTGCAGGGCAAGGCCCAGGGAACACCAACACCTCAGAAGCCGGGATCACCGCTGGCTTTGGAAGAGCCGAAGGCTCAAGCAACGAAGTCGTACTAGACGGAGATCGTAGACAGAGAAACAGTTGGTGCGCGCTGCAGGGTTCGAACCTGCGACCCCTTCCGTGTGAAGGAAGTGCTCTACCGCTGAGCTAAGCGCGCGTGGCGTCGTGAAACTACCGGCCAAATCGAACATTTCAAGACTTTCCTCGCTCCCACTGCGTTGCCTCCGCGGAATAATCACTTTCTCTTCCTGTCGAATCCTGTTATCCAAATCGCTCAATGAGCGCCAAAAATTCCGTCGCCGTCATGGTCCTGAGTCTTGGCCTCTGGACCATCGGCCACAGCCAACCCACGCAGTTGACCATCGAGCGCAACACCGGTCCCGTCCGCCTTGGCATTCAGGGCGAACCTGGACGCGATTATGTCTTGGAGGCCATCTCGGATAATCCGGGCGCCGGCACGTGGGAAGCCCTGGTGACCGCCAGCCTGACCAACAACCTGCTGAACTGGTTCGATGCGGCCTCCGCGCAAGTGCCCCGCCGGTTCTACCGTGCGGTAAAGCTCGCCCCGCCCGTTCCGCCCGTTCCCGAGTTCGATTTCCGTTTGATCGATCACCAGGACCGCACGCGCTCGCTCTATTACTACTTCGCCCACGATCCGGACATACGCGCGATCGTCCTGATCTTCACCGGCAACGGGTGCGCCAAAGTTCATGAAATGATTGCCACGATCAAATCGCTCCGCAACCAGTTCGGTCCGCAGGGCGTCCTCTTCTGGATGATCGACTCCAACTCCGCCGACAACCGCTCCAATATCGTCGCCGAGGCAAGCGCTCAGGGAATCGACCTTCCCATCCTTCACGACGCCGCTCAACTCGTCGCGCGGGAATACAACGCCACGGCGACTCCGGAAGCAGTCGCTCTGAAGAAAACAGAGTTCGGGTGGTTCGCCCTTTATCAAGGGGCCATCGACGATCGGATTGGCAGCACAACGAACGGCACAACTCAGTCCTACCTCGCGGACGCGCTCGCCGCTCATCTGTCCGGACAACCGGTGGTCATTCACCGCACCAAGGCTGAAGGCTGCGCAATCGGATTGAATCCGCCGCTGAATGTCTCCTACTCCACTGATATTGCGCCTTTGCTGCAACGGAAATGCGTTCACTGCCACAGCCCCGGCAACATCGCCCCGTGGTCGATGACCAACTACATTATCGTCAAGTCCTACGCGTCACTGATCAAAGCCGAGGTGCTGAGCGGCAACATGCCGCCGTGGCGCGCGGACCCGCACCACGGCGTCTTCGCCAATGATTCATCGCTTAGTCCGCCGGAAGCGGCCGCCCTGGTACAGTGGGTCAACGACGGCGCGTCTCGCGGCGCGGGCGCGGACCCGCTGGAAACGGCATCCCTCCCACCGACCAATTATCCCTCGGTTTGGCCGCCGGCCCTGGGACAGCCCGACCAGATTCTTTCGATTCCCCTCCAGACGCTGCCCGCCACCGGGGTCCTGAACTACCGGTATTTCACCGTGACGAACACCTTCGCCGATGATGTCTGGTTGCGTTCAGCGATTGTGCTGCCCGGCAACACGCGTGTGGTGCATCATTGCCTGGTGTACGAAGGGGGCGGATTGATGGGTTTGGATGGTTTCTTTGCGGGTTTCGTGCCCGGGTACGATGCGGCGGAGTTTCCAGCGGGCACGGGCAAGCTGCTGCGCAAAGGCGCGACGCTGACCTTTCAAATGCACTACATCACCACCGGCCGGGTCGAATCCGATCAGACGCGGATCGGCCTGTATCTGGCGCCCGCGCCTCCTCAATATGCCCTACAGACCAAGTCGGCCTTCAATGTGCCGTTTGTTCTGGGCCAGACCGCGATCCCCCCGGACACGAACGATTTTGAAATCAGCGCGCAATACCCGGTCGCGGCTTTCGGGAGCCCGACGCTCACCACAAACATTTTGCTTTACGAAATGAGCCCGCACATGCACCTGCGCGGTTCGCGATTCCGCTACGAAGCGCTCTATCCGAATGGCACGCGAGAAGTCCTCCTTTCCGTCCCGCGCTACGAGTTCCACTGGCAGACGCTTTACCGCCTGGCACAGCCGAAATTCATCCCGGCCGGAAGCAGGATCATTTGCACAGGCGCCTGGGACAATTCCGCGCGGAACCACGCAAATCCCGACCCGTCCGCTACGGTGTCGTGGGGCGATCAGACCGACGACGAAATGTTCATCGGGTACTTCAATTTCGCCGAAGTGCCGTAGGCGCGCCAGCCATTGTTCCATCCATTGGCTTTGCCCCATGGCCC
>JGI10216J12902_103761791_pt1 | contig 17555 bp, 14 predicted proteins | sample KanNatreferecore_FD_12902 | JGI IMG/M metagenome (IMG submission 12902)
GCGCTACTAGCAAGACCTCTCTGCCAACCCTAAACGAACAGCGAAACTGTTGGGTATAGATAGCACACCACTCAAGTCGTTCAAAAAGTTTTTGGGGAAAGCGAAAGATTTTTTCCGGACGCACTGTGCATTCAGCCATGCGCGGACCAGAAGCATCTCTCGCGAAGAGTGCGAAGGCAGCGAAGCAGAAGAGCGAAACTGTTTGGAAATCAACTGCGGCGCGGAAACATCCGTTTCCCTCGCAACCTTCGCCTCCTTCGCGGGACACTATCCAGTCGCATCGTTGCGAACGCCCGAGGAACATCGCGAAACGGCTTTCCAGATTTCTATCTGGTCGTTATTGGTAGGCCGTGCCAGACACCGGAAACGAGGGCGAGCGGATTGTGCGCGGCATTGCCGTTTCGCCGGGGGTTTGCCGGGGCAAAATTCTGGTGCTCCTCGATAATCGCGTGGATTGCGTGCCGCGCCGCACGATTTCCGAGGAGGAAATTCCACAGCAAATCGTTCGTCTCGAACACGCCATCAGCGAAACGCGCCGGCAGTTGCTCGCCGTTCAGGAAAAGGTCAGCACTGGTATGGGCGCGAAGGACGCGACGATCTTCGACGCACATCTGCTCGTGCTGGAAGACCCGACGTTGCTGGATGAAGTGCGCCGGTTCGTGGAGCAGGAGAAGGTGAATGTCGAGTTTGCCTTTGCGGAGGTCGCGGAGAAATACGCGAAGTCGCTCGAGTCCATCGACGACGAGTATTTGCGCGAACGCGCGACCGACATGCGCGACGTGACCGAACGCCTGCTGCACAATCTTCTCGGGACTTTCCAGGAACTGGACCTCAAGCACCTGAAGGAGCCTTACATCATCGTCGCTTACGATCTTGCGCCATCGCGCACGGCGATGCTCGACAAGAAAAACGTGCTCGGCTTCGCCACGGACGTAGGCGGGAAGACTTCGCACACCGCGATCATGGCGCGATCACTGCGCATCCCGGCGGTGGTGGGCCTCGGCAGTGCAAGCAAGGAATTGAAGTCGGGGCAATACGCGTTGCTCGATGGCTACCACGGCCAGGTCATCATCAACCCCACGGACCAGACTCTTTTCGAGTACGGCCAACTCGTCCGACGCCACGTCAGTCTGGAGGAGAAACTTCGCGACACGATAGATAAGCCCACCGTAACTCTCGACGGCGTTCGCCTCATCCTTTCCGCGAATATCGAACAGGCTGCGGACACCGAAGCTGTTAAAGCCAGCGGCGCGGAAGGGGTGGGTTTGTTCCGCACCGAATACCTGTTTCTGGACAAGGAAGCGTTGCCGACGGAAGAGGAACAGTATCTGGCTTATCGCGCCGCGGCGGCGGCATTGAAGCCCGCGCCGCTGATCGTCAGGACGCTCGACCTCGGTGGCGACAAATTCATGGCGCACAGCAACGTGGCGTCGGAAATGAATCCGTTCCTCGGCTGGCGCGCGATTCGATTTTGTCTGCAGAACAAAGAGATTTTTCGCGCGCAACTCCGCGCCATTCTTCGCGCCAGCGCGGAGGGAAACATCAAAATCATGTACCCGATGATTTCGTGTCTCGACGAACTCATCCAGGCGAATGGTTTGCTGGACACGTACCGTGACGAGTTGCGCAAGGAAGGGTTGCCGTTTGACGAAAAACTGGACGTGGGCGCGATGATTGAAATTCCATCCGCGGCGCTCACGGCGGACGCCCTCGCCAAGCGCGTGCAGTTCTTCAGCATCGGCACGAACGATTTGATTCAATACACGCTGGCGGTGGATCGGTTGAACGAGAAGATTGCGCACCTGTATGAACCGACCAACCCATCGATCCTCCGCTTGATCAAAATGACCGCGGACGCAGCGCACGCGGCGGGCATCTGGGTGGGCGTGTGCGGCGAAATGGCCGGGGACCCGCTCATGATTCCGCTGTTGCTCGGATTGGGCGTCGATGAGTTGAGTGTCGCGCCTCAGTCCGTGCCGCAAATCAAATACCTGATCCGGCGCATCAAAATGAGCGAGGCGAAGGAGATTGCCGCGGCGGCGCTCACGTCGGAAGCCAGCACTGACGTGCTCGACCGTTCGCAGCGCCTGGTCCGGTCAGTTGCGCCCAGCTTGTTTGAGCAATAGAATACGCCGCAGAAGGGAACAAAGGGAATGAAGGTCTTGATTCTGGCCGCAGGTTACGCAACGCGACTTTATCCACTCACACTCACACGGCCCAAGCCGCTGCTCGACGTGGCCGGCAAGCCAATGATCGAGCACGTGCTCGACAACATCGCGCCGATTCCGGGCATCGACCGCGTCTATGTCGTGACGAACGCGAAGTTCGCCGAGCCCTTTCAGAAATGGGCGGATCATTATCGCGCGACGAAGGCGAAGTTGAATTTCACCATCATCAACGACGGCTCGACTGACGATTCGAACAAACTTGGCGCCATCGGCGATCTGCACCTGGTGCTCACGCGCGAGAAGCTCGACGATGATTTGATCGTCGTGGCGGGCGACAACCTCTTCAGCCAGAGCGTCGAGGAGTTCGGTAAATTCTGCCGCGAGAAGAACGCCCCGGTGCTGGCGGTCTATGACGTGGGCAATTTGGACGAAATCAAAAAATACAACGCCATCACGATGGATGGCGACGGGCGCATCACGTTCTTCGAGGAAAAGCCGAAGCAACCGCAGAGCACGGTCACGGGCATCGCGCTGTATTACTATCCCAGGTCGTCGTTGCCGCTGATCAAGCAGTATGTCGCGGAAGGCAACAATCCCGACCAGCCCGGCCGGCTCGTGCAATGGATGTATCCACGCACGCCCTTCTACACCTGGCGCGTGCCGGGACTGTGGTTCGACATCGGTTCGAAGGAGACGCTGGACGAGGCGAACCAGATTTTCGCGGATTTAAAAACAGCGGGGGTGCGATAACGCGTTTGCGGAGAACAGAGGTAACAAAGCCTTTGTTCCCTTCGTTTGCTTCTGTGTAGAGTTGTGCCGTTTCGTGCTCGCGTTTTTTCCCGGCGCGCGAATCATTCACCGCATGAAAGCCCTTTCGATTGTTTGCGCGTTGCTGGCCACGTTTTCAGTCCGCGCGGCGGAATTGAATCAACTCACCGCTGAAGAAAAAGCCGCCGGATGGAAATTGCTCTTCAACGGCAAAGACCTGAGCGGCTGGCGGCAATACGGAAAGCAGACGCCGCCGGGCGAAGGATGGAAAGTCCAGGATGGCGTCCTCAAGAAACTCGCGAAGGTGCGTGGCGGCGACATCATTCACACGAACAAGTTCGATGACTTCGAACTTTTCTGGGAATGGCGCATCGAGCCAAAGGGCAACAACGGATTGAAATATCTCGTGACCGAGCAGCGCACCGGCGCGCCAGGCCACGAATATCAACTCATCGACGACGTGGCCGGCGGCGACGCGGGCGCGCCCAAGCGCCAGACGGCCTCCTTCTACGACGTGCTGCCGCCTGCAGAGAAAAAGCCGCTCAAAAAGCCCGGTGAGTGGAATTCCTCGCGCGTGCTCATCAAGGCCAACCATGTCGAACACTGGCTCAACGGCGCGAAAGTGCTCGAATACGAATTGGGCAGCGACGAGGTGAAGGCAGCGGTGGCGCAGAGCAAATTCAGGAACGCGTCAAAATTCGGAGAAAAGATTCAAGGCCACATCATGCTGACCGATCACGGCGACGAAGCGTGGTTCCGCAACATCATGGTGCGCGAGATCAAGTGATGGCGTGAAACGTGACTTCACGAGGTGGAGCCGATGGGTCATCCTGAGTCTGGTCGTGCTCGTCGTCCTCGGTGCATGGTTCATTTTGACGGGACAGCAAACTCAATACGTGAGCTTGCATTTTCTTAGTTTCTCCACCAACGAGTTCGGAGTTCGCTTCGCTCAGTTTTCGGTGACCAACGGCCATGATTTTCCTGTAGTGTGTTGGGTTCCTCCGCCGCCACGCCGCAGTTTTTTCGAAGCGAGGAGTCAGCAGCAGGCGCAAATCGCTCCTGGTTCGGCTCTCGTCCAGAATTGTGATCCCAACCACATATCTCTGCAACCTGACCACACTTGGCGGCTCCAATTCGGTGTCATTTGGCAACCGCCCGACACCCGATTCAATCGGATGCGTGTCCCTATAAGCCAATGGTTGCATCAGCGAAATCTCAAGCGTGCTGGTTCTCTCTTTGATCCACGTCACCGGGAAATAGTGCGGAGCCAACCCATCGAACTCATTCCTGAAGCGAAGAAGTAGAGCAGTTTTCGGCTATGGGTCGTTCACGAGAGCGTTGCCAAAATGTTGACAACCCGCTCTTGCTCCGAAGTGAACAGATGAGTAGCGTGTGCGCCGTTCGAACCCAAACTCGTTAATGAGTCCCCGAATCCAAACCAGGCAACCGCGTGTGCAAAAGCGATGGAGAGCATTTACGCTGATTGAACTGCTCGTGGTAATCGCCATCATCGCCATTCTCGCCTCACTATTGCTTCCGGCACTGGCGAGGGCGAAAGAGAAGGCGAAGAGAATAGACTGCCTGAACAATTCGCGGCAGTGGTCGCTCGCCAATCATGTGTACTCTTCCGACAGCGAAGACACTTTGCCGCGTGATGGAATGGGGGAAAATGGAACCTATCCCGGCAATGTCTTCATGGGGGTGCAGACCGGGCATCCATTCGATCCCAATGCCTGGTTCAATGTCCTGGGTTACGAAATGGGCGACAAGCCGCTCTCCAACTACTGGACCTTTCCCGGCACCGCGAACTTCAACATCAACTCAGCGACCCTCCCATTCCCCGGTGGCAACGGGAAAATCTGGCATTGCGCGTCGGCAAAAATGAAAGCCTCCGCGGGCGTGAGTGGCGGCGGCCGGTATGGATTTTTCAGCTTTGCCATGAACATCGATCTGAAGAAGCGAACGTCCACGGTCAATCACGATTACCCCTATATGCCGCGGCTGGCTGGAATTCCAAACCCGTCGTCCACGGTCTTGATGTTCGACAATGTCTTCGATCCGGCGACTGAAATCGTGAACGCGTCGCCTCAATTCAATTCGGTGAATCCCGCCAATCGTTTTCGCAGCTTCGCTTCGCGTCACGAAATGGGTGGCAATATCAACTTTCTCGACGGCCACGCGGCGTATTTCAAACTTTCCGTCGTCCAAGGCGGGGCTGGTGCTAACGAACCGTTGAATCCCGAACTGATTTGGAATGTGCCTTATCGCATCCTGAACCCCTGAACGATTCTGTATGAAGAAAAACATCCTTGTCCTCATAGCATTTGCTTTCAGCGCGCTCCATTTGCAGAGCGAGAATGTCTTGAGCGATTTGTTCAATTATCCGGATGGTCCAATTGTGGGTGCGCCGGGGTCTCCGTGGCTGCCCAACACAGGAACCGCCAACACGATGCTGGCGACGAATTCCAGTCTGGAAGTGAGCACGAGCCGGACGGAAGACATTGCTGCGCCGCTGAGTCGCGTCCTGACAAATACGACGGATGTGGCGGCGTACGCGAGTTTCACCGTCCGCTTTCTTGGGTTGCCGACAACCAACGGCGCTTACTTCGCGCACTTCACGGCCGCTGGAAGCCTGGGCAATCACCGCGGCCGCGTTTGGGCCTCGCTTACCAACGCTACGCCGCCGGGTAAGTTCCGTCTTGGCATCGGAAACACTACGGGCAGCAGTCCCAGCAGCGCGCTGTGGCCAAGCGACCTTGATACGAACGTTTTCTACAAAGTGGTTACTCGCATCGACCTGACCACCGGCGCCTGCACACTGTGGATAGACCCGACTAATGAGAGCGACCCTTCCGTGACCGACTCGACTGCTTTAGGACCACAAACCATTTCCCACTTTGGTTTTCGGCAGGCAACCGGCGAAGGAGTGAGCCGCATCGATGATTTGCGCGTGGGCTCTACCTTCAATGACGTGGCAGGGACAAATTCACCTCCGACGATTTCCTCGATTGGCGCGATCAACATCCCGGCGAATTCTTCATCCGGCCAGATTCCGTTTGTGATTGCGGATTCCGAAACACCTATTGGTTCACTTTTGCTCTCGCACATTTCCTCCAATCTGGTGCTGCTCCCGACCAACAATGTTGTCTTTGGTGGAACCGGAGCGAATCGAACGGTCACGATTACGCCGGCGGCGGGCCAGGAAGGATCGAGCACGGTCGGCATTACTGTCACCGATGGCGATGGCGCGACTGCGACAACGACGTTCACGGTGAGTGTCGGCGCGCCGTCCATTTCCAATATTCCCAATCAAACCACACCAACGAATGTTCCACTCACTAGTGTCGCATTTACAGTCACGGACGCTGAAACGCCCGGCAGCCTTAATGTCACCGCAACGTCAACCAACACGGTGCTGGTCCCTGATGCGAACATTGTCATTTCAGGAACGGGTCCTGCCCGCACGTTGTCAATTACGCCGGCGGCCAATCAGGCGGGGATTTCGCTCATCACCGTAACGGTCAGTGACGGGACGCAAACAGCCAGCGACACGTTCCTCATCACAGTGTTTCCCACTCTGGGGCTTTTGATTAGCGAACCGTTCTCCTATCCTGACGGCACTCGCATCGCCGACTTCTCCACTCCGTGGATCAGCCACAGCGGCACGTTTGGCCAGACAGTCGTCAATGGCGGCAAGGTTTCTCTCACGCAGACCAACGATGAGGACTTCAATCGCGAATTCCCCGCACTGATATTTCCACCCAATAGCGGAGTGATTCTTTACGCCAGTTTCGTCGTGAACTTTTCACAACCGCCCAGCGCCGCAGGCACGTACTTCGCGCATTACAAGGATGACGGCACAATCAATTTCCGCGGGCGTGTTTTCGCGAGCGCGCAGGGCGCCTCGGCTGGCCAGTTCAGGCTCGGTGTCGCCAACGGGGCAGCCAGCGTCGGCACGAATGCGTTGCACCCAACGTTCCTGAGCACGAATGTTACTTACACGGTCGTGACGCGCTACAACGTTGGCACAGGCGAGACCACGCTATGGATCAATCCCACTTCGGAAGGCAGTGTCAGCGTCACATCCACGGACGCGGCGAACTCGGTCACGGTGTTTTCTTTCGCGTTGCGGCAGAGTGGCGGCATCGGTGTTTTCACTCTCGACGATTTGAAAATCGGAACCCAGTTCACTGATGTGGCCACGGTGATCCCGAATTATTCATTGCGCATTTTCCGTTCCGGCAGCGATGTAGTGATTTCCTGGCCGACTGCGGCCAGCGGCTTCACGCTTCAGTCAAACACAGATCTGAACACGATGAATTGGCAAAACGTAGGGCAGGCGCCCGTCGTTGTGGGCAACGAAAACTTCGTCACGAATTCGGCTGCGAGTGGCAACGCGTTCTTCCGTCTGAGGAATTGATTAGGAACGCGGGCAGGGTTCTTGCGATTGACCGCGGCGAAGGCATACTTGGGACGATGCCGCGATTGGGTTTCTGCTTGCTTCTGATTGGAGTTGTCCGGCTTCAGGCGCTCTCGCTGCTCACTTACAATGTCGCGGGGAATGGCACGACGGATTGGAGCACAAACTCACCACAAGTGCAGGCCATCGGGCGGCAGATGACTTTTCTCCGGCCGGACGTCATCGCCTTTAACGAGATTCCGTTCACGAATACGTGGCAGATGGCGAACTTCGTGACGGCGTACTTGCCGGGATATTTTCTCGTCACCAACTCGGCGACGGACGGATTCATTCGCAGCGCCATCGTGAGCCGGTATCCAATCACGCGCTCGAAGTCGTGGCTGCACTCGGCGGATCTCGCGCCTTTTGGGCACACCAATGCGGACTTCACGCGCGATTTGTTCGAAGCGGAAATCGATGTGCCCGGTTCATCGCAACATCTGCACGTGTTCGTCACGCACCTCAAAGCGCTGGCCGATGCCGCGAGTTCGGGCCGTCGCGCGGCGGAGGCGAGTGCCATCTCGAATTTTTTTGTGAATGGGTTTCTCACCACGAATGGGAATCGCCCTTACGTGCTTGCTGGCGATCTGAACGAAGACGTCGCGCGTCCGCCCAGCAGCAGTCGAGGCCCGATTCAACGACTCGTGAACACGGCGACGGGACTGCAACTTACGACGCCGACCAATCCGATTACCGGAAGGGAATTCACTTACTCGATTCGCGGCAGTTTGAACTCGCGGCTCGATTACATCCTGCCCGGCGCGGCCCTCGCGTCGAACATCGTCAGCAGCCAGGTGTTCCGCACCGACTTGCTCGCGCCGATGCCGCCGGGCTTGCAAGCGCTGGATGACGAGGCTGCGTCGGACCACTTGCCGGTGTTGATGGTTTTCAACAATCCGTACGATGTGCCGTTTCGTCTGACCTCGTTCGCGCTCAGCAACGGCGTCGCGCGACTGGCTTGGCAAAGCGCGTTTCAGCGGCAATATCGCGTGGAAGCCTCCAGCAATTTTGTGGCGTGGGCGCCGCTCGTGACAAACCTGACCGCGACTACGACGAATGTTTCGTGGACGGGAGCGGTGTCAGCGCCACTTCAGTTCTTTCGCGTGCATCGGACACCATAAGTTCCAGCCGCCGCGAAACGCAATCTGACAAGTGCAATTCGCCGTTCGCTCCGCAGGGGGCTTGAATCGCGCGCGGCGGTTCCGCGCTGGCACATCTTCGGCTCGGGTTCTATTGGAGGCATTATGAACAAAGGCAAACCAAGCGGGTTCCGGGCGGATACGAAAAAGGACGCAGGCGTAAAATCGACTTCATACGAACGCAGTGGACAGGCGGGAGCAGGACCGGAATGGACTGAGCGGAAGCAGCAACGCGAAAGCGAAATGGTCCATGCCGGCGGCGACGGTGGTCCCGAACAGAACGCGGGCGGCCCGCGCCATCACGGCGGCCGTGCGGATGAGGACCGGAATCCGTAGTTGGAGTCCAGGCTTCAGTTTGTCATCGGAGAGCACGCTAAACCGTGAACTCCAGCGCTCGCCAAACGCGCGCGGCTGCCGTAATTTCCCGCCGATGAGCGCCGAGTCCCAATTGCTCGCACGCTGCCTGCGCGGCGAGGCCGAGGCGTGGGATGAACTGTTCGACGCGCACTACGCGGCGGCGGGACGCTTCGTTTTCCAAATCAGTTCCGATTTCACGGCGGAGGACGTGGAGGAGATTTGCCAGGAAACTTTTCTGACGGTGGTCAAGAGCCTCGGCACATTTCAAGGGAACTGCCAGTTCCAGACGTGGCTCTTTCGCATCGCGGCGAACAAGGCGCACGATTACATCCAGAAACAGCGCGCGGCCAAACGCGGCGGCGGACAGAAGGCGCTCTCGCTCAACGCGCCGGTGAACGCCGATGACCCCAACGGCTTCACCATCGATCCGCCCAGCCACTCGCCCGGACCAGACCGGGTCTTGATCAATATGGAAGACGCGGGACTCATCACGCACGCGCTGGAGGAACTGGGCGGACCCTGCCAGGAGGTGATCGAGTTGCGCTACTTTGCGGAGTTGAGCTACGAGGAAATCGCAGTGGAGCTGAAGCTCAATCCCAAGACCGTAAGTTCGCGCCTGAGCAAATGCCTCGACAAATTAGAGGTTGTGGCCGCGAAATACTTTCCGGAGACAGCCCAAAATTCACGGGAGAAAAATAAGCCTTTGTCCGTCTAACGACCGATGCAGCCAGAAGGCCCAAACAAAAGTGAAGAGCGTTTGCAGCGTTACGCGAAGGAGCGACGCGCGCAGGGCGGCGACTTTTCGTTGCATCCTGCCACGCGCCGGCTGTTGCAGGGCGAAGTTGCGCGGCAATTCGGAGCGCGAACAAAAGAAGAGCGGACGTGGCTCACGTGGTTTAGCTTGTGGCGCGGACGGCTGGCTGTGAGCACCGCCTTCGCTGTGGTGCTCGTCGTGGGCACGTGGGTTTTCTGGAATGGCCAAAGCGCCAAACACGAATCGATGAAACTCGCGGACGCCAGAACGAGCGGACGCGAGCAAGACCTGATGAAGCGAGCGGACGATTCTGAACTTCAGCCTGAGTCCACGAGGTCAATCGCTGCTGTCGCTCCTGCCGTTCCTCTAGCTACAGCGCCCGTGAACCAACCTGTGACGTTGCGGGAAAATCTCACGCGCGATGGCGTGGCTCAGAATGGTGTTCAATTTGGAGCGAAGGTGAACATGGACAGCCTGGCCGTCGCCGAGAACCCGCGACCTAGCACGGCGAATTACTTTGCGGATTTCGCTTTTATATCTCCTGCAACGAACGCCTCCGCACAAACGTGGTCGCGTCCGCTCGCGGAAAACTTGTGGGCCTTCCAGATGTCGCCGACCTCGGACGTTCAGGCGAATTTGTCGAGCTTGACTGACACGGGCGTTGTTCTCGCTGCGCCTTTCGGGTCATCGCAAGCGGGCGGAGTCCCTGCCGGGGCGGCGGGGCGCACGCTCTACAGTGCGAATACGAATTCGGCGTTGGCTGACAACACAAGCCGCTTTTACCGATTGTCCGAAGCGCAAGTCGCTTTGCGCCGGGAGCGGGAAACGGATGAAGCGAAACGAGCGCTCCAAGTGAACGAACTGGCAAAGAAACCGTTGGACGCCGGAGTGGCGCTGAGTCTCAAGCCCGAAGTCGGCGAAACATTGGCACGCGCGGAAGCGCCGGCGCTGGTGGTGGCTGCGCCCGCCGTCCCTGCGCAAAACGTTGGGCAGAGTACCGCCACTTTCGCCAACACGTCGGTGACCGGCACGTCTGTCGCGCAACAGTCGGCTGGCGACACCGCCGGCCTTGGCATTCGTAACGCGTCAGCCCGTAGTGACGCGGGCGGCGGCCAGGTGGTTTTCTATAATCAACTTGTGACGGCGGTTTCGTCTGAAGATGAGGCCCTCCGGGCCAGGCAGTTGCAGAACTTGGCAGCGAAGAAGGCCGAGCAACTGAAAGAGGAGTCGCAGGTTTTAAGTGAGTTTACGGTCGAGCAAGTCGGCAACTCTGTGCGCCTGTATGATGCCGACGGCTCAGTTTACGCCGGCGAAGTGGTGGCGGTCGCCGAACCGGAGTCCCGCGCGAAACTCCAGGTCTTCAAAGAAGATTCCCGGCAGGACAAGGACGCCTTCGGCCGTAATCAAGAGAGAGCGAAGGATGCGCCGGCGCGAGAAGCGAATGCCAATCGCGGCGAGGAGTTTTCATTCAACGCCGTGGGCAACAACGTCAGGCTGCAGCAACGCGTGGAGGTGAACGGGCGGTTCACACGCAACACGGATACGAACACCACGGCTCTCACCGTTACCACGCGCGGCACCGCGGGCGGAGCCATTGCTGCGCCCGCGCAGAAAGCGCTCACACCCGCACCAGCGGCACCCGCACCCACGCGCAGAAGTCTCCAAAGGTTTGCCGGGGCTGGTGTGGTCACGAATCCCGCCATCGCGATTGAAGGCACGCTGCAAATCGGCGCGACCAACGTGCAGCGGTTTCGAGCAGTGCCCGGCGTGCGCTAACGCGCCCGGCGCTCGCAAACTGCCCGACCCGTTCCGCGAAAAAATTTTCGGCGAACCATTTCTTCGTTGCCGTGTTGAACCGCGTCGATAGCCTGCTGCCGAGTGTTGAAGCCGCCCGGCAAATCCCGATTTCGTTACGAGCGCGAACTGGTGCAGCGCGGTTGCACGCTCATTGCGGGCGTCGATGAGGCGGGGCGCGGCCCACTCGCTGGACCAGTCGTGGCTGCTGCAGTGGTTTTTCCCTGCGAATGGATTGCGAACGGTTTGCCACGCTCTCTGTGGGGACTGAACGATTCCAAACAACTCACGCCGGAGGAGCGCGATGTTTATTTCGCGAAGCTGATGTCGTTCACGGAAATTCGCTACGCGATTGCGTGGAGCGACAACACGTTAATCGACGAGATCAATATTCTGCAAGCCACGTTCCGGGCCATGAACGATGCGCTGGCGCAACTCAGTCCCGCGCCATTGCACGTGCTTATCGATGGCAATCAAATCTCCAGCGTGCACTGGGCGCAGACGCCGGTCATCGATGGTGACGCGAAGAGTTATTCCATCGCAGCGGCGAGCGTGCTGGCGAAAGTGACGCGTGACCGGATGATGATTGAGTTCGACCAGCGGTGGCCGCAGTACGGATTCGCGGCGCACAAGGGTTACGGCACGGAGCAACATCTGGCTGCTCTTGCCGCACATGGACCGTGTCCCTTGCACCGGAAAAGTTTTGCGCCGATGAAACCAGACGCGCCGCTGGTGCCGGAATTGTTTGAGGGCGTCGCAATCGAAAACGCGATGGAAAGATCTGAATCGCGCATCGTGCCGTAGCATGTTCACGCCGTCGCTTTCGCGCAGGGTTTGCGCGGCTTCACGCGCGGCGCGTCGCCCCAGAGCGCTTCGAGATCGTACTTTTCGCGCACGTCCTGTTTCATCACGTGGACAATCACATCGAAGTAATCGAGGACGATCCACGCCGTCTGCAACGTGCCGTCGATGGCGCGTGGGCGGAGTTTCTTCTCGTCACGAAGCTGGTTGAGAATTTCATCGGAGATGGCGCGCAGGTGCGGCTCGCTCGTGCCGGAGCAGATTACAAAGTAGTCGGCGACGGACGAAAGCTCACGCACGTCGAGAATGACAATGTCTTCCGCCTTTTTGTTGTCCGCGTATTCCCAGCAGAACTGGGCGAGTCTTTTCGAATCCATCTCGGGCGGAAATTGCCACGTTGGGGGTCGAACGTCGAGGGTCGAGAGTTGAGGGCGGTAACACGGGATCCAACTTGCGTGCTCAGCAATAGAGTTCGTTTTGTGCAATAACTTCAGCCACTCCGAACGGCACAAGGCGTTCGATAGTTTGGTTGATTTTAACCCGTGAGCGGACTTGCGACGAAGAAAGTCGCAATGGCCAGCCACCCAGTTGTTTCACTCGAAACGGAGCTGGCGCGTCCGCAAGAACTTCTCCGGGCCGCGGAATGGCCACGAACTGAACGAGCCGCGCGAGTTCTTCGGCCTCTCGCCACTTGGGCAGCGTAGGAACATGGTCTGCGCCGATCAGATAAAACAGTTCAGCGCCAGGAAAGCGCGCCGTGTAATCGCGCACTGTATCGATGGTGAACGACACGCCACCGCGCCGGATTTCCTGTTCATCGATTTCGTAGTTCGGTTTTCCCGCGAGCGCGAGGCGGAGCATCCGCAAACGCGCCGCGGCGGGTGCGGGTTCGCTGGCCGGCTTGAATGGAGACTGCGCGGCGGGGATGAAGAACAGGCGTTCGAGCGCGAGTTCTTCGCACGCCGCTTGCGCCACGAGCAGGTGTCCGATGTGAACTGGATCAAACGAACCGCCGAACAGTCCGATGCGTTTCATCGCGCGGAGTTAACACGGGAATGCAACGTGCCGCCAGCATCTTGCGGCGCTTTCGCGCGGAACAAATCGGCAGCAGGATGCTGACGGCACGTTCAACAGCAGCGATTGATTCCGTTGAAGCGCTCTTCTGCCGCGTGGAGGTAAGCGTGCTCGCGAGACTCGTGCGCGCACGCGCAATGTTGATGCACGCGATCCACTTTGGCTTCGCCGGAGATTTCCCGGAGGAGCGCAAAGGTCAGCGCGATGAGGCCCGCGGCGTGGAGCGGTTTTGCTTCGGCCACCGCGTAATCGGGCAGCCATGTCGGCGGCGTCTCGCGCAGTTCGGCGAGTTTTTTCCGCGCGAGCAACAGAATCCATTCGCGTAGGCTGATCAAAAAGATGGCGGCCACGAGGACGAGAAAGAACGCCGTGACTGCCGCATCGAGCGTCAAATTGAAAGACTGCTTTGCGAGTTGCGCGATGGCTTTGCTGTTGGCGGCCGCGTCCGCGGCGCGCAGTTGCTCCAACTTCGAGGCGGCAGCTTTCGCGCCGGCCAAAAAACCAATTTTGGGATCGTTGTGCGCGATCTTCTGCACTGCCGCAGTGCCAGTAACTGCGAGCAACCACAGCAGAGGAACAAGCGTGACCAGTGCAAACGCCGGATGTCCGAAGACTTTTGGACTTTGAACTTTGGACTCGCCTGCCCGAGCAAGTTGCATTTTCAAAATGACGGTCGTCGCGAGACAGAGCGCGGTGGCGGCGAGAAGCTGGTTCGCGATGCCGAAGATGGGCCAGAGTGCTTTGATGCCGCCGTCAGGATCATACACAGCGGCGACGAGAAAATATCCCCACGCAGCGACGACAAGGAGGCTGGCAAGAAGGTTGGCGGAAATGCTGCGCACGTTGCCGAGCGGTTTCCAGAGATGACCGAGCGCGTCCTGAAGCAAATAACGTCCCACGCGCGTGCCGGCATCGAGCGTGGTGAGAATGAAGAGCGCCTCGAACATGAGCGCGAAGTGATACCAGATGCCGAGCCATTTATCGCCGACGAGGCGCGAGAACAAATTCGCCATGCCGACGGCAAGCGTCGCCGCGCCGCCGGTGCGGCCATAGAGCGTTTCCTCTTTCACTTCGCGCGCGAGTTCGGTCATGCGCTCGCCGGTGAGCGCGAATTCCGGCCCGTAGGAATTTACTTTGGCGACGGTAGCAGTTGCGACAGCAGCGGCGTCCGGGCCGGGGACTTTGATGTTCATGGCGAGATAAACGCCGGGGTCAAGCGTACAGGCCGCGATCATCGCCATGATGGCAACGAGTGATTCCAGGCACATCGCACCATATCCGACTGGCCGCGCGTAGCTCTCGCGCGTGATGATCTTTGGCGTGATGCCGCTGCTGATGAGCGTGTGGAAGCCGCTGATCGCGCCGCACGCGATAGTGATAAAGCAGAACGGAAAAAGTTTTCCGGGCACGACGGGACCGGATCCGTCGATGAACTTTGTGATCGGCGGCATGTGAAGTTGGGGCAGCACGAACAACACGCCGAGCGCGAGGAGAAAGATCGTCCCGAGTTTCATGAACGTGCTCAGGTAATCGCGCGGTGCGAGCAGCAACCAGACGGGCAGGACGCTGGCGGCGAAGGCGTAGATGATGACTGACCACGCGAGCGCCGGCGCCTTGAGGTGAAACAGATCGTTCAGTGTGGCGTTGCTGGAAATCCATTGGCCGCCCACGACGCCGAGGAGCAGGAGAATCACGCCGATGGCGGAGCCTTCCAGTACTTTGCCGGCGCGAATCCAGCGCAAGTATCCGCCCATGAACAGCGCGATGGGAATCGTGGCGCCGACGGTGAAGACGCCCCACGGTGATTCCGCGAGCGCATTCACGACGACGAGCGCAAGCACCGCGAGCAGAATGATCATGATGGAGAGAATCGCGACGACACCAATCACGCCCGCCGCCGTGTTCAGTTCTTCCCGCACCATTTGCGCGAGTGATTTCCCGTCCCGGCGCATCGAGGCAAAGAGAATGATGAAGTCCTGGACTGCGCCGCCGAGCACGACACCAATCAAAATCCAAAGCGTGCCGGGCAAATAACCGAATTGCGCGGCGAGCACGGGACCGACGAGCGGGCCAGGGCCGCTGATGGCGGCGAAGTGATGGCCGAAGACAATCCACTTGTTTGTCTTCACGAAGTCCTTGCCGTCGTCGTGGACCTCGCAGGGTGTAGCGCGGCGGTCGTTGAGCGCAAGCACGCGGGCGGCGATCCATTTGGAGTAAAAGCGATAGCCGATGGCGTAAGTGCAGAGCGCGGCCACGAGGATGTAAGCGGAGTTGATTGGTTCAGCGCGCTTCCAGGCCAGCGTGGCGTAGGCCACCGCGCCGAGCACGGCGACGATGATCCAGAGCAACACAGATGCAGTTCGTTTCATGGTGCTTGCGGATTAAACACCAAATTCCAAACACCAAACACCAAATAAGCTCCAGGCACCAAACTCCACGTAGTAGGTCAGTTCGTGTTTGTTTGCGGGCGTTTTTGCGCCGCGCACTCAAGTTTTCCTACAAACATTCCGCTCTTGTTTCTGCCGGGCGTGTGCGCCGCGGTGCTAGAAGAGATGACCACGACATTGAATCCGGGCGAAGAGTCTCAATTGCTCCAGACAATTGAGATGTTCGAAGTCATCACGCAATCCCAGCCGCAGGATTACCAATCTCTCGAAATCCTCAAGGAAGCTTACATGAAGCTGGCCCGCGAGGACGACGTGATCAAAACCGCGCGCCGCATCGCACAGGCCTACGTTCATCTCGGCCAGCTTTCGTCTGCAATCCTCGAATACGAAAGCATTTTGCAACGCTGCCCGGATGATGCCGACGTGCTCGCCGCGCTCGGTGAAATCGAGAGCAAGGCCAGCAGCCTGAATTCGCCCACGCCCCTTGATCTGGAGGAACCTGCCGAGCGCGTGCAACCCACCGAGGCATCGCTCAATGGCGCGGGCGCGAAGCGAATCGTGCCGAAGGACGTCGATGACGGCCGCATAACGATGCACAAGCTGTTCGTGGACAGCAAATTGATCAGCCAGGGCGATTTTGATCTGTGCTGGCAAACGCCAAACATGCATCTGCCGCCGGGCCGCCCGATCGAACCATTCATTCAGTTGCTCGCGGACAAAGGCACGATCCCGCTGGACAAATCTTTGAGGCTGCTCTCGGAAAAAGCGCGGCTGGGATATTTACCGCTGGAAAAGTACGACGCCGACCTCGACCTCGCGCGTTCGTTCCCGATGGAGTCCTGTCAGCGCTGGTGCGTGCTGCCGTTCGACAAGATGAGCAAGTCCGTGCTCATTGCCACGACCAATCCATTCAATCGCCAGGCCGCCAAGGAACTCGAAGCTGCCACGCAGGCGCGGCTGTTGTGGTACCTCGCGCCGCCAGCGGACATCATCAAGTGGCTCCGCCGCGCATTCCGCTAAATCTATGGTTGCTCCAGCTCCAATGAAATCTTTCGGTGAACGCATCGCCGACGCCCTCGTCGAAGACGGGCTGCTGTCGTCGAAGCAGGTCGCCGAACTGCTCGAGCAGCAAAAGAAGGAAGGCGTGCGCCTGCTGAAGCTCGTGACCGAAAAAGGTTACGTGGGTGAGCAGGACCTCGCGGTTTCCATGGGCCGCGTGCTGAACGTGCCGCCCGTGAATCTCGCGCGCATCGCGATTCATCCCGACGTTTCCGATCTGCTTCCCCGCGACGTCGCGAACAATTACAAAGTCTGCCCCGTTTCGCGACTGGAAAACCGGCTGTTCCTCGCGATGGCCGATCCCCTGAACGTCCTTGCCATCGACGACGTCAGGCGCATCACCAAGCTCGAGATCGTTCCCATGATGGCGTCCGAGCGCATCATCACGGACAAGCTCCATCAAATCGAGAGCGCCAAGACCGGCTCGATGGAGGACATCATCCAGGACGCCGAGCAACAGGCGGCCCAGGAAGCGGAAGCGGACGGGCTGGAAACGGTCAAGGAAGTCACCGAGGAAGTTAATCTCGACCAACTCTCTGCTTCGAGCGAAGACGCGCCGGTCATCAAGCTCGCAAACCTGATCATTCTCCAGGCCATCAAGGACCGCGCCAGTGACGTTCACATTGAGCCATTCGACAAAGTGGTACGGCTGCGCAATCGCGTGGACGGCATCCTGTTCGACCGCACGCCGCCGCCGAAAAATTTGCAGATTCCGCTCATATCGCGCTTGAAGATCATGAGCAACCTCGACATCGCCGAGCGCCGCCTGCCGCAGGACGGGCGCATGCGCGTGAA
>JGI10216J12902_100934674_pt1 | contig 17517 bp, 15 predicted proteins | sample KanNatreferecore_FD_12902 | JGI IMG/M metagenome (IMG submission 12902)
GCTCCTGCTTTCAAACAATGGACCTGTACCCGTAATAGTGGAAATGGTCGGGAGTTTTAATTTCCCGGTGACCATGTTCCCATAAATCGCCGGCCGGATAGTGAACGTAAGACAAACATCCGGTGAAGCCTGCTTTAATGCCTTATGTAACCTGGAATTATACCTGATAGCAGTAAGCGGGTTAAGTACACTTTTACCAACATCAACGAATTTCACCATTTCTTCCAGGTCCCCGTTTTTGAATGAATCATCCATTTCAGTGAGAATGGTCACTTCGTATTGTTCGGCAATAGCTTTAACAAGGTCATGACGGATGGAATAAATACCCAGCTCATGGTTTTCTATGATCGCGACTTTCTTCTTAAGGATTTCCATACGCTACGAACTACCTGATTTTAGTTTCTTATGCCAGACTTCAAGGGCAAACAGGGTCCAGAGCATTTTTGCTCTCTTCTCTAATCCCGCCTTAGTTTTTTTCTCCCATAACTTTTTAATAAAATCACGGTGGACAAAATTATAGCTATAGGCCGAAGAAGAAAATAAATAACCTGCAACCAGGTCCTTTAATTCACCGTCGATCCACTTTTTCAGGGGGATTTCGAAACCTCTCTTGGGCTGATTGATCAGCGGTTCGGGAAGATATTTTGCTGCCAGTTGCCGTAGTATATATTTTGTCTGCGTTCCCTTTATTTTATAATCGTCCCGGATAGTGGGAACATATTCCAAAATATCCTTACACAATAGCGGACTTCTTCCTTCAAGGGAATGTGCCATCGTAGCGATATCCATTTTCACCAGCAGGTTACCAGACAGGATATTGTCAAAATCCAGGTTCATGATCTTCTGCAGTCCAGAAAGTGAAGAACGATTCATATCCTGGAAATCTTTTTTTACCTGCCACAGGTGTTCCTCTCCGCTCAATAGGTATTTTTCAAATCCTTCAAAACTATCGATCGTGGAAGAAAGATAGATCGCAAGGTTATTCTTCCTGGCAAGATCGGCCAGCCGGTATACAAAATTGTATTTGCTTTTCTTGTTATGAGAAGCTGGCATCAGTGCGAAAGCTGCTGAAGCAATCGTTTTGGTAACCGGGCCAGCCCTGAAAAAATCATATTTGGCAAATGGCACATATCGCCGGTAACCGCTGAATATCTCATCACCACCATCCCCGTTCAGTATCACCGTAAGATATTTATGCGCCGCCTCGCTCACATAATAACTGGGTATGGCCGAACTGTCAAAAAAGGGTTCGCCGTAGTTGCCCAGTATTTTCTCCACGTCATTGACCAGGTTGGTGAACGAGATCTTTATTTCATGATGATCTGTCTGGTATTTGTCAGCCACCAGCTTTGCAAGTGGGGCTTCATCATACTCGCCCGCAAAAGAAACGGTGAATGTTTTTAGCGTGGGATTATACCGCTTCGCGATGGCGGTCACGATTCCACTGTCAATGCCGCCACTTAAAAATGAACCCACTTCCAGGTCGGAAGATTCCACCCGGTTGCGTATTGCTGCGTGAAGCATCGTGTCGATTTTTTCCAGTGCAGTTGGAAAATCATCCGGTGAATGTTGGTTGTAAAACGAATGGATATTCCACCATTTCGTGATTTTTGGTTCAGGTTGCTGAAGAGAAACATAGGCATAACTGCCCGCGGGCAATTCAAAAACATCCCTGAACGGCGTAGATGATTTATAGAAATACCCCATCCTTATATATTGCCGGATATGCTCTTCATTAATTTCCAGTTGCAGTTGTCCTTTCAGCGCATTCAATTCACTGGCAAAAACAAATCGTTTACCTCCTGTATAATAATACAAGGGTTTTTTACCCGCCCTGTCCCTTGCCATGAATAGCTCCTGTTTACGTTTGTCATAGATCACCAGTGCAAACATCCCGTCGAATTCCTGCAAGCAGGCCGGGCCAAGTCTTTCATAGCTCTGCAATATGGTCTCAGTATCCGAATTTGTTGTACAAATCAATCCGAGTTTTTTTCGGACATCCCTGTGATTATATATCTCACCATTGAAAATAATGGTGTAATCGCGGTAGTGCATGGGCTGTTGCCCGCACGCGATATCAAGTATCGCCAACCGGTGATGATGCAATACCAGGCCCTCCGCCCCGAATGTGTTTTGTTCGTCTGGCCCGCGATGCCAAAGATCTTTGGTCAACCTGGGAATATCCAGCTCCTGGTGAATTGCTCCTGCGATGCCACACATATCAGCTAAGCTTCTTGATTATTTTATCGAACCAAACTGGGTAGGCCAGTTTTCCTTTACCATAAAGTAACATCAGCATGATGAAATAGAAGGGCATACAAGGTATTTTATACCTTGACAGTGCCCCGAAATTGTTAGTAGACGCTCCGACTGCGACTGCGAATACAATGGAAAAAACAAAACACATCAGCAGCCTCGGGTCGCCGAAGGCCAGTTTGAAATACTTTCCCACGCCCCGCTGGAAGAAAAAATTCAATGTCAATATCAGGAATAGCATGGACTCGATAGCGGAGAATAAAGCGATCGGGGTATTCACTTCCCAGGGAAATGGCCGGAAAAAAGTAGCCACGATACTGTTAAATACCAATAATACCGGGTTCGATGTATTGATAGAAAACCCTGAGCCCCCTTCCAGCTTTACACTTTCTATCGCCTTTCGCTGGCTTTCGGTCTTTTCCAGCAGGGTATCCAGCTTATACGCCTGGGCCGCTTCCTGGGATGTGAAGTAATTGAGCAGGTATATGGCGATCACTGCAGAAAGGGCCAGCGTAAGTATGGAAAATACTTTTCTCAGTGTTTTATCCCTGATAAACTGGTTGGTTTCTGCAAAAAGCCAGACAGTAATGGACAGTACCAGTACGAGCAGGATATATACTTTAATATAAAAAAGAAGATAGCCACAGATCACGACCCACATAATGGAAGACCTGAATTTTGTCTTCTTTATAAACATATTATGTGCGGCCCAAAGTATATAGCCGATACACCCGAAACAAATCGGGTCTTTTAGCAACCCGGCGCTCCAGAATCCAACGCTTGGCAGAAATATCGCGGCCAGCGCCAATTCTTTTTTATAGTTCGGGTAATAATAATAAAACGTCTTGAAGATCCGGATCGCCCCACCCAGGGCAAAGAACCCGAAAACAAGACTCATACAGAGGTAATTATTAAAGAAAATTACAGCCGGGATCAATCCAAGCCTTGGAATAAAGAAATTACTTGGAGACAGCATGTAGTTATACGTAAAATCATCCGCGTAATTATCGTAATAGAAAAATGGTGTTAATGGATTATCAATGTCTAACTGGGTACTCCCTATAATTTTACCAAGGTTATTAAAATCATCCTTTAAGGCTGCCCTCAGATCCAATACGCCCTGGTAGTATAAACCGGTATCCCCTCCTTTAAAATACAGTTCAGTTACAGTTGTATAAGCCAAAACGCAGATCACTTTGAACCAGAACCCGCGATAATAGATACGTTTTAATCCCTTATCCTTATGTTTCTCCGCGCGATTCCTGATAATGGCATACAGGATCGCCACGCATATCGGTACGAGGATAAGATCATCATAAGTAAAAAACCGTGCGAGTAAAAACATGAATAGGTTAAGGTAAATCGTCCTTATTTCTTTCTCCCGACTGCATGCCAGAAGGGGATACGGTCAGAGAATATGATATCAGTGAGCCCGGTACGTTCCATCATTTCTTTTATCTGTTGTTTTGTGAATCGTTGTTCTAACGGTGTACCAAACCTGTCAAGGCTGTCATTTCGAATAATATAAAAAGATTGTCTTTCATATGCCTGCAGGGGGATATGAAAGCGCACTTTCTCCGGCACACCCAACCTGCGTAACACTTTGCATAAGAGAATGAACGGCATGTATAAAACAACCGCCAGGAAATCACAAACTCCTTTTTTGAGCCTGTTAGGTAATTTTGAAATGCCCTGGCGTAAAAGATTTGACAGCCAGTACAACGCTTTGAAATAAAAAGGCCGGTTGTCGAACTTATAATAAAGGTATACCAGGAAATATCCCCCGCTCCTGAGTATCTTGACCGAATCGGAAAGAGCTTTTTCTGTATCCGGGATATGATGTAATACCCCCAGCGAATAGGCAAAATCAAAAGAACCCTCCGGGAAGGGTATGTGGTCTGTTGATGAACGAACCAGTTCTACCTTATTATTCTCTCCTAATAATTTATCGGCCGCAAATATCGCATCACTGGGATCGAGTCCTATCATTTTTTTATACCTGCCGTCGAGGTATTTGATCCAGCGTCCGCTGCCACAGCCAATATCGATCACGGTGCTTTGAGTATTCAGCATTTCAGGGGTTACAATATCAAAATACATATCCCCCGTGAATTCCAGTTCACGCTCATTGAATCCATGAAATGCGTTCCATTCCTTCCCAAATGAAGTAACAGTTTTCGGATCAATATTGGTATCCGGCATGTCATAACACCGGATAACGCGATTGTCAGTCTTTATTTCAGTAACAACACTCATTGATGGAATCGGGGAATGGTTTTAAATTATTACAGGATTAATTTATCCTATGGTTTCCTCGAGGATGGCGAGGTATTTTTCTTTATTGGCATCCACGGAAAATCTTTCTTCAACGATCTCACAACCTTTTTTACCAATACGTTCGCGTAGTGACTCGTCTTCTACAAGTCTCTGTATAGTATTGATCCATTCCTCCTCATCTTTCACAAGAAACCCGTTTATACCATTATCAATTATCCTGAATATAGTTCCCACGGCCGAAGCAATAGTAGGAACCCCTGCAGCCATGTATTGAAGCGCCTTTAACCCGCTTTTCCCGTATACCCATTCTTCATCTGGTAAAGGATACAGCCCGATATCGTAATTCGTGATCTCCTCAATTTCATATTTCTCTTTCCAGGGTATAGCTTCAATATCCACTCCATCAATATGGAAGGACTCATCTCCCATTACTCTTAATTTGAACGGAACTCCCTTTTCGCTAAGTTTTTTCAATACTGGCGCCAGCCAATAAAGAAACCGGGCAGTACTATGACTCCCGCTCCAGCCTAATACAGCCTTCCTGCCGTTAATCGAATAGTCTTTTTTAGGCTTATATTTTAGTGTATTGATAGTTGAAGAAATATCCGTAGTGTTTTGATTGTACTTCCTTACAAATTTGTCAAGGTAAGGAGTACAGGTGATCACGTGATCCGCTTTTTTCATCAGGTAGATTGGCTTGGTTCTGCCTTTTATACCCGCTATCAGGGAATTTGCCTGGCTTTTGTTTGGTAAAAAAATAAGATCGTCGATATCAAAAATTACTTTCTTACTGAATTTCACATACAGCCACTCAAAAACAGGCGGGCCGAAAGGAGTTACCCATAAGACAATATAAACCACATCATACCTGCGAAGTGAAAATAAGGTAATGAACCTTTGCAGGTACCCCGCCAGGGTCCAAAAAATCTTTTGAACGACAAATCCTTTTTTATAAATGATATCATTAAACTTTTCGCTAATAAACGGCCTGACGGTAATTTCAACATTATTGGCCCTGAGATAATCAAAATATTGCTCATATTTTAACCGCTGGTTGGGAGCAACATTCTCAGGGTGCGGGCAAATTATTATTACTTTTTTCTTCTTATCCTTCTTCATCCCCGGAATTATTTTAAGCCACTAAGAAATTTATTATCCTGCCTGATACGTATGTCAAATTTCTCTCTTATTAACATGATCAAAAACTTCATCATAAGCCTTTTTATATTTCAATATCCCCATTTCGAGATCATAAAAAAGCCCGGCCTTGTCCCTGATGGTTGCAGGATCCAAACTCAATAAACCCGGAATTGATCTCACCACTTCGGTAAATGATTTTTCATTGAATTCTTTGATAGCGATCCCCGCCCGGGTTGTTGTCATAATGTATTCTACATCGCCTACCCCGGCATTAGTGATGACGGGAATACCCATCGACAGCACTTCTCCCATTTTCGTAGGGGAGCTCGATAACTTGGAATAAACGGGTTTAATAAATGAAATATTGATGTCTGAAGCTTTCACATAGAGTGGGACCTGCTCCCTGCTGGCATTCACGATCATAAAATCCTTCGCATCGATGCCATGGCTGGTCATTGCCGTTATGATAATTTTCGGATCCGTATGCGTAATGAACAGGAACATCGCATCTTTATATTCTTTTTTTACTGCGAGAAATAATTCCAGCATTTCGTCGAGCATATACCAGGATCCTATTGAGCCCAGGTAACTAATCACCAGTATATCCGGGGGTAATTTCAATAGCTCCCTGCTTTTGACTTTTTGGGCCGGGTCTGTAAGAGAAAAGTGCTTCATATCCGCACAACAGGGTATTACCCCAACTGATACGCTTGAGTTATATGCAGGCCAGCTGGTCATTTCTTTTTTACCTGCTTCCGTCAATGAAATAATAAAGTCTGCGTGTTGCAGGTATTCAGCTTCCTTTTTTTTATAATACCTGTACACCGACCTGTACAAAGGACTTTTAAGATTCCAGGCTCCGCCGTCTTTTTTTTCATCCGCCCAAAATCCACGCATATCGAAAAAAAGCTTTGTTCCGAATTTTTTCTTTAGCGAGAGACCGACATCCGCGGCAAGGTAGCTGCGGCAATGCACCATATCGAATTTATACTTCCGTTGCAGGCTGAAAGCTTTCTGCCGCATCCTTACCATGTCATAGAATTTTGAAATTAACGGCGGCTTTCCGGTAAAAGACAGCGGCACCCATCGAATCCCCGCCGCACCGGTAATGTTTTCTATAGTATGCCGGTTTGCTTTATACCTGTCTTTTTTTTCAAAACTAAGTATGGTAAACTCGTACCCATACCTGGAAAGACCCGTCAGGTATGGTAATACCTGGGATTGCCCAAGCGGATCAGTCATGCCATCATAAGATATATAAAGTATCTTTTTATTCATTCGATTGCCGGTATAAGGAAACTGTCATTGGAGGCGTGGTTACAGTGGTTCGTTTCCTGTTCTTCCAGTTCCTGAGCAAATCCTTTCTCTTTATTGCCGTCCACATTTTAGTTAGATATAAATTACCCTTCCCCAGTGTATCCTGCGGAACAGACTGGTAAGGTTGCGCTGAGCCTGCTAAATAAGCGATCGCTCTCAAATAGAGATTATGAGCATGCTCCATCACGATCTTGTGTGCTTCATCCAGGTTTTTGGCCTCCCTGACGTCTACGGTTTCAGTGGTGATAATATTACCGGCGTCGATACCGCTGTTCAGCCACATAATGGTATTGCCCACCAGGTGCCAGTGATTGTTGGCGATACACCAATTCAAACAATTGGGACCACCTTTTACAAAAGGTGAAAGACCAGTATGAAGATTGATGGTACCAAGTCTTGCACCAATACTGAGTAAAGGCTCTTTTATTAGCGCTGTGCCGGATACAATTACAAGATCAGGATGAAGATCCCTGGTGAATGTTTCGGTTTCCTTGCTGTTGATCCCGTTTACTTTCAGAACCGGGCAGGCCGGCCATTGGGGAAAACCCATATCATAATAGCTCATCAGGTTTTTCCAGGCGCCATAGATCCTGCGAAAGCGGATCCTGTCGATCAGCACCGCCGGCCAATCCAATAGATTTCTTTTCTTTTTCTTTCCGACACCCTCATCAATTACGATCCCTGCAACAGGATAGAGGGCAGCTATCTTATTTGCCAATGCCCGTTGGTTCGGAGCATTGCCGCACCAGATCACTATTTTCAGATCTGTCAGGCCCATATTTTTTTTACGCGGCTGTACACCCCGTTTATCCTTAACTGAACTTTCCACCATGGTTCCTGGTATAGCTCAACCCGGGGAATCCTCCACAGATCATTACTGTTATATTTAAAGAACTCCTGCTTTACTGCTAATCCATACCTGTAACCACTTGCTTCAGAAAGACGGGTCACACGTTCATCATAACTCCCGATGGGGTATGAAATTGTCAGGGGTGATCTGCCAATTTGTTCAGTAAGTATTTTAAATGAAGTCACCAATTCATCCGAGATATCTGCTTCGTTCTCCAGCGAAGCCAGCATAGGATGCGTATGGGAATGGGACCCGATCATATAACCTGCTTTGTCGAGTTGCCGCACTTCATCCCAGTTCATCATTTTATCCCGCTCTTCGGCAACATCATCACATTGTTCGAGAATGGATGTGATCACGACGATGCGTTGAGGATTGGATAGTTTCTTCAGCCATGGTTTAACCTCACGGGCAGTTTGACCGCTCAATGTTATGGTTCGGAATTTTTCGGGTACAAAATCGAAGTCAAGCTCCAGTTTTTCATTCCGGGTCATTTGAAAAACCCGGTCGATGTTATATGTCCAGGTAGGGATATTCCTGTTGATACAATCCGTGACCACGTAAAAAGATGCCGGGCAGTTATGTTCTTTTAAGATAGGAGCAGCATATTCTATATTATCCTTATACCCGTCATCGAACAAAACAGTTGCAATTTTTTTCTTTGACTTAAATGCGCCGGGGTCCGCAAGAAAATTTTCCAGCGGGACCACCTGGTAATGCCTGGTAAGATACCGGATAGATGCCGCGAAAAGAGATGGCTTCATGGGTGGCCACATGGTATCCTCTTCCTCGCTTACCCGGTGAAACAAAAAATTCCTAATTACCATTGCCGTTAACATATTTTTCATGCCACATCTGGAAAAAAATAAGCGACCATATCCGCTTATCATGAAATTTCTTCCCGTTGCGGAATGCGGAAACATAGGACTGGACCATTTTCTCATTGAATAATCCCTGTGCCTTAATTCGACGGGGATCCAGCCACTTATCAACGAGGTATGACAGGTCTCCGCTCAACCAGTCACCAATGGGTGCTGGAAAACCCCATTTTCTCCTGTATACCAAATCATCCGGGAGATATCGTTTCAGTAATTTTTTCATGAGGTACTTTGGAACACCGTTATTGACTTTAAATTCCTGGGGCAGGTTGAACCCATACTCCATGACCCTATAGTCGAGGTAAGGATTCCGTACTTCCAGGCTGCTGGCCATCGAAGCAACATCCATTTTATAAAGAAGATTGTAGGCCAGGTATTGTTCTATATCGAATAGTGAGATCTTTTCAAAATCGCTGAGATTCATCTTTTCGATAACGCGCCAGTTATCTTTAATTGAAAGATGGGTGTCCTTTATATTTAAAAGTCTCCCGATTTCTTTTTCCGAGAACATATATTGCTGTTCGGACCAGAGATGGGCAAACAGGTCTTTCGATGGGAGGCTGAAAATCCTTGACGCCCTTTCATAACGTGGACCCATTATCCTGAACAAACTTTTTAACAGGTGCCGTCCCACGCCGGCATCCATCCTGAACATTTTTTTAACTTTCCGGTAAAGGTCATAATAACCGTAGCCCATAAAAAGCTCATCGCCTCCATCGCCACTCATGGCTACTGTTACATTCCGGCGGGCGATATTACAAACAAGGTAACTGGGTATCGTAGAGGGTGCGGCAAATGGCTCATCATAAAAATCAACGATATTGTCTACGATCGACATAGAATTTTTCTCAGTAAGATGTGTTTCGCTGTGATTTGTCTTAAGGATCTTTGCTACCTGTGATGCATACCCGGATTCATCATACCCGGCTACATCAAAGCCTATCGTAAATGTATTGACAGGGTTTACATTTTGTTTCTGGAACAAAGCGCATATAAGTGATGAGTCTGTACCTCCACTTAAAAAAGCACCGATCGGGACATCACTGATCTGCCTGTATTTTACGGCTGATCCCAGCAGGTCCTCGAACTCATCCAATACCAGATCTTCCTTTCTTTCAGGAAGCGGTCTGGCCTGTACCTTCTCTTCAAATTTGTAATACGGCTTTATACTGATCTGTCCGTTTTCTGCAACAAGGTAATGGCCCTTCGGAAGTTTGTAAAAATCTTCCAGTATACAGGTGGCATTGGGAATATATTCCAGGAAAAAATAATCCTGCAGCGCCTGCCGGTTGATCTTTTTAGGAAAGGGCAGTTTCAGCAGGGTCTTTAATTCCGAAGCGAATGCAAGATCATCACCTTTCCGGTAATAGATAATTGGCTTAACGCCAAACCGGTCACGCAGAAGGAAAAGCCTTTTTTCTTTTGTGTCCCAGATCGCAAGGGCAAACATCCCATTGAAATCGTTCACACAGTCCATTCCTTTTTGAGCAAAAGCTTCGAGGATGACCTCTGAATCGGAAGTAGTGTAAGTTGTGATCCGGTATTTTTCTTTTATCTCCTGGAAATTATAGATTTCACCGTTATATATCATTATATAACGCCGGTCATGGGAATAGAAGGGCTGGTTGGCTGCTTCGGAGAGGTCAATTATACTCAGCCTGCGATGGCCAAGTCCTACCTGGTCAGCGGGGTCAAAATAAAAACCTTCTGCATCAGGGCCCCGGTGCTGCAATCCCCGGGTAATGAGATGGAGATGCTCCTGTCTGAGGTTGGGGGAAATAAATCCTGCGATTCCGCACATAATTATTACTCGTGATCCGCGCGTATTGGCGGCGGACTATGAAAAAAGTGATGAGAAAGAATAACCAAATAGTATAAGATAAGAATTTGGATACTTTTTGAAAAATGATGGCCCGTGGCGCCGGGAACTTGTTGACTGTACCATAACTATAAGTCGGGAATACATCCATTATTTCCCGGGTTGGATGATCGCGATAGGCCTGCAACAAGATATCGGGATGACTGGCTAAGAATGCAATTTCAGGCCTGTCATATTTATTCAGCACATCCACATCCGGCTCAAGATTGGGATCATAAAAATGCCAGGCACCGTCGAAAAACACTTCAAATCCGAAATGACCGGTGATCTTTCCCTGGAATGATATTTTACGCGTCTTGAGACCTTTTTTCTGGAGCACTTCCATCATCACGATGGATTGTTGACTGCAGGCCGCAAAAGGGTAATCCAGGATATCGTCAGGTACAACGATAGCGCCATACCCCTGCACCGTGGCTTTTGAAGCAAGAAATGCTACATAGTTGTTCTGAAAGCCATAATGGGAATACCCATGATAAAATCTTTTCCGTATTACGGCAGAAACAATATCTGTATAGTTTTTGGAATATTCATCGTTTGTTGTGGTAATTTGGCTCGCGTATAAGCTATCACAGTATTGCTCGATTTTTTCAATCGAATTCAGTCGTGAAAGCGAAGGATCAAAATCTTCTTTTTGATTGTAAACCGGGTCATCATTATTTAATGCGATGAGGGGATTGGATATCCCTGAAACCTGGAGAACCGTTAAACAAATTGTAACACTGAATAACACCAGGAGAACCACCTGTGCAACAAACAAGACCTTTTTCATGCGACGGCTTTATATATGATATTGGTAAATCCATCGCTAAAATCATTAAAACATATGTATATCCCAAATGCTCAATTCATTATCAGGATAAATTGAGCATTTACCCCCGGCGGAAAATCGAAAATTTACCTGTGCATGCGTAAATTTACTGGTATAATATAGTTTATGGGACGGTGGTTTCCCTTAGTGATAGTTCCCAATCCCAGGCCGTTTTCATCATCGTCCTGAGATCATAGACTGGTATCCACCCAAGTTTCGCATTTGCCTTATCGTTATTTGCATACACTGACACGATATCCCCTGCCCGGCGGGGCGCCAGTTCATAACCCAGTTTTTTTCCACTCATATTTTCAAATGCATCAATTACTTCGAGCACGGTAACCCCATTACCGGTGCCAAGGTTATATATTTCATAGGAAGCAGATTGCTTTCCGCCTGCAAGGTTATTCAATGAAAGAGTATGTGCATGCGCGATATCCGATACATGTACAAAGTCGCGGATACAGGAACCATCTCTTGTATCATAGTCAGAACCGAAAACTCTCAGAGCTGGAATCTTCCCGATAGCAAACTGGGTGATGGCCGGGACAAGGTTGGAAGGCTTTCCAAGGGGTATTTCACCAATCAGTGCCGAAGGATGCGCTCCCGTCGGGTTAAAATAACGGAGCAGGATGAATTTTGTTGAGCTTTTAGCTGCCAGGCTGATGATCATCTCTTCCCCCACTTGTTTGGTCATTCCATAGGGAGATTCAGCTTTTTTCAAAGGTGTTTCTTCGGTTACCGGAACAGTGTCAGCATTCCCATATACACTACATGATGAAGAAAACACAAAGAACGGTGTTTTAAACTCTTCAGTACACTGAAGTATATTAATCTGCGAGAGCAGGTTATTCCTGTAATATAGCAGGGGGTCCTGGACGGATTCATCAACGGCTTTATAGGCCGCGAAATGTATCACTCCCATGATATCATTCTCACGGAATATTTTTTTAACCGAATCCAGGTCACATAAATCAACTTTATAGTTCTTAATGTCTTTGCCGGTAATTTTTTTTACACCTTCCAACAGGATACCTGTCGAACGTGAGTTATCGTCAACCGAGATCACATCGTAACCATTTTCTACCAGGTCAACGATTGTATGTGACCCGATATAACCACAACCACCGGTTACAAGTATTTTATCCATAATTATGAACCCTTTTTTGATCTATTTCTTAATCCCCCTGACAACAGCCAGCCTGTGTTTGTCGGCATAATAAACAAAATCAGCAAACACTACTTCTGCCCCGCTCTCCTCCATCCATTTTTTTACCGTTGATATACGCTGCGGGTTATCAAAAGCAGGGGAAAACATATCAAATGTATCCAGGACCACCCATTCCCGCAGGGCTTCCTTCGAAAGATTTTCAGGAAGGGTCCGTTTAATGTCACACATCGGCAGAAAGCGGTGGGCGATCATTCCCAGCTTCAGCTTATCAAAGAAATAATACGTTTTGATAAGCCGGTTAGCGTTCCTGTCGATTTTTTTCAGCAGTTTTTCGTGCGACATTTTTTTTGTGAAAGGCCGCAACATATACTTTGCATTTATTTTGGTATACCAGCCCCTGATCGGGTAAAAATCAACCACGATCTCTCCGCCTGGTTTTGCCTTATCTACCAGGCATTGCACCGATTTCCTGAAATCCGGTGTATGCTGTAACACTCCAAAGCAGAAAACTTTGTCGAAAGAGTTGTCAGGAAAAGGCATATCATAAATACTCGCCTGGAATAGTTTAAGCCTTTCACCATGATGGGCATTGTTCCTGTAGTTTGCTGAAACGGCATCTGAATAATCCAGGCTATATAAATTGGCTTTTGTATAGTCCAGCACAACCTGGGTAAAACGCCCGGCCCCGCTTCCTGCTTCCAGGACATCCATGCCGGAGAGATCCTGTTTATCCCATTCAGTAGCGGCGAAAAAACGATCCTTCGAAAAATTGGAATTCTTGGTTTCACGATCTATCTGGGTTTTCTGGAATTTATTCCATTGAAACCCGAAGTTATCCGTATAATTATGATCCTGCACAAACCGTGGTACCCCGTTAATGACCGGAAATGAATTTCCCTCGTCGTCCTTTAATTCTCCATTCGAACTGTGGAGCTGCTTTTTGTTAACCGGGTTAATTATCGAAACCATGCTATTATTTATTTAGAAATACCTAATCCTTTTTTAGCTGCCAGTTTAAAAAACAAAACAGGATGTGTTATGAAGGAGCGAAACAACAACTTTCCACAGGTTCCCCAATAGCGGATAAGGGAAAAGCTCGAGGCGATGGAGAAAAGATACCGGCTTTTTATTTCCCTTCGTTTTTTCAGGGGCAATAAATTCCTTGCGTTTAGCTCATTATAAAATTTGTAATAATCAAGTATCAGTTTGGGTGTTACATGGTGCGACATGCTGGATTCGCTGATACGGTATAATAATTTCCCTTTCTCCGTTTCAAGTGATCTGCCCTTGGCATACCGTGCTATCTCCAGGAGGAAGAAACGGTCTGCGCTGGAACTTAATACCGGGTTAAATGTAATGCCATTGTTCCGGATCACTGAAAGCCTGAACAAGTAATTAGAAGGAATTGTAGCTCCGTCGGCATTAAAGAAATGAATATCTTTCTCCGGGTCCTCTGCCACAGCTTTCCTCGTCTTCATTTTTACCGGGAAAGTTTCAACTAATCCTCCCACAAACCCGATCAGCATGTCCTTATTGAGTTCATTCACTCTTACCTGTAAGAAATCCGGCGTCATTAAATCATCCGCATCAAAAAAAACAATAAACTCTCCCCTAGCCAGTGCAAGACCTTTATTGCGTGCAACAGAAACACCCGAATTTTCCTGTTTGACAAGGTTTATCCTGGCATCTCTAAATGAACTTACCAGTTGCTCAGTATTGTCAGTTGACCCGTCATCAATCACCCAAAGCTCCCAGTTCTCATAGTTTTGCGCAAGGACTGACCTGATGGTCTCATTTATGAAAACCCCGGCATTATAAGAGGGTACGATTATCGATACCAGTCCATCTTTTACCTGCATATCAGCAATACTTTGGCCCGTCTATTTTTTCTTTTTGTGTGCAATTATTTCCTGTAGTCCTTTTTCCAGGGGGATAAAATTCCTGTTTAGCAGTTGTTTCATATTCGATATATCAGGCTGGCGACGTGTCATATCCCCTTCCGGCAGTGCAGGCAAGTGAATGATCCTGGAACTGGAGCCGGCAAGATCGATTATTAATTTTGCGAGGTCAAGAACGGTAAAAGTTTCATCATTCCCAATGTTCACCACATCATTAATAAATACCGGGTTTTCCATGGCATTGATACAGGCTTCCGTATTATCTTTTATATGGCAGAAGGTCCTCGTCTGTGAGCCGTCCCCATAAATAGTAATGTCTTCATTTTTCAGTGCCGCATCGATGAATTTGGAGATCACGAAATCAGCACTTTGTTTGGGCCCATACGTGTTAAAGAACCTGAACAAAGTGTATTCCAGCTCAAATTCCTGCTGATAGGCACGACAAAAAGATTCGCCCACGTTTTTGACAACTGCGTAGGGCAATCTTGAATTCAGTGGAGTCGTATGCTCATGCTGCGGTAGCTGGACCGGTTCACCGTAAACCTCTGATGAGGATGAAAAAAAGACCCTTCTGACACCCGTGTTTTTTGAAAGATCAAGTACATTCCGGATACCCTGCAGATCATCCAGTACCATAACGGGATTATCAAGCGTTCGTTTTACTCCAACCACGGCCGCATAATGAAACACATAGTCAAACCGGAAAGCTAAAAAAATGGAGGCAATATCGTTGTAGCGGTTTACATCACATTTAATGAACCGGCAACTATGGTGCTTTGGAAGATTTTCGGTCTTTCCGGTAAGCAGGTTATCCACGAGCACGATTTCATAATTTCTTTTTTCAATTAAAGCGTCCGCCAGGGAAGATCCGATAAAACCGGCTCCCCCTGTGATTAGTACTTTCATAAATTCAAGATTTTAAAAGTTAGGTAATGTCGCACTTTCAACCCTGCCTACCGGCAGAATTCAAAAAAATTCAAGCTGAAACATTACCAAAAGTTAAGTTACCCGTCCTATTTTATTTCTGACATACCGCAAATTGTACCGGGCATTTGGTTTTAAGACGTGTTATATCTTTTTCGAGAATAAAGTCAGTGCTTTTTGGATACAGTGGATACCCGAAAAACGTTTTCATAAATCCACTCCTCCAGCTATAGGGCAATTTTCCAATCCCTACCGAAAGAAATAATTTCTCAAACCATTTCCCCATCTTTCGTCTCGCTGACTTTTTATCATACCTCGTATAGTGCTGGCCGAATATTTCTACTTTCGGAAAAGCAGTTTCCAATAATTCCTTTAGCTCTTCATAGGTAAATTCCTGGATGTGAAAAGGATTTTCGATATGCCCGTCAGGGCTTGAAACAGACCTGTTGGGCGTAGACAGGATGAGCTTGCCTCCGGGTTTTAGCACGCGGGCAAATTCTGTTACCATTTCCCTGTATTGACCCGTATGCTCAATTGTTTCAAACGAAACAATTTTGTCAAAATATCCATCGGGGAAATCCAGCATTGTACCATCAAGTACCCTGAACTCCAGGTTATCTTTCTTCCATCGTGATTGACATTCTTCAATTGCCACAGGTGCAATATCACCACCGATAACTTTGCCCCTTACTCTTTGTGCAATCATATCGGTGCCAAAGCCGGTGCCGCAGGCAATATCAAGAACGGTATCATCTGGTTCGATGTATAAAAGCGCTTCGTTATAACGATGAATATGTTCGCCCCACCATCGCCCGGTGGTTTCTACAGGTTGTCTTTCATCAGACATAGGTCTAGGTTTTTATTACTCAAGGGATAAAATGAGGGAAGTTCATAAGTTTCTATTTTTTGAACCACCAAGGCACCAAGCCACGAAGCAACACGAAGTAATCCTTCGTGCATCGTTGTGCCTTAGAGTCTTCGTGGTTCAAAAGTGCACCACCAAACAAACTGCAGCCCTCTCGTGAAATGCAAATTCTTCCAACTCAATTACCAAACTATATCTAGGAAATGCTTCCGGTTCTCCGGTGAATCACTAAAACACCTGATTACATCCTTTTTAAGTTCTTTACCAAGGTCCTTTAGCTTTTCCGGGTGCGTATATGCATCCCTGATCACCGCTTCTATGGTTTGCGTAAGACTATCGCTTTCCAGGAAATAACCGTTACGGTCTTGTATAATGTAGTCATTGAAATCGCCGACGTTCCTGCATACTGCCACTCCTTTTTCCAATAATCCCATTTCCTTTACAACATTGTTGCTGGCTTCGGTAACAGAAGGATGCACCAGGAGATCAGCAGCGCTCATATAATTTACAAAGTCCTTGCGATAGCCTACCAGGAATATATGGTTTTCGAGATGATTGTCGGTGATAAACGATTCCAGTGCAGGACGAAGCATGCCGTCATCCATCACGATCATTTTTACTGACAATCCTTCATCAACAAGTTTTTTTATTATTTCAAACACCGGCATATGCTGCTTTGAAACAACCATCCTGCTTACCATGATAAGCAGGAGTCTGCACTCATATTCTTTACGCAGCGCTCTTACTCTTTCCTCGTCCGGCCCCGGATATGCAGAAAAGTCATAGATATAAGGCAGCAATAAAACTTTACTCATCCTGCACTTCTCATATTTCTCCATTCCATACCATACGCCCGAAGAAGGTACAACGATCTTTTTGGCAAAACGGTTAATGACCTTATCCAAAAAAGCTTCCTTCCTGTTTCTTTCCATTCCAAATTTTTTTCCAAACTCTGCATAAAATGCAGATTCTGCATGGTGACGGAAAGTGACCAGCTTTGCCTTTAAAAATGGCTGGGCAAGGACGGCAATGATATTTCCTTCCTGCAAATGACTCCAGACAGAATGAAACTTATGCTGTTTGCAAAAACGGACTAAGTAACGGGCGTGGCTAAAAAAATACTTCCACGATTGCTTTCTCTCAAGAACATGAGCTAAGGTTTTAATTCCTTTTTTTTCCAGGCTTTCATGAAAAGGGCCTTTTTCTGTTAATGTCAGGACGACTACTTCATGTCCTGCTTCGCTAAGTGCAATG